>Ga0209831_1003971_pt1 | contig 11892 bp, 7 predicted proteins | sample Maine_Asex4_meta_FD_187451 | JGI IMG/M metagenome (GOLD analysis project Ga0209831, IMG submission 187451) | Marine algal microbial communities from Maine, USA - Maine_Asex4_metaG (SPAdes) (version 2) | ecosystem: Host-associated > Algae > Red algae > Unclassified | place: Maine, USA | collected...
ACGCGCTCCCGACGGGCCCGACGCCGTCCGGACGCAGCGCGAAGACCCGATGGCCGGGTAGCTCAGTTGGTAGAGCAGGGGATTGAAAATCCCCGTGTCGGCAGTTCGATTCTGTCCCCGGCCACCATTGAAATCAGTGGGTTAGCCTGATTTTGACTGTTGTGATGAGACGGTAGTGCGTGAGTTTTGCGTGAGTACCAGCCGATTGACGATCGGTGAGTCCCCGGATGACATCGGGCCGAGACCTTCCGGTTCGTACGAGCCTACTCCGCGGACTCCCTCAAGCAGGTCTGGCAAATCTTCTCGACCGTCGCGCCCTGGACCTCGTTGTCGGGTACGAGCAGGTAGCGCCACGGCTTGCCGCCGTTGTCGTTCTCGTAGTCCGTGGCGTGGCGGCACCACTGCATCGCGGCTTTCGCCTTCGCCAGGACCTCCACGTTGTCCAGTTCGGTTCGCCTTTTCACCTCGACTAACCACTTCTCGTTGGCCGTCTCCACCACGAAATCCGGCTCGTAGAGGCGACCCGCCTCCCACTCGATCTGCATCTGTCTGCGAGCAGGCTTCATCCACTTCTCGATGAAGTCTCCGTTCTCGAGCGCTTCCGCGAACTGACGCTCCGGGTCGGAGTGGAACTTCTGGATCGGGTACAGGGACTTCTCGAACCCACCGAAGAGCGTGCGAAGTAGCTCCGCCTGCGTGGCGGGCCGGTAGTGAAACGGCTGTACTGAAAAATCGGCGGCCGTCGTGAAGTCCAGCGGGCGGAGCGTGGTAGTACCCTTCGTGACGCGAGCCTCGTACTCCGTGGGCTCCGTCCAGCGATGCGCGCGCATCTGCTCGACGACGAACTCGGCCAGCTCCTTCTCGAACTGATAGGCGACCCGCTCGACGGCACCCTCGTCGGGCAGGTACTCACGCAGGCGTCCGATCACCGCGGAGGCGCACTTCTGCATCAGCACGGCGTGCTCGTCGTAGTCCACGTCCCCATGATCGAGCATGGCGCGCAGGATGTAGTTCTCGGGCCGGACCTCTTTGGCGACCGTACCCGCCGTGATCTTCGGTCGCCGCCTGCCGGTGCGGACCTCCTGGACGATGATGTTCTCATCCAGCGGCTGGAAGCTGATGCCCGTCAGGTTGTCGAGCTCGAAGTCGTTGTAGCCGAAGTTCGTGTCGGCCTTCGGAACCACCACCACACGGGGAATCGCTATCGTGTCTTGGGCCGCCTGCTGCGCGATCGCGTCGGCGACCGTGCCGATCAGCGCGTCGTCGGGCGTATCGACCGCGTCGAAGAGATCCGGCGTGCGTGCGGCCTTATCACGCACCGCATCGATCAGTCGTTCGCGAGCGTCGGCATCGCCGACGTCAATCGGTCTGCCGGGCTGTCCGGCAACGTTGAGGATGGCCTGCGCCGTTCGGCGCTCTTGCTCCGTCTCGAGGATCGGCGCGACGTACGAACCCTTCGAATCGAGGGTGGACGAGGAAGGCATGTCTTGGTCCGCGTACTGCTCGGTGCTCATTCGCGCTCCCGTCAGTGCCGACTCGAGCCTGGAAGGCACTCGGACCGGTACGGGCGGCTTCATCGGTATATTGCCGCCCTCGCCGATGATGTAACGCTTCCGGATCAGGGAATCCGGTCGTTGCGCCGCTTCCACGATCGCCTGGAAGCGGTCGTGGGCGATGATCGTCAGGGTATCGACCGCCTCGTCATCCGTGCGGCGGCCGTAGGGCAGACGAAGGCCACGGCCGATCGTCTGCTCGGTCAGGATGTCGGCAGCCGAGGCGCGCAGCGGCACGATCGTGAACAGGTTGGTCACGTCCCAGCCTTCGCCGAGCTTGTTCACGTGGATGACAATCTCGGTCGGCTCCGCCGGGTCCTCGATCTGCAGGAGCCGTTGGATGGACTCGTCCTTCAGCTCGCCCGACTGCTTCGAGTGCACCTGGATCACCCGGTCTGCGTAGCGCCCATCGAAGAACCCGTCGGATTTGATGTGAGCCTCGAGCTCGCCGGCGTGGGTAGTGTCCTTGGCCACCACCAGCACGAAGGGCTTCACCCGCTTCACGCCATTGGCGCGGGCGTAGACGGCGAGATCGGCCTTGACCTTCTCGTGGTACGTCACGCCGTCCTGCAGCTTCACTCGGTCAAGCCCGACCTCATCGTAGGCTGACGCATCGAAGTTCTCGCGCGTGGCGACCGCCGGCTCCTTCACGAAGCCGTCCTTCATGGCTTCGCCGAGCTTGTAGCCGTAGATGACGTTCTTGAACGCCGTGCCGCGTGCGCCGGTCGACTTAGGCGTCGCCGTGAGCTCTAGACCGAGGATGGGTTTGAGATCGTTGATCGCCTGCGCGCCGGCGGATGCTCTGTAGCGGTGCGCCTCGTCCATCAGCAGCACAAGATCGTCGAGCCCGGCAAGATAGTCGAAGTAGCTCTCGCCGATATACTCCTGGAGGCGCCGTACACGAGGTACGCCGCGGCTGTCCTTGTCCGCGTTGATCTTCGAGATGTTGAACACGTTGATGATCGTGTCCCCCTCGAACGCGAGCTGCCCCTGGCCGGCACCGAGCCCGTCCTCGGCGCGTACGCCACGTCCGTCCTCGTAGTCGTCGCCCGTGACCAGCATCGGCGGGGTGATGGCGTACAGGGGAAGACCCTTGAAGACGTACTTCGGCGTGCCGGGCGTGAAGTCGGCCTTCAGCTTCTCGTAGATCGTCAGGTTGGGGGCGAGTACGAGGAAGTGGCGGCTGATGTTCGCCTCGCGCAACCAGGCGATGAAGGCACCCATGAGACGAGTCTTGCCGACGCCCGTGGCCAGCTCGAAAGTCAACGACGGGAAATCGCGCTCGAAGTCCCTCACATGTGGGTAGGCGCTCTGGATCACGCGCAGCACATCCGCCGTGCCCGCCTCCTTTAACCCGCCAAGCTCCTCGGCGACGCGCCGTGCGATATCGCCGAGAATGCCGAGGCTATGCGTCTGGGGAGGGCGTAATGACAAGCGTTGACCGATGGCTCGACCACTAGGATCGAGAGCGGGAGGTGTTGGGTATGTCTGCGTCATTCCGTGGTCGCTGCCGTATCGTCGAGGTCAGCCTCCGTGATCGGCTCCGCAGGAGCGTCCTGAATGTTCAGCGAGTAGTCGTCGCGTCCCCACTCGGCCTTATCGAGCACGGCTTGGGGGATCTTGCGAACGGTGAGGTTGTCGAAGCGATTCGGTTCGTGAGCACGGCAGCAGATAAGGAGAGTTCGGTCGTCGCCGACTTCATCGCTGAGCTTGCGAAGAGCATCGTGAGTCAGCCGCTGCGTGGTGACGTAGATGAAGTCGGTCTCGGTCGAGTGACCGTGCTGCCAGAAGTGGACCTGCGAGGGCGCGTAAGTGAAGCCCATGAGCTTGCAGACCGCTTCGGCAAGCATTTCCGGCTTGAATTCCTTGGAAATTACGTATTGGCCCCACTGATCCTTCTCGAGCAGCGAAGGGGCGAGGTGAAAATAGCGATAACCTCCACCGCCCTGCCAGCCAGTCTCCCCGGTAACACCACCGGAATCGTCGCCATCGATTACTTTATTGAGGCGAGGGATAATGTGCGTGTCAGCGTGCTCACCGAGCTCTATCATGATCCATTGACGTCCCATTTTGTGAGCGACGGCGCCGGTGGTTCCAGAGCCAGCGAAAGAATCGAGAACCAGATCGTCGGGATTGGAAGCTAGTTGTAGAACGCGTTGTATAAGTCGCTCAGGCTTGGGAGTGTCGAAGACTCCGCCTTTGTCAGCAAACAAAGCCCTGCTTTCCGCTTTTGCTTCCGCATTTGTTCCAACTTCTTCGTGCTTCCAGAGAGTGGAGGGGACAACGCCATCCTTGGCTTCGAAGAGGAATTTCTTCACTCTAGGAGTAGAGCTCCCGGACGATCCCCACCAAATCCGATCATCAGCATCAAGACGGTTGAATGTTTCTTCTGACACCCTCCAGTACGTTCCAGACGGCGGAACAAATACTCTTCCTGCTGGCGAAGATATCTCGTAACTTCCTTCGCTATAATAGTTTCTAGCCTGAATCGCATTAGTGGTCCATCGACCCCTGGGATCGTTGTCGGGGTTCGTATAGCTACGTTGTGCATTCTCCGAGCGCGGTACCAAGTTTGGTTTCCATGCTGACTTGTTCTTCGCGTATACAAGAATATGTTCATGCATGTCAGACAGGTACCGAGAAGAGTTTTTGACTGTATAGAGTTTCTGCCAAATAACGTTGGAAACAAAATTTCTTCTGCCAAATATCTCATCGCACAGGACTTTTGCATAGTGAGATTCGTTGTCGTCGAGACTGATCCATATAGATCCGTCTTCTGAAAGCAAGCGTCTAATAATCTTTATTCGATCAACGAACAGGCTCATCCATATTGAATGCTCAACTCCGTCGTTGAAAAAATTGAAGGCAGATTTTGTGTTATAAGGTGGGTCAATGTAGACACATTTAACCTTGCCAATATAGTCTGATTCTAGAGCTTTCAGCGCAAGCAAGTTGTCTCCTTTGATTAGAAGGTTATCGTCGAGTCGCGGTGGGCCTTCTGCGCTGCGACCCGCGCTGCGGATTGGCTGTTCTTCGACTAATACACGCGGTTCTAGCTTGGAGCGCTTTTCCTTGCCAATCCATGTCAACTCCAATTTCTGCTTGCGTGCCATGCTTTGTCTCTAGTGGCAGAGCACCAACGCCCCACTCGATTAACTTTCTTGAACTGGCCTATGCTGCCCTACTCGTCAGCTATGGAACGTTCTGCAACCGTCCACTCGATCACACCGAGAAGTGTCCACTTCGAAGCCATCTTCAGCATCGTCTCGACGCGGCCCAAGAGTTCGTCTTGTTCCTCTTCGATACGAACTTCCTCGTCGTAAAGCGCCATTTGCCGTTCTCGTCGTCGTGCCTCAAGTGCTTTCACCTCGCGACGCTTCGCAACACTCTCCCCGAGATTGGAGGCTTGCCGGATCTGCGCCTTGAGCGCGCGCAGATCCCGTCCCATCGCTTCGATTTCCAGCTTGCCTGCCGCCTTCGCCTCATCCGCCCAAGCATCGAGCTTGGCTTGCTCCTCGACGAAGAACCCTTCGTCCTCGGCCATGGCCTGCGCCCGACGCTCGGCCAGCGCGATCCCGATCGCGTCGTCCATTGCGGCGGCGTCGAAGCTCGACAAGAGCGGCTCCTCGGTGGCCGGTACCAACATCGTCCGCGCCGCCGCCTCCGATGCGATCATCGCACCGTTCTCGTCCCGCATCACCAGAATTAGTTCCTCGCGATCCTTCAGACTCTTCATCTGCACAAGGCCGGCCGCCATCAGACCGGACCGACCCCGTAGCTGCTCGACGTCGGCGAGTTTTCCGCTATAGGCATCGAGATCGAAACGCAGGCGCATCGCGACGGGATCGAGCGCCTTGGCCCTCGCCACCATCGCGTCTGCCTCGGGCAGTCCGAGGCGAAAGAACGTCTCCGCCGCTTGGTTGGCTTCGCACCAATCGACCGTGTAGTGGTGCCCGTCCGCTTCGATTCTATGCCCGTCAATTCGCGCCTGAGGCCATGACGCGCGCACGAGAGCGAGTAGACGTCGCTGGAAGAGATCGAGCTGAGTCCCGGTCGTCTCCCGCCGTCCCCGAAGACGGTCAGCCACAGCTTCGTCGAAATGCTCGATCAGATAGGTACGTGTCTCGGCGTCCCGTTCGCGTAGCAGGTCATCCATCTCGACCTGCAGTGCGTCGAAGGCCGCCTCGACTTCGTCGGTGCTGCGACACCGCTGGTAGATGTCGACGATGCGCCGTTCGATGTCGACACCCGACTCGAGCGCGCCGAGGATCTCATCCGAAGCACCGAAGACGCCCTCGAACAGAGCGAATTTTTCCGCCAGCAGCTCGAACACACGGGCATCGGCCCGGTTCGCACGGTTGATGAAGTTCACCACCACGACGTCGCACTTCTGGCCGTAGCGATGTACCCGTCCGATCCGCTGCTCGACCCTCTGGGGATTCCAGGGAAGGTCGTAGTTGATCAGCAACGAGCAGAATTGAAGGTTCACGCCTTCCCCTCCCGCCTCCGTGGCGATGAGAACGTCGGCATCGTCGCGGAACGCCTCGACGATGGCGGCCTTAGTGTCCGCCGAACGTGAGCCGGACACGGCGGCCGTTCCTGCGTGGCGGCCCGCCCATTTCTTGTAGCGCGTCTTGCTATCGGCATCGTTGTTCGAGCCGTTCATCAGTACGACCCGGCCTGCGTAGCCGTTCGACGCCAACAGATCGTTCAGGAACATCTGGGTGCGCACGGATTCGGTGAAAATCACCGCCTTGCGCTGCCCGCCGAGTCGCTCGACCTCGTCCATTCCGCGGGCGAGGACGCGCAGCAAGGCTTCGGCCTTGGCGCTGCGGCTCACCTCGGCGGCCAAGGCGCGCGCGCCACGCAGCTCCTCCAGCTCGGCAGCGAGATCTAACCTGTCCGACTCCGCATCTGAATGTTCGATCTCCTCAACCATGTCGTCGGCGGCTTCGAAGTCGGTGAGGTCCTCGCTTCCGGCTTGCTCCTTCGCTTCGAGCCGGGCGATCACCTTCGTCAGTGCGCCCTCGATCGCTGCTGGGGATGAGGCGAGCAGTTTCCGGAGAACCAGGCTCACGAGGTGGCGCCCCTTGGGGTCGAAGGCCCGGAGATCGTCGCGACGTAGGTAGTCGGAGACGCGCTCGTAGAGCTGCTGCTCCGCGTCGGTCGGGGTGAAGTCCTCCGTGAGGGAATGTCGCTGGGTGAATGAGATTCCGCCAGCGGCCTGCACCTGACGGCGTAGGCTTCGTGTGCAGATCCGCGAGAGTCGCTCGCGCAGAGCGGGAAGGTTCCTTGCGCTCGTCTTCCCGGACATGTAATTCGCTCGGAACGCGGCTTCTGGGCCGAAGACGTGATCGTCGATGATCGACGCCAGTCCGTAGAGCTCCATTAGCGAGTTCTGGAGCGGTGTAGCCGAGAGGAGCAGCTTCTGGCGTCCGTTGAAGGCGTCTCTAAGCGCCTGCGCCGTGGCCGCGCCGTTCTTGCGCCACACGTTCCTGAGCTTGTGCGCCTCGTCGAATACGACGAGATCCCAGGGAACGGCGAGAAGGTCCGCTCGCTTCGAAGCGGCGAATTGATACGAACAGATGACGATCTCGCCTTCTCCGATCGACCGGATACGATCGAGCGGATTGGCCACGCCCGCGCGCTTGTCAGCGTTGTAGGCCTTCGCTTCCATCACCACGCTGGCCAATCCGAACTTGTCGTGCAGCTCCTGCGCCCACTGCTTGCGGAGGGTGGCCGGGACCACGAGCACGATTCGCCTTCGGCGCTCCGCCCAGCGTTGGGCGATAACCAGGCCCGCCTCGATGGTCTTGCCAAGCCCGACCTCGTCGGCGAGAATCACGCCCTTGGACAAGGGGGAGCGCAACGCGAAAAGGGCCGCCTCGACCTGGTGCGGATTCATGTCCACCCGCGCGCCGGCGAGGGCACGCGACACGTCCTGTTCCGGATTGCCTTCGAGTGTGAGCAGGTGAGCCAGCAGCCGTGTCTGATGTGGCGTGATACTCGCTACGGCCATTATGCGAGCAGTCTCATTGTTCGAGGTCACACTGACAGTGTCCGTTGGCGCCGTGGGGTCGGAGATACCGCTTGTCGTCAAAGCCTCTCATCTTACGTGGCCAATTCTTCCCGCGTCACGATTCGAGCTCCCGTCGCTCCGGCCACAGGCATCTGCACTGCCCACGGGTAGCGATTTACCCCACCGCGTTCGTACTGGTAGACCAAAACAGGAGGCAAACTCCGCTTGTCGTAGCGCTGTCCGAACAGAAACGCGACGCTGGCTTGGGCGGCAAGATGAAGGTGAACGCGGTGAACGTGAGAGTTTCTGGTGAGCACCTCCAGAAGCTGGCGAGCTAGCGCACGCTGCTTGTCTCGGGACCAGTGATTCTCGACGTGTAGATCAGTCAGCTGCATTTCGATCAATGCCGCGTCCGGCAAGGCCGCGCGTGCTGCGTCGACATCGATCGGGTACGAGACTGACACACAGAGGATCAACTCGCGGGATCCTTCTCGCGCCGCGTGCTCGGTGATGGTGAACCGATCGCCGTCGTCATTTGCATCGAGGGTTCGCCAAGCTTCTCTGTCACGACTCCAGTCCAGCCTCTCCACTGATCCCTCGTCGTCAAGATGCACGCCGGCGAGAAACGTCATCGGGACGGGGGCGAGTCCGCCGAAGACGACGGCAACGTCGTCGTTCGCGCGGCTTGCCAGCTCTCCCGGGATCTGTCGCAGGCGACTGTCGACTTCCTCGAGCGCGCCCTCCGGGTCATGAACCTGACCATCTCGAATTCGGCTACGAATATCGGTCACGTGGGGGGCGCGTCGAGCGATCGGTGGAAGACATTTCGCCTTCTCGAGCGTCGCATCGTTGCCGAGTCTGAGGCCTCGAAGCTCGATCGTTACGAGTATGGCACGCGCGGCCTGCGCACGTTCCGCCCTCCAGTTCACGAGCCCCGTGACCACCGCTACCAGCACCAGGGCGATACCGATTACGAAGAGCGTGGGCCGAATGTAGGAAGGAATATCGGCCGATCCGATCGTCGCCACGCCGCCAGCCCCGTTGCCGAAGGCAACCAGTTTCACGAGAAAGTCGATGCCACCGGCTGACCCGACGAGACAGGCCACTCCAGCGCTGAGCAGGATCGCCGGCAAGGTCTTTCGACGCCAGATCAGTTGAGCAATGCGTTCGATCAGACCGAGCCAGTCGCCGCTCATCGAATGTTCACGTCCGTTCGCCCACTACGGGCAGCGAGCAACCCATCCTTGACGATGAAGCATTCGATTGTGTGAGTTCCTGTGAACTTGGCGCTCTCCGAGCGCCTAAGCCCGCCGCGACCGCTTCCGTTGCCGTCGAATCCACCCCGCAGCTGGCTTCGGTCCGCCGCTTCCCGGCCCATGTTGACCACTTGCCAGTAGACGTCGTAAGGCAACGGTACCGTCGTCGTCGCCTCGAAGCTCAGCCGTGACTTCTTCGGAATCGGTGATCCGCCACTGCGGTAGGTCCTGTGGCGAAATTTGTCTCGCGCAACGGTGATCTTCGCGATCTGCACTTCACCGGCTTCCGCCAAGGGCCACGTCGGCCTTTGACGATGCCGAGGATTGAATCGTCGTGCCCAGCCACGAAGGTCCCCGGTTTGGTTATGGTCTCGTCGATTCTCGTCGATACGTCGGGAGACGCTCCGTCCGAACCGCTCTCGCACGAGCGAATCGATATCCCCACGGCGCTCGAGAACTAGCAGTCGGCGTAGATCTGCTGTGATGGCATCGTGCCACTGGTAGAACGCGTCTTTGCGGGCGGATTCGAGCGCCCAGCGATCGGCAAAGTTCTCGGTAGGCTGGCTCGGGTTGAGGATGATGTCGATGCCGTCGCGATACTCGATGTAGTCCGTCATGTGTTCGACGATGGCCAAAAGCGCCGCCGGCAACGTCGTCTGTTCGTCGTACGCGTGCGCGGCGAGCGTGGTCAGGATGATAGATATCGGCTTGTGCTCGCCGTCCTCGCCGAAGAACACGTCACGATGCCGCTTGAGGATCTGAACCGCCATCTGAAGCGGAGTCCGGATCCGGTATCGGGGGATGTCCTCTACCGCCGCCCGGCTCTCGAGCGCGAGTGCCTCGCGACGAGCCTCGTACACTCGAACCATGCGCGCGTGGAACCACGTCGCGTAGCCCTCGGGGTTGCTCTGTAGCCAGTCGGAGTTCGGCGTCGAGAAGAAAGGATGGCGCCGATCGGTGATCGCGATCGTCGTGTTGGCGTCGTCTGCACTGAGTCCACGAGCGGCGCGCAAGGCGCGAGCGGCGTTGGCGTCCGGTATCGCAGGGAGACAGTCGAGGTGGAATCGAGCTCCATCGGCGTAGATCAGTGTCCAGCATCGGTTGCCCTCCTCGGGGCCGCTCATGCTGTGTGCTTTGGCGTAGGCGTCCAGCTCGACGCCGAGCCGACGCTTGAGCTCCTCTTGCGAGCAATGCGATTTGCCGAGGTTCACGCAGCAAACCAGATCGACATCGTGGTCGTCCTCTTGGTTGATCGGGGAGGTCGTGGTGCCGTGTCGGAACGAGCCTTGAAGCGTTACCTCGGGTTCGAGGTGCTGCAGTGTCGAAGCCGGTCGTTGCAGCCATTCGCCTACCGATCGGTAGGCTCGGTTCGCCGCCTCGTAGCTACTGTCAGCGACTTGTAGCGAAACGGCGATTTCGAGGAGCGCACGCTCTACTGGCCTCGAGACCAGAATCTCGTCGAGCGGCGTAGGGGCGGGATCACCATGGTCACGCTGGGCGGGTTGCGTCATCGAACGAATCCTCGGGTGGGTCGGCGCGGTCGCGTCGTGCTCGAGCCGAAAGTGCGAAACGAATAGAGAACGTAAAGTACGTCTACTCCGAACTTTACGATAGTGATCATCTGTTCGCTTGTCAAGGTCTTCGTATTCGCCTACTCTGAACTTCGTTGACAGGGACCAAGCGAATGACGGAGACGATGGGTGGCAAGATCAGGACACTTCGGAAGAAAAAGGGACTAACCCTGGCCGGATTGGCGGAGCGTGCGGGCTCGAGCAAGTCGTACGTGTGGGAGCTTGAGAATCGCGATCCGCCACGCCCCTCGGGTGAGAAGATCGCCGCGCTTGCCGCCGCACTCGGCGTGACCGCAGACTACTTGCTGGATGAAGGCGGGCAGTTGAGTGAGGCCAATGCCGAGGACGAGGCGTTCTACCGCGAGTACGCGAATTTGCCGCCGGAGACGAAAGAGAAATTGCGCGCGATGCTCAAGCTCCTGGATGGCGACGCGTAGATCGTGGGATCAGGTCCGAAGGCGTTAGCGAACCAGCTCTCGCACGTGATGCGCCTTGCGCTCGGCGCCGAGCGGTTCCCGGTCAACGTGGAGGAGGCGGCCTTCGAGGTGTCACGCAATCGCTGCGCTGACGATCCGATCGTCGAGATCGTGCCCGCCGCGCTCGATGGGTTCGAGGGCATGCTCGCTCCCCGCAGGGGTAAGGGTTGGCGGATCCTCTACAACGACACAGTGACATCGTCGGGGCGTATACGCTTCACGTTGGCTCACGAGTTTGGTCACTACCTGATGCATCGCGATCCCAAGCGTTCACCCTTCGCATGTTCCTTGCGGGACATGTCGGATCGCAGCCAGGGAGAGGCTGCACGGGAGCGCGAAGCGAACGAGTTCGCGGCGACCTGGTTAATGCCGCTGGACGACTTCCGAGCGCGGTTGGCGGAGGAGCACTTGCCCACGCCAGACGACTTGTCGCAGTGTGCGGATGCCTACGGCGTGTCGTTCATGGCCGCGTCGCTGCGCTGGCTTGAGTACACGAGTGTGTCGGCCATGCTCATAGCGTCCCGCGACGATTTCATGCTCTGGGCCTGCAGTAGCCGGCGTGCGCTTCGCGAACAGGCCTTTCTAAGAACCCGGACCGAGACCATTCCGATGCCGGAGGCAGCTCTGGTGAGCCGAAGTGGTACCGACACCGGATGGCGTTCACTCGAGCAGCCGGCGGACGTCTGGTTCGGCCGTGAGTGTCTCGAGTACAGCGTTTCGTCCGACCAACATGACTTGCAGTTAACGCTGCTCCTTCTAGGCGAGCGGCCCGATGACGCCAGCACGGATCGAGAAGGCTAGCGAATAAATGATCGCTAGCGTTGATCGACCACTGTGCGTGGTACCACGACAATTTCGGGACGCCCACCGCCATCTTCTGCCGTGCCTACGTGAGCGTGATTCCGCTATCTGATGGCATTGGTGCCACGCTACTTGATGGTCAATCGACCGCACGCGCGGACATGACGTGCAGCGTCTGCCGCCTGGCTCAGAAGTAGTCGTCTTCGCCGAGGTCGA
>Ga0209831_1003973_pt1 | contig 11886 bp, 9 predicted proteins | sample Maine_Asex4_meta_FD_187451 | JGI IMG/M metagenome (GOLD analysis project Ga0209831, IMG submission 187451) | Marine algal microbial communities from Maine, USA - Maine_Asex4_metaG (SPAdes) (version 2) | ecosystem: Host-associated > Algae > Red algae > Unclassified | place: Maine, USA | collected...
AGAAGGAAAGATTTACATATTTAGTGTATGAAAATTAAAAGGGGCTTCAGGCAATTATGTTAGAAACTCCCGTCTTTACTGCGCTTCTTGATCTATACTATCCTTTTCATATAAGAAGGCATTCCCCTTTTTAACATATTTAAGTTTGCCTGCTTCTCTCATGTGCATCAAGTCACATGATCTAACATTGAGCTTCTTCCTAGCTTCTTTAGATGTGTAGTATTCTTTAGATGTGTTCTTCTCTTCATTAGCTTCAAATTCAAACAATTTTGAGGTAGTGATGCCTAACGAATCAGAAATAGTCTTGATTTGATCTAATGAAGTATTAATCTCACCTCTTTCTATTCTACCAATCTGAGATAGTGCCAGACCTGACAGCTGGACTAGCTTCTCCTGCGTAATCCCTTTCTCATTCCTTACCCTTCGAAGGTTTTGACCAAATAACTTGATAAATTCTTGATTCTTCTTTGAAGACATGGGTGTAAATATGTTATATTAATAATTTTTATATTAGAGCAGATTTGCGTTATTTATAGGAATCAGTAGTTTTTCGTGCACATATACTGCACTTACTTCATTAATTTTGAGTCATGGCATTTAATAGGAAAGAGATAGAAAATGAAATCATAGAGCAATATCTGGAAACAGATGGCTGTATTCCTTGGATCATTGGGTATAGTGGAGGTAAAGATTCGACGATGTTGTTGCAATTAGTGTGGTATGCTCTAAAGAGAGTACCAGTGAAGAAAAGGATCAGACCTATTCATGTCGTTTGTAACAATACACTAGTAGAAAATCCAAAAGTGCTTAACTATGTGGAATCAGCATTGCTGAACATAGAAAAAGGAGCCAAAAAGCAAAAATTCCCAATCACAGTAAACCAGACAACTCCTGCCATTGAGGATAGTTTTTGGATTAACTTAATTGGTAAAGGGTACCCTGCTCCAAATAGCATGTTTAGGTGGTGTACGGAGCGATTAAAAATTCGACCTACAACTAAGTTCATATTAGATAAAATTAATGAATCTGGGGAAGCCATTATACTACTTGGTACTAGAGAATCAGAAAGTAGTAATCGTGCAAAGAGCATGAAAAAGCATGAAGTAAAAGGATCCAGATTGAGAAACCATCATAGCCTGCCTAATGCCAATGTATATACCCCCATCAAAAAAGTAGATACGAATGAGGTTTGGCAGTACCTGATGGCGGCGCCAAGCCCATGGGGAGCAAAAAATAAAGACCTTGTCACCCTATATGGTAATGCGAGTGCAGGTGACTGTCCGTTGATCACAGATGTATCGACTCCCTCATGTGGCCAGTCTAGATTCGGATGTTGGGTATGCACAGTGGTAAAGAAGGATAAATCAATGGAGTTCTTAATTGAAAATGGTGAAGAATGGATGGAGCCTCTCGTAGACTTGAGAGATTTTCTACATGAGACTATTGACAGAGATCACCCTGACTATGAAAAGAAGAAGCTTGACTATAGAATGGGGACCAGAAGAAATGGAGCAAAAGGCTTAGGCCCATATCATCCTAAGTGGAGACGATTTATTTTACATTCTTTATTAAAAGCACAGAAAGCAATTGATGAAGAAAAGACAGGATATAAACTAATTACCAATCAAGAACTTGTAGCGATCCAAGTTACTTGGCACAGAGATGATATTTTTGAGTACAGTGTTGCAGAGATTTACAAAGAAGTATTTGGAAAAGATTTTGCTTTTCAGTCTGAAATAGATCAGACAATTTTAAAAGAGAAAGAACTACTGAAAGAAAGTTGCAGTCCTGATGAGGGAGACTATAAGTTAATCAATCAACTGTTAACCTTACAGAAGTCAAAGACAATATTGATGAACAAATGGGGCCTTTATAAAGATTTAGAAAATAAATTAGATGAGTACCTAGAGCCAACTAAAGAATATGTTTATTAAGAGTATAGAGTTAAATAATTTTAGAGTCTACTATGATAAATGTCTCATAGAGTTCGAGAGGGATGCGAAAAGGAATATTCATATCGTATCTGGATATAACGGCTATGGTAAGACGACTTTCCTGACTTCACTGGTATGGTGTCTGTATGGGAAACTTATGAAGGATGTAGAAGATGTATTTAAGCAGCAGATAGATGACCTTGGCGGGTATCCTAAATATGTGACTTCGTGTCAGAATAAACTGTCAGCTAAATCAGGAGAAAAAGAGTTTAGTGTTACGCTGACTTTATCAGATGTAAATATACCGTCTGTCGCTTGCGAAGAGGTCATCATTAAACGAAGAGGATACTCTAAAAGTGGGGTTGACGATTTAGAAATCTTTATAGATGGTCATCAAAATGAATTAACGAAAGAAGTAGGTAATGAGATGTTTATCCAAGATTTTATTTTACCTAAAGAAATAGCTAAGTTCTTCTTTTTTGATGCAGAGAAAATAGTCCAACTGGCTGAAACAAGATCTATATCTGATAAACGTAAGCTCAGCAAAGCCTACTCTGAAGTATTAGGCATTAAGAAGTATGAAGACCTTAGAACGAATCTATCTGACCTTAGAATACGATTTAGGAAGAGTTCTGCCAAGAAAGAAGATAAAATTAAGTTTGAGAAGCTTAGTAAGTCTTTAGAAGCTCAGAATAAAGAAGAAATTGAACTTAAGATAAAATTAGAGAAAAAGGAAGAGCAGAAGATTGAGCTGAGAAAGCTTTCAGATGACTTACAAGAGAACCTGATCAGAAAAGGATCATCACTTTCTGTGAATGACATTAACAATCTTAAAATAGATAAATACAAAGCTCAGAAAGATATAGATGTATTAAAGGAAGACTTCAGGGATATTCTTGAATTTGCGCCATTTGCTATAGCAAGTAATCTGCTAAGTAAAGTTGAAGAGCAGATTGATATAGAAAGTTCTGTTGAAACTAATGCAACAGCACAAAAAGACTTACAGAAAAGAGCGAATAAAATTTATAAAGAATTCAAGAAAACTGATTTAGGGAAGACAATAAAAGATAGAGATAAGATTGATGATCTTGTTAAATCCCTCCTATACAAACATTTAGAGCAGCCAAAAAAAGATAAGAGACCTAAAGGCTTCAAAGCACTACATGAGTTTAGTAAGGATGATATAAAGGCACTAGAGGTCCTCATAAGCCAACTCCAATCATCCTACTCAGATCGTGTTAAGACATTGTCAAAAGACCTAAGAGATAATAGAATAAAATATACTAGGATCTCAAAAAAACTCAGTAATGCAGAAAGTAAGGAAAGTGATGGAGTTATAAAGAAGTATAGAGAAGAGAAGACGGTCATAGATCAGAAACTCATGCAACTCGATTCTGATTTAATGGACCTTAACCAACGATTTGGTAGCCTCCAAAATGAACGAATATCAAATGAAAAGGTGGTGTCAGAATTAGCTAAGAAAATTAAGATTAGAGAACAGTATGTAGAGAAGGATAAAGTCGCTGAAAGATTGATTGAGAAACTCTCAGCATTCCTATTGAACATAAAGAAGGATAAAAAAGAATCATTAGAGACTAAGATTTTAGCAAGTTTAAAAAGTCTAATGCATAAGAGGGGAATGATACATGCTGTAGATGTAGAGGTCTTTGATGAGCTAATTGAAATTATTCTTCAAGATAAATATGGCGAAGAAATAGATAAGAACTCCTTATCAAAGGGAGAACAACAACTATATGCCACAGCACTACTTAAAGCATTAGTAGAGGAATCTAATATTGAATTTCCAGTATTTATAGATAGTCCGCTTCAAAAGTTCGATCCAGCTCATGCAACTAATATCATTAAGCAGTTTTACCCGAAAGTATCTAAGCAAGTGATACTATTCCCACTTTTAGAAAAAGAAATGACACAGAAAGAGTTTGATTTACTGTCTAAGAATGTAAAGTCATGTCACCTAATAAAGAATGATGGCGGTATTAGATCCTATTTTGAAAAGACGACCTCAGCTTCTTTATTTGAACAAAGTAAATTAGAAATTCATGTTTAATAGTATTCGTACTTCTAAAGAAAATAAAGAGCGCATTACTGACTTAACTAATAAGTTGCATTTAGGAGCAGAGAATGTCATAGCACGAATTGCTTTAGGTTATTCGCTGTCAAGAGATTCGAATTTAGAGCTTACTGACATCAAAGATTCTAAAGGAAAAGAGTACAGTAAAAGAGTTCTATTTGGTGAATATGGTTCCATTTATATTGCAATGATATGTCAGAAATATCGGCTTCATAACATTAATAAGGAAATCCCCAGATATTTAAAATTGCATATAGATGATGGGATTGAAAAAATTGATTCTGAACTAAGGGACAACCCTAATATTCAAGGAATCGATTTACTACTAAACTTTATAGAAAGTGGAATTAAATAATTGGCATATTCTAAGAAATATCCTTCAAAATTATAGTGCCTCTTTATCGAATTTGTCTAAAAGGTGTATAAAATCCTTGTGTAATCAAAGGGAAGATAAAGCAATAAATAATTTTAATAAAGCGATTGATAATCCTATCAAACTTAAATACTGTGGGACTATAAACCAAGATGAAATTAGGAATTATTTAAACAAGGCTCAAAATATTTATTTTTCTATTAAGGAAGATAAATCATCTTCAACCATTAATTCACTAAATACAAATGAAGCGACTGAATATAAAAATCAATGGGACTCAATACTGCATTCAATTGAACAAGAATCTAACAGATTGTCTCATAGAGCTAAAAACACCTTAAGACAAATTACAACTTGTAAAGACAAAGAAAAAGGAATGCATCTTTTTCAAAAAACCTTGAAAGATCCGACTACTTTAAGAAACTGTGGAGTCAAAACTGCACAAGAGATAAGCGAATTTTTCAAACAAATTTTTAGCGATAATGACATTGAAGCTTATAAATATCATCCTAGTGATCAATTTCATAATATTACTTTAGTTGATGGTCAATTTGAATGGGACTTATTAAGATTAAGTATAGAAAGCCATTCAATCAATATATCAAAAAGAGCACGTAATTGTTTAAGACAAATTACTAGTATTGAAGATTGCAAAAAAGGAATTCAGTTATTTAGTAAAGCCTATGACAATCCAACAACATTGCAACACTGTGGATTAAGAACGGCTCAAGAAATAGAAATATATCTAAAAGCAATTTTTGAAAGTGGATACTTCAATAATATTAAAGAGTTCTTTAAAAATTTAGAATTTGAATTAATTTCTAATTATAATCAACATTATAGTAGCCATTATACAAAGAGTAACGGACACCTGGAAAGAAATATATATTACTTACTTAGGGATTTAAATCAAAATAATTTTAAAAGAGAGATAATAAATTATTTTCTTGAAGGCTATAAAAGTATTGAGCTTAGTGAAAAGTATATCACAAAAATAAGAAATGAATTTTTGCATTTGGTGAGATTGAGAAAACCGAATAAAAAGCATATTGATATTATAGATTCGATATCTGTTCTACAGCTTAAAATTATCGAAAAATTTAATTTAGATATTCCAAGAGAATTATTCTCCAAAAATATTACTGATAAAATAGAATTATTTAAACTAATAAATCTAATAGTTAGTGACAGAAATTATTTTAAAACAGATATAGAATATTTTATATTTAATAATCGAGAAGAATTCAAAAATGTAGCTAAATCCTATTCAGATTTTGAAGTCGCTAATAAATTCGACAGAACCAGAGAAAGAATTCGTCAAATTAGAAATAAATTAATATTAATCATTCATAAAGATATCCAGTTCATCTCAGAATTTAAAACTTTATTCAAATCGTCTATTTATCCTATTAATACAGAAGATAATATTTTCATAATTACTCCAGAATATGTAAAGGAAATAAATAAAAACCATGATACTGAATTTTCAATAGATTTTGTAACTAATGTCCTTCATATAATAAATTCTCCAAAATTTCGATCTTTAGGTTATAATTTTTCTTATAAGACAGGGTTTACTCATTCTGCATTTATTAAAAACATACTTCCAAGTAATACAAGACTAAATAATAGATATTTAATATTAGACAACAACTCAGATATTAATAGCTATTATAAATTTATTCAAAGTATTGCTGAAAGACTGAGTGAAAGAATAACTAAAGATATACACACAAATATTGAAATATTAATAGAAAAACATTTTCCTATTGTTTCAAATTTAATTAAAAATATTTGCAAACAGATATTAGAAAGTGAGTGGATTCTAAAAGTAGAAAGCCAAAATAAAAGTACAGGGGCACCTATTGAAATTAAATATAATATGCTATGCTTTAAAAGGAATACGAAAAAGCTTAATTATGAGTATATCATTGAGGCCTTAGAGCATTTTGACAAAAAAACACATAAAGACGATATTCTATCTTACATATTTAATAAATATCCACATATAAAAAAAACCTTTTCAGTTCAAGGCCAAATTTCAAGATATAAAGAATATTTTATCATATTTGGAAGAACAAGTACATACGGTTTAAGACAGTGGGAAAAAGAAGGATTAGTTAAAGGTGGAACTATTAGAAATATTGTAAGGGACTATTTGCAACAATTTAATGAACCAAAACCACTTAATAAAATTGAAGCAGAGGTACTAAAATGGAGGCCAAAATCAAACGCCTATAGTATCATTTCTAATCTTAAACTGATGAATGAAACTAAAAGTCCATTTCTGTTTTATAAAGGTACAAGATTGAAAAAAGCGCATATAGGTCTTAAAATAAATAGGCCAATGCTAAAATCTAAAGATTTCATTGAGTTATCACTCGAAGACTTTTTAAAAGAACATAAACTTATGTAAGGAAATCTGTAAATTCTGACAGTTTACTTCCCTCATTATTATTCTTAGATTTATCAATAAAGAGTAACAGATCAGATAAAGCATTTTTATTAATTACAGAATGTATTTCTCGTGAATAAATTTCAAGACCATTAGCAACGAATAACTCGAATATATTAAAGATCTCTTCGTCACGATCACCATTAAGTATTGAGATATCATCTGAATACTTTAAAGCAATTAAATCCATCAATGATCTATCAAATTCACCTTTATTGAAAATATCAATCTTAATTTGCTGATTCGACCAAATAATTGTATCAACACTGATATCATCAATTGAATTTCTATGTAATGCAATTGCAGCACAGAACGATAAAAATTCTTTATATGTTGAAAACAATTTTAAGTCCTCTTTTATGGATTTCACCATAAGCTCATGTTTCTTTGGATATCTTATAGTAGATTTCATATAATTACAGATTTTTCTCTCTGTGAGTTAAATTCGGTTCCTCCTACTAATTGTAGCTCCTCATTTCCTTGAAGAAATTCCTCTCGGCTTTTTGTTGTATAATATTTCAAAGTCACTTGTTTCCCAACATTTCCCTCTAATTCCCTTCTAACAGAATCTGTCCACTGACTTGGTGACACAAATAGAATTACCTGTTCTGCAAGTTCGCCTATATTTTTACTTATCATAGATTGATAATTTGGATCTAATTCACCAAAAGGAGAATCTATAACTAAAGGGAAAATACCACCCTTCAAAAAATTGTTATTACTATTAAAATATCCTTTTGCTAATGATATAAGAGAACTAATAAAACTTAATGATTTAACCCTTTTTTGGCCTTCACTCTCAGTTGGTATTCTACCATCAATACGTTTTCTAATTTCTACTTGAAATGAAGGATTAATATTTACTTCAAAATCCGAAATCATAATGTTGTTATAGGTAGTTGAAAATAAGGTAGTAAGCTCTTTTCTTACCTTATCATTAATCTTATTTAGAAGATCATTATAGTAATGTGAAGCTGCCTCTGCTACATCTTCTCTAATTTTAAATAACTCTTGCTTGCTATCTTGCTTTATTAAGACAGTTCTTTTTTCTTTCAGGTCTTTTAGAATACCTGCACTAAGTACTGAAATCTCTTCTGACATTCTTGTATTTTTTACAAGAGCATCCTCATTTTCGTCCTCTATTTCTTTTATCCTCGTCCGTAAATCTGCCACTGACTCAAATTCATCCCCATCTAATTTTGCTTCTAAATCCGATACTAATTCATTCAATTCATCAATTCTCGTTTGATGTTCCAAAATATTTGTAGCGTTTGAATCAAAATTTATAGAAATTGAACCACTTCGCTCAGCCATAATCATTAACTGATTTGAAAGTTCAGCCACTCTATTTTCAAATTTTTGCGATACGGCAGCATCCTTTTTTTCATTAAGTACTTTCAACATTTTTGGAGTAATATCTTCTCCACAAAGACACTGACCTATCTCTATTAAATCTTTAAGTAATATTCTTCGTATTTTTCCAGGAATCTCTCCCTTTTTTCTTTTATCTTTTAAAATTTTCAAATTCCCCTTTATCGCATCATTAATAAATAGTAAATAGGAAGAATTACTAACTAAGTTTCTATTAGATTCATTTAGCAATTTACATTTTACTAACAAAGTTTCCTTTTCTATTTTGTGTTGATTTAGTAAAGTTTGAAAATTTTCTGTTAATTCATTACCAACTAATTTATCTTCTATATCTCGCTTTTGACTTTTATTCGACGAGATTAATTTTTCATTATTGGAAATTAGGTTTTTCTTTTCTGAAATACTTGAATCAATAGTATCTATTTCTGAATTAACTTCTTTTAGGTTTGACTGTGCATTATTGTCTATTTGCTTAGTGAAATGATTCTTTGCTTTTAATAAATGCTTCTCAGCTCTTTCTAATAAAGTTATGCCCATTATATTCTTTATGGCAGAACTAACCTTCTCTGGTAAAGTAAGATCTTTAGCATCTTCTCCATGAAAGAAAAAGAAATTTTTCAATGCTTCTGGTAAGATATTCTGATCAATATATGTTTCCACATTATTTGGTGATTGACTTCCACCATTTTCATCTATATAAACAATGCTAACATTATCACTAATAAAATCTACATCTATATTAGAAATCTTTTTGAATTTCGCTATTCTCCTAATTGTATATTTATTCTTATTATGGCTGAACTTCATTTCTACAAAAACCCTTAATTCTTTGCCTTCATTGATACTATTTACATAGTGATGATTTGGTATTTCTTTCTTCTTAACATGATAACCTCCAAAGAGTACCCACAAAAAAGAGTTTAGAAGTGTTGTTTTACCAGATCCATTATTTGCGTGAATTATCGTAATTGGTTGCTTTTCTGAAATAGAAAAATCAATATTTTGTGTGCCTTCAAATGGACCAAAATTATTTATTATTAAACTAGTAATTTTCATCCTTTTGTGTTATTAATTATGATGTCAATAATATCTGTAACCATACTTTTTTCTAAGGAATTATTAATTGACTTCAAATGAATTTTGCTATTCTCAATTTTAAATACTTGTTCTACAATTTTCTTGACTACTTTTTCATTAGACATATTATATATTTAATAGGTTAAACTTCTTTTTAAATGGCAGTAGGATATCATTAGCTTCTCCCTTATTTAATGCAACATTAGCAAATTCAATTATTCTTCTTAATTCTTTTACTACTAACTTTCTATGAATATTAAAGTAATTATCTTCCAAATCAATATTTGGAAAAACAATAAAATCATAAATTTTGGCCGAATCCTTTCCTTCTGCTTTTCTAAGAACTCTTCCTCGCCTTTGAATATATTGTCTAGGATTCGAGCTTGAAGCAAGAATATAAGCCGTCTCTGTTCTTTTTACGTCCACACCTTCATCAAGGCATCTTATAGCTACTACAGCTTGTAAATCGCCCTCAGAAAATCTTTTTAGTATCTCACTTCTTTTAGATAAACTTTCTTCAGCAGTTATCTTATCTAAATGCATCCCAAGTTCTCTTCCTAATATTCTTTTTATTTTATCAACTTGTTTTATGAGATTTAAAGAAGAAAGATCACTTTCTTGATTACTATTTGATTCATCATCAAATTGAATTTCATCACCACAATAAATCAAATTGTACTTAGATTCGATTCTTAGACTTACAAGTTCAATTAATCTTGTTAATTTATTTTCAGCATTAGCTATAAGTCTTGATCTCTTCAATAGAAGTTTCTTTATCATTTCACTTCCATCTACGTCATCTTCTAAATTATTTGAAAAACACCGAGCTATTCTGATACTGAGTTCAATATATTCTTCTTGTTCCTTATCTGTTAACTCTACTATAATAGGATAATAATAATATGGAGTTAAAGCCTTATCAATAATAGCTTCCTTAATTCCATAAACAATCACATCATTACCAAAATATGATTTTAAGAAATTAGTTCCTACTAAATCCATATGTCTTTCAGGTGTTGCCGATAGGCCTATTCGTAAATTAGGCTCAATTTTCTGAAGAGCTTTTCTCAAAGAACTACTTCCCAAATTGTGCATTTCATCAGCAATCAAGCAAAAATTTGTATTTGATAGTCCAATTCTGTCAATAAACTTATTCGATGAAAATGTGTTATTTGAGACAATTAAACACGAATATTTAATTCTATTACTATTTAAATTATTGATAGTAGCTTCGACTAGTTTGGTCCAACTAACTGCATTACCATAACAGCAAACTACCTTTATATTGAAATTAATACATTCTTCTTCCCATTGCTTAATCAAATGTAAGTAGGGAGCAACTATCACTATTAATAAGTTCTGGTCATTAAATTTAGGATTATTTAAAACTCTGGTAATAGATGCTAATGCTGTTACTGTTTTTCCTGATCCTGTAGCCATATTAAATACACCCTGACAATTATTTTCTGTAAACCAAGATTTGATTGCTCTTTCTTGGTGAGGAAATAATTTACCATTGTTTTCTTCTAAATAAATTGAAGGAATTACAGGAAGGGTTTGATTCATATTTAGTTTCTCAATAAGCTTTAAATTTGCTTCATTTAACTTTATTTTTATTAAGTCCTTATATTGGAGTCTTCTTCTTGCCTTTTCTTCAATTTCCAATAACTCGCATAATTGTTTTTTATTCCCTGTACTCTCTATAAGATCAAGAATACTTTTAGAATCTAAATATTTAATACCCTCCTTCTTTCCTAAAAGAATTGTATAAAATTCATCTTTAAATTCTTCAATTTTATTTTTTGTTACCTTGATATTTTCCCAATTAGGGTTAACCTCAATATTTTCAATATTATCTGTTAGGCCATAAAGTGTGAAATTCGAACTACCAAAAGTCAGAAATTGATTTTCATGGTAGTCTAAATATAACCCATTCTTGTAGTGCACTAATTCATCCTCAGCACCTATTATACTAACAAATTTAAGTCTATTGCTTTCTAAAAGGAACCGCAAGCAATCATAAAAATGCTGAGTAGATTGTTCAAATAAAGATGCCAACCCTAAAACATTATTCATTTGACTAATTACAATTTCCTTATTACCATACTCATAATCCTCATCAAGAAATATTGTGCGATCCTCTTCTGTCAAGATATGATTAGCGATGATTTCTATCTCACCACCATTTTTAATAAATGATGCAAATGAATAAGATAATAATCGAATAGAGTTACTTGTGAAATATCCCAGCAAAAGGGAAATTTTCTTTGAAATAGGAATTGCCGAGAGGTAAAAATCTAAAGGATGCATACCCCCCTTTTTATTTGAGTAATAGGTTCTACTTGAGGGTAGATCAAGGTCTTTAAAACTCTTCATTCCACTATTACATTTCCGCTATTAAAATTATGCAAAGCTGCCTTCTTATTACTTTTTGTAAAAATTTGTATTTCATTGACCACATTTAGTGGAAGAGTTCTTTACTGGAAAAATAGTAAAAATGATTGACTATATTAAGTTTGGTCTTGTTAAAGTGATATTGAAGTAACAGATATGTTAGTTCTTTGAGGGGGACTTTATTGCCCCC
>Ga0209831_1003975_pt1 | contig 11881 bp, 10 predicted proteins | sample Maine_Asex4_meta_FD_187451 | JGI IMG/M metagenome (GOLD analysis project Ga0209831, IMG submission 187451) | Marine algal microbial communities from Maine, USA - Maine_Asex4_metaG (SPAdes) (version 2) | ecosystem: Host-associated > Algae > Red algae > Unclassified | place: Maine, USA | collected...
CGACAACCTCAGCCGGGCGCTGCAATTCACGACCGAGGCGCAGCGCGAGGCCGCCGCCGATCTGGTCGCCGGGATCGAACTGGTCCAGCGCGAATTCCTCAGCGCCTTCGCCAAGCGCGACATCGTCGCGGTCGAGCCGGAAGTCGGCGAGAAATTCGACGTGAAGAAGCATCAGGCGATGTACGAGGCCCCGGTGCCCGGCACCGAGAGCGGCTCGATCATCGAGGTCGTCTCGACCGGCTTCATGTGCCACGACCGCCTCGTGCGGGCGGCTCAGGTGGGTGTCTCGAAGGGGGCGCCCGCCGCATCCGCGCCGGGCGAGGGCGCCGCCGAGTCGTCCTCCGGCGACGCCGACTGAACGCGAGCCATCAGACGGGGCGCGGGGGGGCGAGCCGCCTGCGCTACGTGCGGATCGAGGGCTATCGCTCGATCCGCTCCCTCGCCGTGCCGCTGGGCAACCTCACGGTCGTCACGGGGGGCAACGGGGCGGGGAAGACCAACTTCTACCGCTCCCTCGCCCTCGTCCACGCCGCCGCCTGCGGCACGCTGGCCCGGGCCATCGCCGACGAGGGGGGCATGCGCTCGGTCCTCTGGGCCGGGGCGGACGGAGCGGGACCGGCGGACGCCATCGCGCTGGAGGCCGATCTCGACGGGTTGCGCTATGCCCTGCACCTCGGCATCCCCGGTCCGAACGACCCCGCGCTCGCCCTCGACCCGATGGTGCGCGAGGAATCGGTGGCCGCCCGCCTCGGCGACCGCGCGCCCCTGATGATGCAGCGCAAGGGGCCGAACATCACCGCCCGCGCGCCCGACGGCAAGTGGCAGCCCTATCCCAACATGCTGCTGATGGCCGAAACCGCGCTCGCGCGGCTGTGCGACCCCGTCCGCTTTCCGGAACTCGACGCGCTCCAGCGCCGCTTCGCCGCGTGGCGCTTCCACCACGGGTTCCGCACCGACGAGGATTCGGCGATCCGCTGGCCGCAGGTCGCCATCTGCGCGCCCATGCTCGACAGCGACGGGCGCAACCTCGCCGCCACGCTGGCCACGGCGCTGCATCTGGGCGACGATGCCGCGCGGCGGACCATCGAGGCGGCGATCCACGCCGCCTTCCCCGGCTCCGCGCTGACCTTTACCGAAGCCGCCGGGCGCCACGCCGTCGCATTGTCGATGCCCGGTTTCGCGCGGCCCTTCTCGGCGCATGAGATGTCCGACGGCACGCTGCGCTACCTGTGCCTCGTCGCCGCGCTCTGCTCGCACCGCCACCCGCCCTTCATCGCGCTGAACGAGCCGGAGGCGAGCCTGCACGACGACCTGATCGAGCCGCTCGCCGCCATGATCCTGCACGCCAGCACGCGCACGCAACTCGTCATCGTCACCCATTCCGCTGCCCTCGCCGACCTCCTCGAATCACGCGGCGTCACCACCCGCATCGCGCTGGAGAAGCATCGCGGGGCGACGGTGGTGGCCGAGGACCGGGACGCTCGCGCCCGGGCGTAGGTTCACCAAACGCATCCCGATTTTCCGACCGCAACCGGTGGACGCGCCCCCCCGAATCCGTTACGGCTGCACTCCCGTGGGTATCGCCGAGAGCGACCCCCAAGACAGCGCAGACCACGGGGAAAATCGCATATGGCACGGTTCGTTTTCATCACCGGCGGGGTCGTCTCCTCGCTCGGCAAGGGTCTGGCATCGGCGGCGCTCGGGGCGCTGCTTCAGGCGCGGGGGCACTCCGTCCGCCTGCGCAAGCTCGACCCCTATCTCAACGTCGATCCGGGCACCATGAGTCCTTACGAGCACGGCGAGGTCTTCGTCACGGATGACGGGGCCGAGACCGATCTGGACTTGGGCCATTACGAACGCTTCACCGGCGTCGCGGCGCGCAAGACCGATTCGGTCTCCTCGGGCCGCATCTACTCGACGGTGCTGGAGCGCGAGCGCCGGGGCGACTACTTGGGCAAGACGATCCAGGTGATCCCGCACGTCACCGACGAGATCAAGGACTTCATCGCCACCGGCGAGGACGAGGTCGATTTCATGCTCTGCGAGATCGGCGGCACCATCGGCGATATCGAGGGGCTGCCCTTCCTCGAAGCCATCCGGCAATTCGCGCAGGACAAGCCGCGCGGCGACTGCATCTTCATGCATCTCACGCTCATCCCGTATCTGGCCGCCTCGGGCGAGTTGAAGACCAAGCCGACCCAGCATTCGGTCAAGGAACTGCGCGCCATCGGCATCGCGCCCGACGTGCTGGTCTGCCGCGCGGAACACCCGATTCCGGGCGATCAGATCGAGAAGATCGCGCTGTTCTGCAACGTGCGCTCCGACCGGGTGATCCCCGCCTACGACATGCCGTCGATCTACAATGCGCCGCTCGCCTATCACGATGTCGGCCTCGACCGGGCGGTGCTCGATGCGTTCGGGATGCAGGCGGAGCGCCCGGATCTGCGCATGTGGCGCGAGGTGGCCGACCGGGTCGCGCATCCGGAGGGCGAGGTGCGGGTCGCGGTGGTCGGCAAGTACACGCAGCTCGAAGACGCCTACAAGTCCATCCGCGAGGCGCTGACCCATGGCGGCATCGCCAACCGGGTCAAGGTGACGGCCGAATGGCTCGACGCCGAGATCTTCGAGAACGAGGATCCTGCGCCCCATCTGGAGGGGTTCGACGCCATCCTCGTCCCCGGCGGCTTCGGCGAGCGGGGGACCAAGGGCAAGATGCGCGCGGCGCAATACGCGCGGGAGAACGACGTGCCGTATCTGGGCATCTGTCTGGGCATGCAGATGGCCGTGGTCGAGGCGGCACGGAATCTGGCCGGGATCGCCAATGCGGGGTCGGAGGAATTCGACCACGAGGCAGGCGCGAAACGCTTCGAGCCGGTCATCTACCACATGAAGGAATGGGCCGAAGGCAACCGCACGATCAAGCGCAGCGCCGACGACGACAAGGGCGGGACCATGCGCCTCGGCGCCTATGACGCGACGCTGAAGGCGGGGAGCCGAATCGAGGAGATCTACGGAACCCCCACCATCAGCGAGCGTCACCGCCATCGCTACGAGGTGGATATCGGCTATCGCGATCAACTGGAATCGGCGGGGATGATCTTCTCGGCCATGTCGCCCGACGGCAAGCTGCCGGAGATCGTGGAGATCCCCGATCACCCGTGGTTCATCGGCGTGCAGTTCCACCCCGAGCTGAAATCCAAGCCCTTCGACGCGCATCCCCTGTTCGAGGGATTCGTGCGCGCGGCGGTGGAGCAGAGCCGGCTGGTCTGAAGCACCGCCCCCTTCGCCGATTGCTTCGGACATGAAAAATCCGCCGTCCCGTGGGGACGGCGGATGAAGCGCCTGGGCGGGAGAGCGTTCCCCCGCCCGACGGCTCCGCGATCAGTACGTGCTGTAGATCGTCGTGGACGGCGTTCCGTAGGTCGTGGTGGACGACGAGTAGGACGGCGTTCCGTAGCCGTAGCCCGCCGTGGTCGACGAACCGTAGCCGTAGTTGGTCGAAGTGGACGGCGTGCCGTAGCTGTAGCTCGTCGCGGAAGACGGCTCCAGATAGGTCGTGGAGGACGTGCCGTAGCTCGGGGTCGCCTCGTAGCTGTAGGTCGAGGGTGCCGAGTAGGTCGTCGAGGACGTGCCGTAGGTGGTGGACGACGTGCCGTAACTGGGCTGCGTGTAGGACGGCTGCGTGTAGCTGGGCTGCGCGTAAGTCTGGGTCGACGTCGTGCCATAGGTCGGCTGCGCGTAGGTCGTCGTCGTCGGCTGGGTGTAGGACGGCTGCGCATAGGTCTGGACCTGCGATGCCACCTGCGGCGCCGTGTAGGTCGGCTGCGCGTAAGTCGTCGTCTGCGTGCCGTAGGTCGGCTGCGCGTACGTCGTCGTCTGCGTGCCGTAGGTCGGCTGGGCATAGGTCTGCTGCTGCGTGCCGTAGGTCGGCTGCGCGTAGGTCGTCGGCGCGGTGTAGCCGGTATTGGCATAGCCGGTCGTCCGCGTGCCGTAGCCCTGTCCATAGGCGGCGTTCGACGTGGTGCCGTAGGTGGGCGTCTGCGCGGCATAGTTCGGCTGGCTTGGCGCGATGCTGTTCGCGACCGTCGATCCGGCGACACCGCCGAGCAGCGTGCCCGCGATGGTGGCGGCGATCTGGCCGCGTCCGTTGCCGACCTGGCTACCGAGCGCGCCACCCGCGACGGCGCCGACGAGGCCGCCGATGGTCTGGCTGTTGATCAGGGGCTGCTGCTGGGCCGAGGCGGTGGTGGTCGCGGTGCCCGCAACGGCGAGCGAAAGGGCGAGGGTGGTTGCCTGAATGGTACGCATGGTTGTCACTCCTGAAATACTGGTTGCAGGCGGCCGGTTCCCGTCGAGCAGGGTTCCGGTCGCCGTATTCACTGATGCAGAACGTGGCGAAGGGCGTTCGGTTCCATCGAAAGCAAGCCTCGCCCGTTCCATCGCGGGCCATTCTACATGCATTCATGTTCAAGAAGCGTTCGCTTCGGCCCCCTTGCTGACACAATGCCGCAGGGGCGGGCGGAGGGGACGGTCAGTGAGCCGCCTGCCAGTTCGCGCCCTGCCCCGCATCGACCACCAGCGGCGTCGAAAAATGCACGACCGGGTCGGCGGCGTTCTCCATCACCGCGCGCACATGCTCGATCAGCGGTTCGGCCTCGGCCTCCGGGCACTCGAACACCAGTTCGTCATGCACCTGGAGCAGCATCCGCGCCGACAGCTTGCGCGCCGACAGCACCCCCGGCACCCGGATCATCGCCCGGCGGATGACGTCGGCGGCGGTGCCCTGGATCGGCGCGTTGATCGCGACCCGTTCCTGATAGCTTTTCTGCGGTCCCTTGGCGTTGATGTTCGGCGTGTGGATGCGCCGCCCGAACAGCGTCTCGACATAGCCGTCGCGCTTGGCGTTGAACTTCATCAGGTCCATGTAGCCGCGAATGCCGGGGAACTGCTCGAAATAGGCGTCGATGAACGCCTGCGCCTCGCCGCGCGGGATGCGCAGGTTGCGGCCCAGACCGTGACCGGAGATGCCGTAGATGACGCCGAAGTTGATCGCCTTGGCCCGGCGGCGGATTTCGGGCGTCATCTCGGCCAGCGGCACGCCGAACATGGCCGAGGCGGTGGCGGCGTGGATGTCCTGCCCCTCCGCGAAGGCCGATTTCAGCGCGTCGATATCGGCCATGTGCGCGAGGATGCGCAATTCGATCTGGCTGTAATCGAGGCTGACCAGCACGTTGCCGTCTTCGGGCACGAAAGCCTTGCGAATCTCGCGCCCTTCTTCGGTCCGCACGGGGATGTTCTGGAGGTTGGGGTCGGTCGAGGCGAGGCGGCCCGTCGAGGTCGCGGCCATGGAGAAGGAGGTATGGACCCGGCCCGTCTCGGCATTGATATGGTTCTGGAGGCTGTCCGTATAGGTTGATTTCAGTTTCGACAACTGCCGCCAGTCGAGAATGCGCCCGGGCAGGTCGTGGGTCATGGCCAGATCTTCGAGGATATCGGCCCCCGTGGCCCAGGCGCCCGTCTTGGTCTTCTTCCCGCCCTGCATGTTCATCTTGTCGAACAGGATTTCGCCCAGCTGCTTGGGCGAGCCGATATTGAACTTCTCCCCCGCCAGTTCCGTGATCTCGTCCTCCAGCGCCGCCATCCGTTGCGAGAAACCGTTGGACAGGCGGGACAGCATGTCGCGGTCCACCGCGATCCCGTGCCGCTCCATCGTCGCCAGCACCGGCACCAGCGGGCGCTCCAGCGTCTCGTACACCGTCGTTGCGCGCATCACGGGCAGGCGCGGCTTGAACAGGTGCCACAGGCGCAGGGTGATATCGGCGTCCTCGGCGGCGTAGGGGGCGGCCTTCTCGATGCTTACCTTGTCGAAGGTCACCTGCGCCTTGCCCGTGCCGATCAGCTCCTTGATAGGGATGGGCGTGTGGCCGAGATTGGCCTTGGACAGCGCATCCATCGAGTACCCGCCCGACATATCGCCCCCCGCGCCCTGCGCGTAGGCGATGAGCATCGTGTCGTCGAAGGGGGCGACCGAAATGCCGTAATTGGCCAGCACCTTGGCGTCGTATTTCAGGTTATGGCCGATCTTCAGGATGCACGGGTCTTCCAGAACCTCGCGAATCGCGGCCAGCGCTTCTTCGAAATCCATCTGCCCCGGCGCGCGGGTGATGGTGGTGCCCAGGAGGTCGGCCTCGCCGTCGCCCTCGGTATGGGCGAGCGGGACGTAGCACGCCTCCCCCGGTTCGATGGCCAGCGATACGCCGACCAGCTCGGCCTTCATCTCGTCCAGCGAGGTCGTCTCCGTATCGACCGCCACGTAGCCGCGCTCGCGGGCATGGTCGAGCCATGCCGTCAGGGCGGTCATGTCGCTTACCGTCTCGTATTTCGCGTGGTCGACGGGTTCGAGCAGGCGCGGATCGACGGGGGGGAGCGCGCCCTCCTCGCCCGCCGGGGCGGTCTTCAGCACCGGCGGCGGGGCGGCGATCTCGGGCGCCTCGCGGTCATAGGCGGTGGCGACGCGGCGGGTGAGGGTGTTCAGCTCCATGGTCGCGAGGAAGTCGAGGAGCAGCTTGGCGTCCTGCTCCGGCACCGCGAAATCGGCCGCCGTTCCGGCATCGGGCACGTCGTCGCGCAGCGTCACCAGCACCCTGGACAGGCGAATCTGCTCGATATTGTCGAGGAGGGTCTGGCGGCGTTTGGGCTGCTTGATCTCCCCGGCGCGCTCCAGCAGGGCGTCGAGCGAGCCGAACTCGTCCATCAGCAGGGCGGCGGTCTTGACGCCGATGCCGGGGGCGCCGGGGATGTTGTCGACGCTGTCCCCCGCCAGCGCCTGCACGTCGATCACCCGGTCGGGGGTCACGCCGAACTTGTCGTAGACGCCGTCCTCGTCGATTACCTGATTCTTCATCCCGTCGAGCATGACGACGGTGGGACCGATCAGCTGCATCAGGTCCTTGTCCGACGACACGATCGTCACCCGCGCCCCCGCCTCCCGCGCCTCGCGCGTATAGGTCGCGATCAGGTCGTCGGCCTCGAACCCCTCCTGCTCGACGCAGGCGATGGAGAAGGCGCGCACGGCATCGCGGATCAGCGGGAACTGGGGTTTCAGGTCCTCTGGCGGCTCGGAGCGGTTGGCCTTGTACTCGGGGTACATGTCGTTGCGGAAGGTCTTGGACGAGGCATCGAACACCACCGCCATATGCGTGGGCGCGCCGTCCGCATGCGCCTTGGCATCCGCCACCATCTTCCACAGCATGTTGCAGAAGCCGGAGACCGCACCGATGGGCGTCCCGTCCGACTTGCGCGTCAGGGGGGGCAGGGCGTGAAAGGCGCGGAAGATGAAGCCGGAGCCATCCACGAGGTAGAGGTGGGAGTCCTTGTCCAAGCTCATGGTTCTCTCTCCCGCACCGGTTTCGGGTCGGTTATATCGTGCGGACCGTTCGGGGAAAGAGCGAACGGGGAAAAATGCGAAAACATCTTGCCCGATGCCCTATCGTGGATACATTCGTGTGTATCATGGATGTCGAAACAAACAGCCGCAAGATCATCGCCCGTCTCGTGGCCGAAGGGTACGAATTCGTTTCGTCCAAGGGATCGCATCACAAGTATCGCAAGAAGGACGGCCCCACGGTGATCGTTCCGCATCCAAAGAAGGATCTGCCGATGGGCACCGCCATCGGCATCGCGAAGACCGTCGGATGGCGGTGAAAGGAGACGCCGTGCACTACCACGCCCTCGTCCACAAGGAGGCCGGTTCCGCCTACGGCGTGACCTTCCCCGATATACCAGGCTGCTTTTCCGCAGCCGATACCGCCGGGGAAATCGAGGCAAAAGCCATCGAAGCGCTCGATCTGTGGTTCGAGGACGGGGGCAAGGTCGAGCCGCGCGCCATCGAGGAAATCCGCGAGGATGCGGACGTGAGTCAGGCTCTCGCCTCAGGGGCGTGGCTGATGGTAATTCCCTTCATCGCGGACGACAGCAGGATCGAGCGCGTGAACATCACGCTCACGCGCGGGGTCAGGCGCCTGCTCGACGAAGAAGCGAAGCGCAGGGGCACGAGCCGGTCGCGGCTGATAGCCGAATCCGTGACGCGCCACCTGCTCCAGGGGCACAGTGGCGCGAGTGAGACGTCCTGAAGTTCAACGCGGCAGATACACGCTGCGTCTCAACGCGGCAGGTACACGCTGCGTCTCAGCGCGGCAGATACACGCTGCGTCTCAGCGCGGCAGATACAGCGTCACGCCCGTCGGATAGGTCACGTCGTAGCCGTGCTCGATCTCGCGCGTCGCGCCCGGCTCCAGATCGAACCGCCAGACCAGCGCGCCCTTGCGCCCGTCCGCGTCCCGTTCGTCGGGCATGGGGGCGGCGCGCAGGGTGATCTCGACATCCTCGTCTTCCGCATAGGGCATCGAATCGCGGATGGCGACGGTCATGGTCCGGTCGCCGAGGTTCTCGGCGGTCATGGCGTAGCGGCGGCGTTCGGTCTGGCGGGCGCGGATCAGGCCCGCCTCGCCCTCCATCCGCTCGCGCTCGGTATGCGTCACCTTGATGCGGTCGTAGCTGCCGAACGGGAGATGCGTCGTCTCGCCCCCCGCGATACGCGACAGCGGGGCCGTGCCGACGAATACGCCGTCGCGGTAGAGCGAGGCGGTGCCGGGCAGGACGGGCGCCTCGTCCGCATTCTCGAACTCGGCGTAGAGATAGGCGGTCTCGTCGAGGGAGGGCGTCGCGCGGACTTCGAGCGTCACCGCGCCGCCCCGCTCGTCGATCAGCACCTGCTTCGCCTCGCCCGAACCGCCGATATCGACCGCGCCGGGGATGGCGTATTGCACCGTCTCGCCTTCCAGTTGCGCGACGGCCATGACCTGCTGCGCCGGGGCGGGAGCGGCCATGGCGACGGGCGGCGGAGCCATATCCATCTCCATCATCGATTCGACTGCTATGCCCCGACCGTGCTTGCCATAGGCCAGTTCCTCGCGCTCCGCCTCGATCCGGGCGAAGAGCAGGCGCGGATCGGGGGCGCTCGCGCGACCGCCGGGGCGGGCGGTGGAGAGGGTCAGGTCGATGCCCGTCCAGTCCTCGCCCGTCCCCTGACGCACGCGGGCGCGGCGCACCAGCGTCATCTCCGGTGCATCGCCGAGAGTCAGGCGCGCGTCGTAGACCGGCGCCCAGTTCGCGTTCTCCATCTGGTAGCGCGCGGTCAGGGTGCCGGAGACGGGCGCATCCGCCTCGATCTCGACCGAGAGGACCGGGCCGAGGCGGCGCTCGGCTCCCACATCCTGCAACTGGGCGCGCAGGTCCGCGATCTGCTCGTCGATATCGCGCATCTCGATCTGCGCCCTGTTGCGGGTGTCGAGGGCCTCGCGCGCGCCCTCGCCCACGCTTGCCCACATCGCGGTCCATTGGGCCGCGTCCACGAGGGCGGGGTCGTTCTCGCCGTTGCTCGCGCTCGCCCGGGCCTGCGCCGCCGTCATCGCGTCGATATAGGCGATCTGCTTCTGCGCCGCTTCCATGGCGTTGGCGGCGAAGGTGCGCCGGTCGGCCAGAGTCTGGATCGCGTCGCGGATATCGCGCGCGGGGCTGCGCCGCTGCGCCTCCAGCGCGCGGGTCGCGGCACGGCGCTCCTCGATCGACAGGATGCGGAACGCGCCCTCCCCCTCGATGCGCAGCGATTCGCGGTTATAGTCGGCGGGCATCCCGATGATGAGCACGCTGTGCCGCCCGGCCTCGGCCTCGAACGCGGCTCCCCGCTCGACGCTCGCGCCCTGCGGGTACAGCGTGGCGGCGACCACCGGGGCCTCGGTCTCGATCTCCGCAGCCCATGCAGTGCCCCCGGCAAGGGCGACCACGGTGGCGAGGAGGAGCGCCCTCATCCGTGCGCCTCGCCCGTCGGCTGCGCCAGCACGAACTTGCGGTCGCAATAGCTGCACACCGCCACGCCCTCCGGCCCGACCTCGTAATAGGTGCGCGGATGGCCCAGCGGCCCGCCGCCCCCGTCGCAGGCGACGAGACGGGTGGTCACTTCGACGACCGCGAGGTCGCGCTGATCGGATTTGACGACGGTGACTTCGCTGGCCATGGGATGCCTCGTTTCTCGCGTTGCGGCGGGCGCGCGCGGGTGATAGCTCGGGGGCGCGCCGGGTTCATTCCTTGTTCCCGTCTTCTTTCAGGGAACCCCCGATGTCAACCGCCCCCGACCATGCCCTCGAAATCCGCGACCTGCGAAAGGTCTATCCCGCACGCGGCTCAGAAGGGGAGAAAGAGGCGCTGAAAGGCGTCAGCCTCGCCATCCCGCGCGGGTCGATCTTCGGCCTGCTCGGACCGAACGGGGCGGGGAAATCGACCCTCATCAACATCCTCGCCGGGCTGGTGAACAAGACGGGCGGGACCGTCGGCATCTGGGGCTTCGATCAGGATACCAATCCGCGCATGTCCCGCGCCTCCATCGGCGTGGTGCCGCAGGAGCTGAACCTCGACCCGTTCTTCACGCCCTTCGAGGCGATGGAGATCCAGGCCGGTCTCTACGGCGTGCCCGCGCGGGAGCGTCGGACGGCGGCATTGCTCGACGCGCTGGGCTTGGGCGACAAGATGCATGCGGGGGCGCGGTCGCTGTCGGGCGGGATGAAGCGGCGGCTGCTGATCGGCAAGGCCCTCGCCCACTCGCCCCCCGTCCTGATCCTCGACGAGCCGACGGCGGGGGTCGATATCGACCTGCGGCGGCAACTCTGGGATTACGTGCGCGAGTTGAACGAGGGGGGCGTCACCGTCATCCTGACGACGCATTATCTGGAGGAAGCCGAGGAGATGTGCGACCGCATCGCCATCATCAACCACGGCGAAGTCATCGCGGACGAACCGAAAAGCGCGCTGATGGGGCGGCTGGACAGCAAGACCGTCACCATCGTCCCCGCCATGCCCCTGACCCACGTGCCCGCCGCCATCGCCGCGCGGGGCGAGGTGACGGCGGAGGTGGTGCAGGGCGGCGCGCTGGCCATCACCTATTCGCGCAGCAACGCGAGTCTCGGCACCCTGCTCGATCTGGCCCGCGACTCGGGCATCGAGATCCGCGACGTGACGACGAGCGAGGCGAGCCTCGAAGGGGTGTTCCTCGACCTGATCCACGACAGCGACGGGTAGAGGTCTAAATCCCCGCGCCCTGCTCCGGCTCTTCCGGGACGGGCAGCCACAGCGCATCCAGCGGCAGCGGCACCTCGGCGAAGGGGACCGCATCGACCGCGCCCTCGTCGCCATGGGTGGCGAGCAGGGTCCAGTGACCGTCGCGCAGGGTGTAGGTTTCGAGCGTGCGGGTCGCGGGGTCGGCGATCCACAGGTGCCGCACGCCGACATCGGCGTAGATCCGCATCTTCAGCATCCGGTCGGTGCGGGCGGTGGAGGGCGACAGGATCTCGCAGACCCAGTCCGGCACGACCGGATAGCGCGCCGCCGGGTCGATGACCGGCATCCGCTCCCTGCGCCATCCGGCCAGATCCGGGACGAGGGTGCGGTGGTCGCGGTCGCCGAAATGCAGTTCGGGTTCGGAGATGATCCACCAGCCGCCGGGGCCGCCGATCCCGCGCTGGAACGCCGGGTGCAGCACGCTCATCATACCGCCCTGCGTGAAATCATGCCCCGGCATGGGCCGTGCCTGCAACACGAACTCCCCGTCGAGGATTTCCGCGCGCATCCCCTCGGGCGCGTCCAGCACGTCCTGATAGCTTACGGCCTCTTCCTTCACTGCCAGCATCGCGCGTCCTTCCTGCCCTCGTCTCAGGCAAGATACCCCTTTTCGCGCAGGAAGGCGAGGAGGGCGTCGGCGGCCTCCTCCGGGGTGCGATCGGTGGTCGAGAGGCGGATTTCGGGATTGCGCGGGGGCTCGTAGGGGCTG
>Ga0209831_1003978_pt1 | contig 11877 bp, 9 predicted proteins | sample Maine_Asex4_meta_FD_187451 | JGI IMG/M metagenome (GOLD analysis project Ga0209831, IMG submission 187451) | Marine algal microbial communities from Maine, USA - Maine_Asex4_metaG (SPAdes) (version 2) | ecosystem: Host-associated > Algae > Red algae > Unclassified | place: Maine, USA | collected...
ATATTCTCATCTCGCTACTCCTGACCGGTTTATCCCGGCGCTTTCCCCAATGGCACTTATGTTTCAATAGCGATTTCGCAAGGTATTTTTCGTAGTGGATTGCCCTATCCGGCGAAGCGTTGAAGTGGATGGACACTCAGATTCTAATCGATTCGTCTCTGTGCACCTCTGTGATGCATTCTTTGCTGATTGATCTGTGTAGGTTTTGAACCACGGAGGACGCAGAGATTCACAGAATGTATGATTGGTAAAGTAAGTGCCGGTGGGCGATAGCCAAACGGGTGTTTACAAAACAATTCCTAACGATGCACCCGCAAATCTAAGCCAACGCGTTTTCTGGGTTTACCGCAACTGTTTCTTCTCCGAATTCGTCCTCTTGATAAACCGACATTCCCATCATGCTCAGCAGTCTAGCGTAAGTGTCGTAGAAGACGGGAACCAGAACTAGAATCAGCAGCGTCCCGAACAGTAGACCAAAAATCAAACTGACGGCCATCGGAATTAAAACTTGAGCTTGCAATGATGTCTCCATCAACATTGGAAACAAGCCCGCGATCGTCGTCATCGACGTCAACAGAATCGGGCGGAACCTTCGCCGACCGGCGCTCATGATTGCATCGAACGTGGGAATGCCTTCGCGGATGCGCGCGTTGATAAAATCGACCAACACAATCGAATCGTTGACCACGACGCCGGTCAGGGCGATCAGCCCAAAATAGCTGAACAACGTCATCTCGATTTGAAGAATACCGTGGCCAATGATAGCGCCACACCACGCTACAGGGATGATGGCCATGATGATCAGCGGTTGAACGTAGGACCGAAACTCCAACGTTAACAGCACATACATGCACAACAGCGCCACACCAAACCCCGTCATCATACTGGACATGCTCTCAGCCGTTTCAGCCGCTTGCCCCTCCCAATTGAAGCTGAGGTTGGCTCCGTATTTGTCTTGATAACGTTTCACCAACTCGGGCGCGAATTCCTTCTGCAATTCGGCAATGATGTTGTTCGCATTGGCCTTCAATTTATCAACATCGGCCGTGACGGTGATACTACGAAGCTGATTCAAACGATTGATTTCGGCGACTTTACGTTTGTACTGCAGCTCCGCGACTTCTGTCAAAGGACGTTCGACCCCTTGAGCGTCGCGGACGCGCAGATTATTCAATCCCTCCATGGAAACGCGCGATTCGTGCGGGTAGCGGACCATCAATTTGACCTCGTGCCGACCGCGCTGCAGCCGCATGACCTCATCTCCGAAGTACGCCCCCCGAATTGTCTCGGCAACGTCAGCTTCGTCCAAACCCGATGATTGCCCTTCTTCGGTGAGACGGATACTGACCTCCCATTTTCCCATTCGTGAATCGTCTTCGATGTCAAAAACGCCAACACGTTCCGCTAGAAATTCTTTGCATTCCTCAACGGCCTGATCGAGATATTTTATGCTTCGTTCGTCGCCTAAAACTTTAAATTCAACCGCCGCTCCACCCGGCCCCATAGATTGTGCGTCAAACTTCAGTGCCTCGGTGCCTGATATTTTGGGGACGGCCTCTCGCCATTTCCGAATCAATTCTCGTGTTGAAAAATCTCGTTCCGAGGGGGACGTCAGCAGCACCGACACGGTCGCGACGTGACTGCCCTGAGTAATACCCGTTGGCCCGCGCATTGCATCGCCGCTTTCCCCAATCTTTTCGTACAGATTGTGAATAACGCTCGGGTGCCCGTCGGGAAAGTTCGCCGTTGCAACGCCGTTTATCTCTTTATCAATTTCCAAGAATGCTTTTCTTAGATCCGACGCGGCAGCGGTCGCAAACTGCCCGGCGGTTCCGTTTGGAAACGCAATGGTCGCGTTGATCTCTCGCCCGTCGAGTTTCGGGAAGGCTCCCATTTCGATAAACCCGGCAGACATCAACCCACCCACACTCGCGAAACCCAAAATGATTCCTCCGTAAACGATCGGCTTGTAGTTTAGGCTCAACGCCAACAGGGGATCGTACAACCGGTCAATGACAAACGCCAAACCAGCGGTCGCCTTGCGGTTGAGCAATTGCAAAATAAACACCAGGGGTTTGAAGATGTAAAACACCAGCCCAAGCGTTTTGGTCAGCAGATTATCGTCGTGGGCCAAGTGAGCCGGCAACACGAAGGTGCTTTCCAGCAGCGAAATCACCAGCATCGCAATCACCGCCAAAGGCATGATGGAAATGAATTTCCCCATTACCCCGACAACATAAAACAGCGGCATGAAGGCGATCACCGTCGTGGAAACCGAAGCCGCCACACTCGGCAGTACCTCTACGGTGCCGGCGACAGCCGCCTGCACGTGAGGCAAACCCTCTTCACGTTTGAGATAAATATTCTCCCCCACCACGATCGCATCATCAACGACGATTCCAAGCGCCATCAGAAACGCGAACATCGACAGCATGTTCAGCGTCTGACCGAAAGCCAACAGAACGAATCCAGCACCGAGAATGGAAATTGGAATTCCCATCGCAACCCAAAATGCCAACCGCAGATCAAGAAAAATCGCCAGCACGATAAACACCAGGATCAGTCCCTGCAGACCGTTACGCCCCAGCAATTCAATTCGGTCGACGACATCTGATGATACGTCGCCCCAAGTCTCAAGACGATACCCTTGGGGGACCTTACGATTGGCCACGTAGTCCTTCACCGCTTCGACGACCGTGAAAAGATCTTCTTCGTCAGTTTTGGTGACCTGAATCACCAGGCCCTCACGACCGTTGATCAAATTTATATTGGTCGTTTCTTGAAAACCGTCGATCACCGTCGCCATTTCACCGACAGTGACCACGTCGCCATTGGAATCGGCGATAACCGGCAGGTTCTCTATGTCCGAACCGACTTCGCGTTTGTTATCACCGCGCAACAGCAGTTCTTGATTTGCCGTCTCCATCTTACCGCCGGGAATGTTGACGTTTTGCTGGCGAATAATCTGAGCGAATTGGTCGAGGCCCAGACCAAATTGGCGGAGTGTGTCCTCGGAGACCTCCACGGCGATTTCGTAAGGACGCGAACCAGCAATTTCGGCTGACGTAATCGCCATGCCTTTAGGCTGGTACAGGACTGAAAAGAATCCCCGAACCTTGTTCGCCGGCGGAACTGCTTTTAAATTCAGCAGCTCCTGCCGAACGTCTTCTGCCAATTGACGAAGTTGAAGTTCGCGCTGCAACGCAACGGGCCCATCGCGCGGAGCGCTATCCGAAAGTTCGGGACCGATCACGCCGACTGAGATCGCGGGAGCGCGAAAGACGATCTGTTTCACTTCAGGGTCTTCAGCGCGCGGTGGCAGGAAGGACTGTATCTGTTGAATCTCCGAACGAACCTCGTTCAACACCTTCTGCACATCCTCGACATAACCGTGAAGTTCAAGGACGACAAAACCAAAACCTTCGTTGGCCACCGACGTCATCTTTTTGATGCCTTCGACCCCTCCGACGGCCGATTCAACTTTTTGACAAATACCCTCTTCCACCTCTTCGGGAGTTGCCCCAGGAAAGGGAACCGAAACCAACACGATTTCCAAGGCAAAAGCGGGAAACACCTCGCGGCGCATGATGATCATACTGATCGTTCCCACAATTAGGGACGCGATCAGCACGGTGTTCATGGCCGGCGAATTTTGAATCGCCCATTTAACAATAGATCTCATAAAACTTCACGTTCTGTCAAACGATCTATAAACTTGCTTCATTGTTTTCATCAACCGACGCGTCACTATCGGTTCTTCGCTGGGACTCTGATCCAGCCGTGGATTCGGTATCTCTAGCAACCTTCCCTTGTACCGATTGATCAACCACATCGACAATTGCCCCGTTGGTCGGTTGAGACAACGGCGTGACGACGACTTCATCATCAATTGAGATATTTTCTTCCAGCGATCGGACGATAACGATACCCATTTTCGAATCACCCTTACCGCGCTCGGTACGATCTACGATTTGAACCTTCGCAGATAATAGTTTTCCATCGCTGACTTTCCAAACAACGTTCCCTGGCTGCAACGCCATCTCATTGATCGCCAGCAAATCTTGCGTTTCGTCGGAACTAGACGTGTCGACTTCGACGCGACATTTTACATACATGTTTCGTACCAGCGCACGTGGACCAAACTCGGTTTCCGTGATTGGGTTGGGAACGATGATTCGGCAAGGCACCGTTTTTGTGATCTCATCGCGACCGATGCCGTCAAATCGCTCGAGCGTTCCTTTCCAAGTCACTTCGTCATCTTCGGACTCGAAAATAGTTACGTCTGTTTTTGGTAATTGATAAGCTCTTTGTCTTGGATCCAACAATAGGGGTTCGTTGGGATCCGGTTTAGAGTTCTTGCGAATCCAATTGAGTTCGGTCGACGTCAGATTGCAAACAACTTCAGCGACACTAACGTCTTCGAATAGTGCGATTGCAGTCCCCGGTGACACGTAGTCGTTCTCTTGAATCATTTCCGATACGATCACACCATCGGTGGGTGCGACGATAGAGACACGTCCAAGATTCAATTTCGATTTTTCAAGATTGCTGAGGGAAAATTGAAGCGCTGCTTCCAATCGCACCTTACCAGCCTTCAACAGCGCTAATGCGTTTTCGCGCGTCGTCAAATTTGATTGAGCCGCATTGAGGGCTCGCCGCGCTTGATCGACTTCCGAACGCGACAATGAATCCGCCAGTCGTTGGGTCCGCTTGAAGTCCCGCTGTTGAATCTCAAAATCCTGTTGAGCAAGTTTCAGGGTGCGTAGTTCGCCTTCGATCTGTCGCTGGTTCTCAATGATCCTTTTTTCAGCTTGCTGAACGTCCGCCTGCAGCGACTTCTGGTCCGCCTGATAGTCCTTCGCGTCGATTTCAGCCAGCGGCGTGCCAGCCAACACAAAGTTTCCGGCTTGAAATTCGGGATATTTCTTGACGATTTTACCAACGACTTCCGCGGCGACCTTAATCTCCCGATGGGGTTTTACAGCACCGGGGATAACTAAATCCAGTGAACCAAAATAAGGCACCACACGTTCGGTGCTCACCTGGGGTACCAGCGCTGTAGAACTCTTGGTTTCCGGTTTCTCTGCAAGGCTACTGAGAATCAAAAACGTAACGACGGCCAAAGCAATGATGACTGCCGAACAAACGTATTTAAAGATTTCAGTCGCGCGGTCAGAAGACAGACGGCGATGACTTGATTCAGGCATGTTGCAAAGAAGACGGTTCGGGCAGCGAAAAAACGGACATCGATAACCCGCGGAGCGTTCTCGACAGGTCTACTATACCGGCGAAGTCGCACTTTCGACAACAGGCCTTGGTTTTTTAGTCGGCCCAGAATTTTTCTCTGGCTGTTGTGGCTCAACTTTTTCAATGGCCAAGCCCGCTTTGGCGGAACTTACGCTAACCGCGTTTATTCCTGCTAAAGAAAAGTCGAAAATTTGTTTGGCCAAACAGTTGACCGAGAAATTTTCACTGTATTGATCCTCACTGATAACCATCCGATTAATATCGCTGGCGAATCTATACCACACACATTGAGAAATGACGCTGAAGCTGAGTTGGTGGATAATCGTTTCAGAGACTGAATCATCGACCATTTCTTTTACTGTCGCGAAAACCATTTTTAGAAAGGGTTCAATGTATCCATCGATCAACGGCTTGGCCGCCGGGGATGGATCGAGAATTTCGGACATCAGAATCTTCACCGGCCATGGCTCCTCATGGGTCCCAACCAGTCGATTTAAAAGGAGCAAGATGATTGATCGCAGTCGGTCCTCGGGTGCAGCGAGCGCAGAAAAATCTGGAGTTGGAAACTTCTGGGCTCCGATCTCTCGCGCCAACAACAAAGTCTCTTCGTAAAGGTTTTTTTTATCGCCGAAATAGTAGTTGACGCTGGCAATATTAACTTGAGCCGCATCGCAAATTTCTCGGACCGTTGAACAACGGAATCCTTTGTCGGCAAAAATCCTTCCTGCGGCAAGGAGGATGCGATCCTTAGCGCAATTAGGATTGTCAACGTTGTTGGCAGTTGAGGACATGTGATGTGGCTCCGTGTGGACGAGGATTCGAGGAGGTGAGACCGTTGTGACAGGATCACTTGGAAGTGTTGGCAAAAACCTCTACCACAGTTTTAATTGATGGACTGGTCACTTGCACGCAATAAGTTGCAAAATATTTCACGTAATTTTAAATAACCATTTACGTCATTCGAAATTATAAGCGAACGCGAAGAAAGATTGCTTTACTTTTTAGGCATCGCACGGACCGCACCGGTAGATATACCCCCATCGACTAAAATGGTTTGACCCGTTACGTAAGCGCTGGCATCGGAGGCCAAAAACACAACGGTGCCATGCAAATCTCCCGGTGAACCGGGACGATTGAGCGGTATGCGATCCGATAAATACTCAAGCCAATCTTTATCTTCATACATAACAGCGTTCTGCTTTGTCTTAAACCACCCCGGCGCCAAGCAGTTGACGTTGATTCCATGTGGCCCCCAATCATCGGCCAGGCTCATCGTCAGTTGTTTCACGCCGCCGCGGCTGCCGCAATAGGGAGCCAGTCCTGCGTACCCATTAACGCAAGTCACCGAACCAATGTTAATAATGCGTCCGTACTTCTTCTCGACCATCCGCGCCGCATGTTCTTGCGCAACAAAGAACACGCCTCGCAAGTTAGTTTCCAAAATCAGATTCCAATCATCCCACGTCACCTCTAACGCAGGTTTGCGAACGTTGCAGCCGGCGTTGTTAACCAGAATCTCGACCGACCCTGCCAGCTCCCACGCCTCGGCCACCGCAGATTTTATACTCTCGTGTGACCGCACCTCCAAAGCCACTGGGTATGCGTCCCGGCCGAGTGAACGGATATGTTCAACCGTTTGGACGAGGTCATTCGTGTCCCGCGCAGTCACCACGACATCAGATCCGGCAGCGGCAAGCGCGTACGCAAACTGTTGTCCTAATCCGCGACTGGCCCCACTGACGAAAGCCGTTTTTCCTGTGAGGTCAAATTGATTGGTGGGCATGTGGTGTTTTCAGTGAAAGTAAAAGACTTAGAAATTTGTAAAGTGCATGCTGTGAGAAAGTTTGAAAAATTTCTAGTGCCAAAGGTAACCTGAATTCCAAAGTCGTATCTCACTCCGTGAAGTAACGTTGTTCGGTGCTAAATTTCACGGAGAAGCTATAAATTTTAAAATGTCCATCAGCCGCCACGCGATAGCGTCCGGTCTCAAGCGCGTAAGACCGGATGCTATCGCGTGGCGGCTGATAGGTTCTGCGAACCTTCGCCATAGATTCACAACCTGAGAGCGAAATACGACTTTGCTTCGACTCTTAATCAACGATCATATCGCGTAAACTAATTCTATGCATAGGTCCCGCAAATTTCCGAAAGAACGTAGCTATCTTTTTCGATTAGCTCACGCTGTTGGAGCTGTTCTTTGGCATCGCTTGAATCGATCTGCAACAGTGCCCACGCGGAGGCCCCTCGCACGAGCGGTTCTTCATCGTTGAGCCCTTTACTGAGCGCCGAGACGGCAGCAGGGTTGGCCTCGTTGCCAAGCGCGATCGCCGCATTACGCAAAACGCCTCGCCGTTTGGGGCGCCACAGCGGTGTTTTACGAAACCGAGCCCGAAATTCTTCGTCGGTCAGGTCAAACAAGTCCACCAAGGACAGCGGATTAAACGCTTCCACTGGCTCAAAAACAGATTCGCCGGTCGGCTCAGGTTTGCGATTCCATGGGCATACCTCTTGGCAAATATCACAACCCAGAATCCAGTCCCCCATCTGAGGTCGCAAATGGACGTCGATTGGAGTTCGATGTTCAATCGTCAGATAACTAATGCACTTATTCGCGTCGAGCACCTTAGGTGAGACAAACGCGTCGGTCGGACAGGCATCAAGACACGCTGTACATGTGCCGCAGTGGTCGGCCTCAAACGGCGTATCGTATTGAAGGGGTTGATTGACCAACAGCGCTGCGAGAAAAAAGTAACTGCCAATCTCACGACTGATGATCATTGTGTTCTTAGCAGTCCAACCTATGCCGGCCTTCTGAGCGAATTCACGTTCTAACAACGGGGCGGTGTCAACGACGCCCCGTGTAACAATTTTCTCGTCCAGCGTTTGAGTAAATTTACAAAGCAGTTTTAACCGTTTGTGAATGACGTCGTGATAGTCGGACGTGCCCCAAGCGTATCGCGCGATTCTCCCCGAGAGTGGCCGTTGGATAACCGGCGTGTCCGTTTGATAGGGGAGCGCCAATACCAAAACACTCTTAACCGATCCCATCACACTGCGCGGATGACGATAGGCGTCACGGCGCGTCTGCATGTACTCCATTTCGCCATTCATTCCGGCGTCCAACCAGCCTTCTAAATGTGGCATCGTGATCGAGTCAACCGCCGGCGTGCAACTGGCCAACGCGAATCCAAGCCGGTGCGCTTCCGATTTTAAGGACTGTGTTAATTCTGACGGGGAGAGCATGGAAAGGGTATGTCAATTAATAGGACATCTGTTTGACAAAGACTATTGAAACGTTTTGAAGTCTGTTTAGTCTGGAAAGAACACACAGAGACTAACATGATCACGACTACTTTTGCATGAAGGCTCAACTATGAAAAACATCTTTACACTTGCTGTTGCGGTCGCCGCGTTGGCACTGTTCGCATCGGAACAAGCATCGGCTCAAGGTTACAGCACCGGTTATCAGTTTGGAACCGGAGTCAACCAATCGCACCGTGGCGGCGGCTGCAACCAATGGGGCGGCGGATTCTTCTCTGGATTCAACCGAATCGGATTAGATCGAGCGATGGCTCCACCTTACTTCGCCCAATTCCCACCAGTCTACTACAGCGGCATCGTTCGTCGTCCGTATGGCATCAGCCCCTACGCGGCTCCTGCAGGAATTGAACCTGTGGAACTACGCGCTATTCCTGCTGAAGTTGCACCCGTTACGATCCGGAACCCTTACATCAAAAAAGCGTCGCCAGTTTCCGGCCCTTCAACAGACGCTCAGTCAACTGATGAAGCCGCGAATAAAACAACTTGGACCAGCAATCCTCACTTCGACGTTATCGACAAAGCGGCTACCTTGGCTTTCTTTGAAGTCAAATAGCTTGATGCCGGCTTAATTGAGTAAGCTGCAACCATTGAAAGAGGCCTGATTCTTCCGGTAACGGGGCAAAAGAATCAGGTCTTCTTTTTTGTGCTGATTTTCATCCCCGGATCTAAAGAGCAATCAGTGGGAGATCTATCGTCAAGGTCACTGCCGTAAGATGTTGGCACGGTTACTGTATCGTGATGCCTTCGCTGATTTCACTCGACCGATTGCTAGCCAATGTTTCCATCATCTGTGTGGTCGCTTCGCCACTGTAACCAGGTGAAGGATTTTCTTCAGGGAACCGTGCATCAACTGTTGATTGCGGTTTAGCTGACGAAGTCAAGGAAGCGCCTATGAAAAACACTGCAAATGCTATTTGCAGAAGTGGATACGCACAGACCATTAGTCCAATTCCGGCAAAAACTAATCCTAAGTAATAAGCGACATAGGTTCCCGTGCTAACACCGGTTTTCAAAACCGCATACGAAGGTTCCTCAGGATCGTAAGCCGCTTTGACAACACTACCTACAGGATACTCATTGGCTACTCGATGAGCGCCAGATGAGTTGGAGCTTGAACTGCCTGAACCAACGGTGATGGATGACGAAGTATAAGAGCGACCGTTCAGCTTATACTCGAAAACCACATTGGGGCTAAACATCATTTTTTTATCATTGTTTCTGTATTGCGTGACCTCAGAAACTTTAACGACTCCTGTAACCTTCGGCCAGTTCTTACTAGCCTGGGATCTCTCCAGCGTTGGTTTTGCATAAAAGAAAAATAGTGACAACCCAATGGCGGCAAAAAATGCCCCGACGATCAACGTCGTGATTGGATTCGCATTGACTGTTTGAGATCCCATGAAACTGCTCCTAAATTTTTTTGTATTGAACGTGTTGTGTTAGCTGGTCTTCATGTTGCTATAAAGGTTGTTAATCAAGCGTGATATTGGCGAGCTTTGCATCAAGACGACCCCAGTACCGGTTACCTTGGCAAGGAACAGTCCTTCGCCACCAAAGGCCATCGCTTTGACTCCACCCGAATTCTGAATTGAAAAATCAATTCCCGATGTATAGCCAACGAGGCAACCTGTATCGACGAGCATAGATTCGTTATTGAGCACCTTTTTGACGATGAGGCCACCGGCGTGAATGAAAGCCATCCCGTCTCCAACGAGTCGTTGTAGGATGAATCCTTCTCCGCCAAACATTCCGGCTGAAATTCGTTTTTGGAAGGCAACTTTGATCGTGGTTCCCAACGCTGCGCATAGAAAGCTACGTTTCTGGCAAACTAATTCGCCACCAATTTTGCTCAGATCTAACGCGGCAATTTTTCCGGGGAACGCAGCTGCAAAAGCGATGTTTCGTTGTACCGAAGACTGATTGGTAAAATGCGTCATCACTAGTGATTCGCCCGTTAGCATGCGGGTACCAAGTGATGACAGCGCTCCGGCAATACCGCTGTTGGCGGGTGAGCCGTCACCCATTCGAGCTTCCATTTGGATGCCTTCATCCATGTAGTTGAAAGCCCCAGCTTCGGAGATGACGGTTTCCTGCGGGTCGAGCCTGATTTCGACAATTTGCATGTCGCTGCCCATGATTTCGAAGTCAATCTCATGACATATTTTACGCACCTAAGACTCCCAAAATCGTTCACGGCTGCTCGGACACGTCTCTTTAACAAGCGGTAAATTCGCAGGCGAAAACAGAAGAATTTCAACAAACAAGGTCGAACACGGGCTCAACGACGGAGCTCGAGTCGCTGAGAAACTTAGGTCGGAATTAGAACTGAATGTGAAATCCAACCAGAAAAACCGAATATTTTCTAAAAAAGCGTCGGCTTATATAAAGCCTCAGCACTAACAAGGTCGTGGATTCAGAATCCTGTCTAGCAAAGGTTGTCTCTATTCGGCCAGCACCTCATAAATCTTGAACGTTACGCCGATTTCGGACATGCGCTGCCCTTGAATTGAACTTTGCAGAACTCCTGAAAGATAACTCGCGACCTTTGCTCGATTGCTTCGATCCCCGTATGCTAGGTGCATGAGGTTCTATGAAAACATCGACGAATTGAATGCCGGCTCGGGCAAGCATCAAATTATCCGTATTCCTGACCAGATTAACGTGCCGGTCTCGCCGCGCGTGCTCCGCATCATTGACACCGCTGAGTTTCAGCGGCTCAAAACGATCAGCCAACTGGGTTTGGTGTCGACCGTTTATCCCGGTGCGGGACACACTCGATTTGAACATTCTCTCGGTGTGTACCGCACTGCCCTGCTCTTCTTGCAACACTATCGCAGCAATTCACGATTCACTGAGATCGTCTCCAGCGCACAAGCCGAAGCGTTCCTTCTGGCCAGTCTCCTTCACGACATTGGCCATTGGCCGTTCTGCCACCCAATCGAAGACATCGCGCCCAACGGCATCGCCACGCACGAGGAGCTTGCGGAGACGTACATCGTGGACAGCGACATTGGCCGCGCGATCGAGGAAGATTGGAATTGCGACTGCGAAACGGTTCTTGACTTGATTAAAGGCAAGAAAGGCGATCCCAAAACGGCGCTGATTAAGTCGCTACTCTCCGGCCCCATTGACGTTGACAAATTAGACTATCTTTTCCGAGACAGTCTGCACGCGGGCGTTCCCTATGGCCAGAATTTTGATGCGAGCCGGCTGATCAGCAGTCTCTGCATTAACAAAATTGGCGACCGACTGGCTATCACCAGTAAAGGAAGAACGGCGACGGAACTGATGGTGTTCGCACGTTATGTG
>Ga0209831_1003979_pt1 | contig 11876 bp, 10 predicted proteins | sample Maine_Asex4_meta_FD_187451 | JGI IMG/M metagenome (GOLD analysis project Ga0209831, IMG submission 187451) | Marine algal microbial communities from Maine, USA - Maine_Asex4_metaG (SPAdes) (version 2) | ecosystem: Host-associated > Algae > Red algae > Unclassified | place: Maine, USA | collected...
CGGTAATTATTTATTTTGTTCTTCATGTTCCTTCGTTAAAAAGCCTCGCCGAACCTATGGGTTCGCCTACGTTTTTTGCCTTGATCCATTTTGAACAATTCTAAATCCTTTTCCGTCATCTAAAAAATAGAAATGGTATAAGTTCTCTTTACTAAGGCCTAGTAGGCAAGGCCAACCACTTATCGAAATCACTAAAAATATCTCTACCCGGTGCATCAGATAGATACACCTGTAGCTGACTCTTATCCAATATTTCATAAGAAGGTAAAGAATATAGCTGATATAATTCCTGTACCGTATCGTAATCATCTACCCTGGTATGTATACCATCGATATCATGTTTCTCCATAGCGGCTCTCCATTTTTCTTCATCCTTATCCATAGAGACATTGAGCAGTATCACACCTTTATCTTCTAGTTGTTTTCTCACCTTTTTATAAGCTTTGAAATTTTTCTTACAGACACCACACCAGCTTGCCCAGAAACTAACATAGACAACTTCCCCCTCAAAGCTCCTTAAACTTATCTTTTCTCCAGATGCTGTTGTCATACTAAAATTAGGTGCAGGCTCAACAGGTCCATCTATAGCTTCATCAGAAAATGAGAAAAGTCCAAGTATAAGTATTAAGATAAATTTCATCTAAGTCTATTTATTTTTAAGTATCGCTTAAGAGATTTTATTCTTCTCTGTTGTAATCAGTCCATATCTGATCCAGCATTTTTTCTGATGATATAAATCCTGTTCCCCAAGCCTCATATCCCTCATCTAAGCCCATTGTTTTTATATCATCTACTGTATTTCCTTCTACTATAGCAGTCATTACCCTATGCTTCATCGTAACTAACATCGTATAGTACTCAAATAATTCCTTCTTATCACTTAATGCTCCATGTCCTGGAATAATTATTGTTTCGGTATCACATAACATCATTGCAGCTTGTACCGCTTCTATCAGTCCATCTACTGAACCACCTGTACTCAGATCAATAAAAGGAAATTTTCCTTGGAAATACGTATCACCCATATGTAGAACGTTCCGATCAGCAAAATATACAAGCCCATCTCCATCTGTATGCGCATTGTGTACATGAATAAGAATAACTTCCTCTTCATTAAAATGTAATTGCATATCCTCATTATAGCTTATCACTGGCCAAAATCCTTTTGGCTTTGCTTTGATCTCTCGAGAGAAAGCTTGTATAAGCTCGTCTTTGGATAATCTATTTTTGACATTCTGGTGTGCCACTATTATTGCTCCATCCTCTGCGAAAGCCTCGTTACCTCCTGTATGATCTCCATGCCAGTGCGTATTAATCAGAAAATTGACCTTATGATCTGACAGTTTTTTTATCGCCGCTTTATTTTTTTCTGATAGATCGGCAAACTGAGAATCTACCATAAGCACTCCATCATCTCCTGTCAGAATTGCAATATTCCCACCAGCTCCTTGAAGCATATAGAGCTCATTTGTAACCTTAGTTGTTACTACCTCCACCTCATCAAATCTCCCCTGAGCATTAATTGTACTTACAGTCAGAAACAATAAGTACAATATTTTAAATAATTTCATCTTCTTATTATGATGTTTATAATATCCAGTCGCTAATATCTAATGATACTTCTAGAAATTTGTTTGCGCTTTGACACCATACTCTACTATACTTCCGGTAAGGCAACGCTGAAAAAGATGACTTCATCTGATTCCTGATTTCCATAATAACTATAGACAGGGTCTATCATCGGAGCATACAAATCAGTTGTCTATTCTTCGTGCTCTATTTCTAAGCTACCATCTAGTCCATATTCATTCATAAAATACCAGTGTCAAGATATAACTTTTTTTGCTTGGTTTGTCCCTATACTGATATAATACCAATTCTAGTTTAGAATGACGGTAATTATTTATTTTGTTTTTCATGTTCCTTCGTTAAAAAGCCTCGCCGAACCTATGGGTTCTTTGCTAGCCCACCCGCTTAGCACTGTGCCTACCGCATGCAAGGAGGCAGAGTTCTCTCACTTAAAGCACTTGCGTACTTTATTCGACTACGTCGAACTCATTCGTTCTTGCCTTGATCCATTTTGTACAATTCTAAATCCTTTTCCGTCGTCTAAAAATAGAAATGGTATATAGTAGTAACAGCAGGGCAATTCCTTTTTTCATGTAAATGATTTTATCTTACTGAAGCCTAGAAGTAAATAACTGCATGTACATAGTTATGTTCCAGATGAAAAAAAAATGGCTCACTTTTTCAAGTTATTGGCTCATTTTGGCTCAAATTACCTATCTTTAAGAAATGAAAGAGCAGATTTATAACTTCACTGTTGAGCTGACTTGGAAGTATTTAGAAGTACTTAGACAAATTGAGAAATTCGAAGTTCATTGGACAAAATATCAACAAAGAGAAAAGTCGAGTTTGAATCAACTCAAAACACTTGCGACAATACAAAGTATTGGGTCTTCTACAAGAATTGAAGGATCAAAATTATCAGATAAACAAGTTCAAACATTACTTGAAAAAATTGACATAACACAAGTTGAAGATAGAGATTCACAAGAGGTTGTTGGATACTATAACGCTTTAGATATAATTACTGAATCGCCAAAAGAACTGAGAATAACTGAATCAACACTAAAGAACCTACATAACGTCTTGCTTAAAATAAGTGATAAAGATGACTGGCACAGAGGTCAATATAAGCAACATTCAAATGCAGTTCAAGCAACCTTCCCTGATGGTTCAATTCAAATAATATTTAAAACAACTGAACCAGGATTCGCTACAGATGAAGAAATGAAGAATTTAGTGAATTGGGTAAGAAAGAAAGATGACATTAACCCAATCATTAAAACGGCAGCTTTTGTATATGAATTTTTAAGTATTCATCCCTTTCAAGATGGCAATGGTAGGCTCAGTAGATTATTAACAACTTTATTATTACTTCAACAAGATTACGAGTGGGTCGAGTACATAAGCTTTGAACACGAAATCGAAAAAAGGAAAAAGAAGTATTATCAAGCTCTTAGAAATTGTCAAGCTAAAAGACCAAATGAAGACATTACAGAATGGGTTGAATTCTTTTTAGACTCATTAAAGAATTTAATAAAGAAGCTAAACAAGAAATTAGAAATAAGTGAATCTGACCTCAGCAGTAAACAAAAAAATGTGTATGTCTATATTTGCAATAATCCTGAATCAAAGATAAGCCAAATTAGAGAAGGAACTGAAGTGCCAAGAGCAACACTAAAGAGAGTTATAAAAGTATTACTTGATAAGGATATGATTGAAAAAAATGGCAAGGGAGCAGGAACTAATTATAGGATGAAATCCGGAACATAACATTAGATAACAGTGAATCTTTTTGGTCAGACTCTCGTTATCAAGATCCGTTATATCTTCTTATATTTCACCAATATAACTATAATGGCAAGCCCAATGGTCTTTTCCTATAAACGATCTATATATTCCCTTCCCATCTGATTAAAAACCAAATTTCTAATCAAACTTAAAAGAACTTAGATATACCTAGGTGTAGACCTGAATGACTCATTTTTAAGTCGTATACATTTTCTAAATTTAGTCTTGAACTTAGGTCCCATCTTTTACTCAGTCCCAGTTGTAAACTCGAACTAGAATTAAGTTTTGCTCCTATAATGAATTTAAAATGGAAAGATTGGAAATTACGCTTAGCAAAGTCATTATTATTCACTATTTCGTAATCGTTATTGTCAAGAATTATTTTCTGACCTGTATTATTCTGAAAAATAGAGAGGTGTGTAGCAAAATCAGATTGTATATAAAATCTTTTTCTCTTAGAACTATGAAATGATATCCCTAGAGGAATAGAAAGTTGCTGATAGGTTTGAGTAAGTTTGGCATCGATATAAGCCAGGTGCTCTCTATTCTCTTTTGTCGTATTATCAACCACGGAACCATCTAAGTAAAACGCTTTTTGTAGAACCTCTATTTCCCGCATTACAGATAACGTATCTATGTAACTAAATGTGCTTCTACTCCCGCTATATTCTATACCTGAGAACACTGAAACATAAGTAGACACTTGCCTATGAAACTCTAATCCTATAGAAGCGTAATCGAGTTCTTTTTCTGTATCATCTAACCAAGCAACAATTTCTTCTTGTGCTAGTTTATTGGCAAGCCTGTTTTGATTTAGTTTACCATACTCTAGATAAAATTTAGTCTCCCAGCGAACACACTTTTCTGCTGACACTTTCTTATCTCGACTAATCATTGCAAAATTAGGTATCTGTGTAAATGCTTTTCTCGAAGACGCTAAGAACTGAGGAGCTATACTTAAATTTGAGAGCAACGATATATCGGCAGGTGGCTTATTGTTTATGCCAAATGTTTTAAACTCAGATACACCAGCTATATTTACAACTTGCAAATTATCTTTTACATGGTTTTCTTTTCGCTGGGTAGTAAAAGATTGCTGAGAGACCTGCTGTGTAAATACAGAGCTTCCCTTCTGAAATATATCTGACTTCTTTAACTTTGATATGGCAATCCTATCATTATTATTGTCAATGGTTGAAGTTGATTTTTCTACTGAACTTGAATTGCTTGTTAGGTTATTAGTATTTCGTACGTTCTCATTTAATTTTTGCTCTGGGTTTTTTTGTTCATTGTTATTACTAATTGTGTTTATGCTTCCATCCTCCGAGACACCTTTATTACTCTTATTATTCTTAGTATTTACAACAACATTACTTATACCCGATGGAGTACTCAAATTTTCATTTAATTTTATTTCAGCATTGCTCAGACTGATGTTATCCTGGACACCTTGTCCTAGAGTATACGCATACACAGCAATACCACCCACAATGATAAACGCAAAGAAAATAAGCCAAAAAGGGAATACCCTTCTCTTAGTAGGCTCAGGCAACTTACTTTGTAGTTCCTGCCATGCTTGTTCTTTGTCTACCGGTGAATCATAATCCCCTAATAACTCAAACAATTCTTCTTCGAACGGATCAGAGGCCATAGTGTGTTATTTTATTTTTTTCTATAATCTTCTTTAGTTGTGACTTCGCTCTTGTCAATTGAGATCTAGAGGTCCCCTCAGAAATATTTAACATTTCTGCAATTTCTTTATGCTTTAATCTTTCAAAAACAAATAGGTTTAATATTTGTCTGTAACCTGTAGAAAGTTTTTGGATAGCATTTAGAAGCACCTCTTCCTTTTCATCTCGCTCCGTATCTTGAACTAACGGAATATTAAAATGATGCTCTTTTAGTTCAGCTCTACTTGCAGGTAACATACTTTTTTTTGTTCTAAGTCTATTAAGGCAAATATTTACACTGATCTTAGCAACCCAAGGCTTCAGTTCACCTTTGTGATGATTATAAGCATCTAGTTTATTAAAAATACGCACGAAACAATCTTGCATTGCTTCTTGCGCATCTTCATTTGTACTACTATATCTACGACATACAGTAAAAACATAGGGAGCAAAATGATTGAACAATTGTTGCTGAGCTTTTCGCTCCCTACGTTTACACGCTGATATGTCTATGATCGTATTCAATGATTATTAATCTATGTCTTATTCAAAAAGTCCAACTATTCTAACATTATGATCTGAGTAGCTTGTTTCTGTAGTGGAAGAAATTACATTTACTTCACAACCCTCAAGCTCAATATCCAGTAACCCTCCACTATCTTCATCTATTATAGCATTTACCACATTCTCAAAAGATACAGCATATTCATCTCCTGGAACTCCTATTACTTGCGTAGAATATGTTAGAAGAAGCTGAAGATCATTGATATCCTGTGTCCAATTTAATATGGTTATTTGATAAATTCTTTTGTTCCCGTTACCAAAATCATCCAGCAATGTGAATTCATAGGATGATTGGTTGTCAATTATAGACACCTTACCTTCTGCAGGAATAAAATAATTTACATCAGACCCACTTATATACATTCCTTGAGCAGGGATATCTGTAAAACATGAACTTATCTCTCCGGTTGTTAAATTTGTATTATATGGGAACTCTATCGTTTCACTTGCTTTTAGATTGTTAGTATCATATACGATAATCTCAATAGGATTCTCTGAACATACAATGACGATATCAGAAAATACACCATCATTAACAGTAATATATTGACCTACTCCTGCACCTGAATTTACTAATACATAACCGTTTACTAGCGGATTCATATCACAATCTACAGCGGTACCAGAAACTGACACCATTAAAACATCTGAGTCTACTGTAAAAGGACCTACTGAAGCATCATTAGAAAAAGCACCTATTTCTTCTGAGTGTATTACCGTACCACAAGGAGATATAATTTCTAAGAGCAATATTTCGCCCTCAGGCACCTTACCCTCAAAGTATCCTCTAGCATTAGGAATTACTGATCCAGTATTTCCATTTTCTCGCGTTATTCTTACCGTAAGTGTCGTAGCATCTGCGGAGGTATTTACAAGACCATTGATTGTTACTAATGGAAAAGGTACATCACAGTTCCAGAATGTAAAGTGCGTTACAGATCCTACATATTCGTTTCCTTCTAGAACAGCCATACCGTCCTCGATCCAATTTCCAGAAACTTCATCAAAATACCAGAGTGGAATCGAAGCTGGTGCCGAACCTATTATCGCTGAAGGTACATTCATCCTTATGATAGCTTCTCCATCAAGGTCTAGTGCATTACCACTTTCATCCTCCAATTCTACATTTACCATTCCATAACTCTCTAAGATTTGCTCCTCACCTTCTGTCGTAACTCCTACTAAATCTCCTGGCATAAACTCAGATAGATTAGGATCAGTAGGATCTAGGTAATCCATATAAACATTTACTGATCCGGAATATATACTACCATCCTCAGTTGTGAACTTACTCGTTCCAAAATCGATTTTATGGTTTTCATATTCTACAACACTAGAACCATTGTTTATAGAACCTGCTAATCTACGCTCGCTCAGCTGTATTCTCACTTCCTGCGCTTGATCCTTCTCAGGGTAGAAGACAGGATAATTATCAAAATAGCCAGCTTTAGATATCCTTATACTTGCTTTTTCTGAACTCACTAACTCCTTAATAGTAAAGCGACCATGCTCGTTAGTCTGTACTGTTCTGTCTCCGATATGGACTTCAGCATACTCGAGTGCATTGTTCTCTCTATCCGTTACTATTCCACTGATCGATGTTTCCCACATAGTCACAACTGGTGGATCTACTGGATTTTCTGAAATAACAAGGTTGTCTTTTTGACAAGCAACAAAAAATATTCCTATAAGGAAGAGAAAACTTATAATTTTTGACTTTTGCATTTCTTTTTATTTTATTCAATTAATATATTCATAAACGAATACACAGTTTACATTCAGAATGCTGCATGTCCCCAAAATAAAATAGAACTTTTTTTCTAGCTTCTCATACTATAGCTATGGAAAGCAAAACTAGACCATACCTTAGATCAAATTAACTTATGAGCACATAATTGTTCAATTAGTAGTAGCCTATATTCCACTAAAAAAAGCATCCTTGAGATGTTTAGTCTTTACTGACTTTGCTCCATTAAGTACGATAGCTATAATGTCAAATCTAATAAGCCATTCATGTTTTGATATCTCCATATAAGCGTTAGCTGCATCGAATAGTAGCTTTTGTTTCTTAGCATTGACAAATTCCTCAGGTAGACCATAATGTTCTGAAGACCTTGTTTTAACCTCTACAAATACCATGGTTTCACCATCCATACATATAATATCTATTTCCGCTCTTTTGAATCGCCAGTTCCTTTCCATAATAGAATACCCTGCTCGTCGTAGAAACTTAGTGGCCATTTCTTCTCCTATATTTCCTATTTTTATTTTATCTGTCAATTAGATATTTTATTTGTCCTTATGTCAATTAGATTTCTTGGTACCAGAATATTAGGATTATTTACCTGAGTTCAACTAAAATAGTTATAATTAAGAGGAATGAGCTGGCTGATAATCATACATTTTCACAGCAGGTTTTTTAGGTAGAATAGTATTAGCAATTATACCTGCAAGAATTTTGTTAAGAAACTTGTGGAATGACCTATGTCTGGTTTGTTTAATCATGTAAAAAAAATTATTGATCATCGATGGTTCGAAGATATATGTCCTGCGTAGCATAATTCTATCAAACAAGGGCATAAGCGTATTTTTTATTTTTTTTCTTATTATGTTACCAATTGTATAGAAACACTTATTCTAGTAAATAACGGAAAAGAAAAAAATCCTCCTCTGTCTAACGGACACCTCCTTCTGAGGAGGATAAAAATTTTTACATTTTCTTTGAGACTTCCTTTAGAATAGCATCTCTTTCCTTAGCTGATTTTAGTAATAACTTGTCTGCTTTCTTGATGGTTTTTTCTACATAAGATTTTTCAGAGAACTCTTTACAATTGATGAGAACATTAAGGTAAGCACCATGGATAGCAGTATATGCGCATAGTGCTCCGACGCCAGCATCAGATACAGAATTAGGGTTACCTATCTTAGACATTGCCTTCAGTAAGGGAAACATGCTAGCTGATGTTTGCATTACTTGTAGAGGAACTTCTATAGCATTCTTGGTTGCAAGATTTATCGCTACAGAACGCATCTGTTTATCTTGTGCCGTCGCTTTAGGTAGTCTTATAGCGTCTATGATTTTGGTAAAAGCATTAGTATCTTCATCGACTAATCTGAGTAATTGTTCTTTGATGCGCTGACCTTCTTCTCCATATCCAGAAAACTCTTCCCATCTATCATCCCATCCTCTCTTGTGAGCCGATAAATTAGCAACCATAGTTCCCAGAGATACACCTAGTGCTCCTACGTAAGCTGCAATACTTCCTCCACCTGGAGCAGGTGCTTCTGATGCCGTTACATCGGCAAATTCTCTAAGATTATGTTGCAATAAGGGAAACTGATCATCTTCCTCCAGCAAATATTCTATTATCTTTTTCTTAGGATCGAAGGGACCTAACTCATCTAGTCCTAGTGACTTTACAGCAACGTGTATAATCTCTTCATCTGATATACCTGTAGATCTATTCTGAAGAGAGAGAAAAAACTTACCCGCATCTATCAGTACTTTCTTAGGTACGAGGCCCACTATTTCAGAACCCGTTACTCTCATACCACGTTTGTTTGCTGATGCTCTACAAGCTTCGAACGCTTCGTGGACAGATGTGATACTAATATTAGTTAGGTTCATAGAAATCTGAGCAAGGCCATATTCTTCTATATACCATCCTATCGCCTTTACGGATTTACATTTTCCTGGTACTCTTTTAGGATTACCTTTTTTATCATTTATAAGCTTTCCTGTTAGACCTTTGCCTGCTCTCTTAAGTCTACCTTTTTCTCTTACGTCAAAGGCTATAGAGTTTGCTCTTCTCACAGAAGTTGTATTTAGATTTACATTATAAGCTACTAAGAAATCTCTCGCACCGATCGCTGTAGCACCTGCACGCGCATTAAACCTAGAAGGACCATAATCCGGTTTCCATTTAGGATCTTCTAGTTTTTTAGAAAGTCCTTCATATTCTCCTGCTCGCACCGTAGCTAAATTTCTTCTCTCAGGCGTAGTTGCCGCCGCTTCGTATAGATAGAAGGGAATCTCTAATTCTTTACCCGCTCTCTCAGCTAGTTTTTTAGCATATACAACTACCTCTTCCATGGTTATATTAGAAATAGGAATAAGAGGACATACATCCGTTGCTCCCATGCGCGGGTGTTCTCCTTTATGTTTATTCATATCTATAAGCTCAGCAGCTTTCTTTATAGCTTGGAAAGCAGCTTCTATGACTGGCTCAGGCTCTCCGACAAAGGTAACTACCGTTCTATTCGTCGCTTTCCCTGGATCCACATCTAGTAACTTGACACCTTCTACTTTTTCTATTTCGTTAGTGATCTTCTGGATAATCTGCATATTCACTCCTTCGCTAAAATTAGGAACACACTCTATTAGTTTTTTATTGCTCATAGACGTAAAGCTACGATATAAGTTTTTTTGCAGAGAAAAAGGAAGTCATAAAAAATGAAAAAATCACTACTTAACATGAAACTCGTATTATGCAGTAGAGAATCTATTAGGTTCTGAAGAAGCTGTAAACCTCATTACAAAGTTCTAATGTATAAGTCGGATGAAAATAAAACCGCGAAAGCAGTTCTTAAGAGTCCTAGCGACAGAATGCTAAGAGAAGTCGATAATAATTCATGTTCTTTTTGCTTTTGTAAATTAAATACTTGACTTTTATAGGTATGGAGCGGTATATGCTAATATTTAATTTTTCCTTTTTCTTCTTTCTAATTTTGTTTGGTAAAAATCTGTCTGCACAAAATGTTACCATCTCAGAAGAGATCAATATTAGAAATGATTACTCGTATGATTTATTGGGTAAAATAAACGAAAGTATTGTGGTCTTCAGAGATAGTGGCACAGAAAAAGTGATCAATGTGTTCAAGCAAGATCTGAGCTATAAATATGAGCGCTCCCTGAGCCTAGAAAAAAAGAAAGTCCTCTTTCATGGTGTTGTTCCCTTTGATACATGTTTTCATATACTGTACACTTTTCAGTCCGACTCTATCATAACCATGATGAGAAAATACAATGACCAGGGCATAGCAATAGATACTACACCCCTCTTCTATGTGCCTAAAAAAGAGGGTGGCACTAAATATCGGATGATTACAAATGAGAATAAATCGCTTACGCTACTTTATTATCTAGATAAGAAAAATGGTATTTTTCTGAAAATAATCGATCATGAAAAATCAGCTTTGGTTTATGACGAAGTGCTAGATGTAGAAAATGTAGATCTGTACAAGGATTATAAAAATATAACATTTACCAATGAGGGGAAGATATTCTTTCTATTCGAAAAGAATACCAAAAAAATAAATAATAAGGATCATCATTTTGTTATCCTAGACTTAGACACCAAAACGGATACTTATGATAACATTGTACTGCCCTTCAATGATCTATATGCAATAGATCTTACGAGCATCTATGATGAAAAAAATAATACTTACTTACTTGCAGGTCTATACAATACAAAGTCTAATGCTCATTCTAGAGGTATTTTCTATTACAGAGTAAATGACTATCTACTAGAAGATGATGCCATACAATTGTCCGAATTTGATAGGGCATTCTACAAAGATATCTATGGTAATAAGAAGAAAAATCCTGATAAGTTAGAATATCACAAACTGAAAGATATTATACATACAGAGGATGGAGGCTTTGTGGTGTTTACAGAGTTTAATAAGGTGTATTCTAGGAGAGCGCCTTTCCAGTCCTATAGAGGAGATCCGTCCTTGGGTGGCATAGGAAGATACATGGATTTCTATATGGAAGAAGTGAGTCTGCATGCCCTCAGTCCAGATGGGAAAAGTAGATGGAATACTATACTACACAAAAAGCAATTCTCTCAAGATGACAACGGTGTGTTCTCTTCTTTCTTTCTTTTTACAAGTCCTTCTCGACTGAAAATAATTTTCAATGATGAAATAAAACGTGATAATATCGTCAGCGAATATGTACTCTCTCCCTCTGGAAAGCTAAAGCGAAAAAGCCTTATGAGTACCAAATATCAGGAACTAAAACTGCGGTTCAGAGATGCCATGCAACTCAGCAACCAGGAGTTCATTGTTCCTAGCGAAAGAAACAGCAATCTGAAGCTAGTGAAAGTCAGTTATTTATAATAATAATAATGGATTATAGATAATACCATTTGTATTTTTAGATGACGGAAAAGGATTTAGAATTGTTCAAAATGGATCAAGGCAAAAAACGTAGGCGAACCCATAGGTTCGGCGAGGCTTTTTAACGAAGAAACATGAAGAACAAAATAAATAATTACC
>Ga0209831_1003981_pt1 | contig 11871 bp, 10 predicted proteins | sample Maine_Asex4_meta_FD_187451 | JGI IMG/M metagenome (GOLD analysis project Ga0209831, IMG submission 187451) | Marine algal microbial communities from Maine, USA - Maine_Asex4_metaG (SPAdes) (version 2) | ecosystem: Host-associated > Algae > Red algae > Unclassified | place: Maine, USA | collected...
CTGGCCATCCATTCTGTCTTCGCGAAAGTCCTGCTCGTCCCGCTGCCCTGGGGCCTGCTGCAACCGATCGCCTGGTAGGGAACCCCCATGGACACGATCCTCAAAGCCTTCGCCCTCGTGACCGAGCCGTACACCCTCGGCGTCATGCTGATGGCGGCGATGTTCGGGTTGTTCGTCGGCGCGATGCCCGGCCTGACGGCGACGATGGCGACCGCGCTGCTGATCCCCTTCACCTTCTTCATGGACCCCGTGCCCGCCATCGCCATCATCGTCACCGCCGTCGCGACCTCCATCTTCGCGGGCGACATCCCCGGCGCGCTGTTGCGCATTCCCGGCACCCCCGCCTCGGCCGCCTATTGCGACGAGGCCTATGCGATGACGCAGCGGGGAGAAGCCGAGAAGGCCCTCGGCATCGGTCTCGTCACCTCCGTCATCGGGGGGCTGACCGGCGCCGTCGTCCTCTCGCTCAGCGCGCCTGCCCTCGCGGAATTCGCGCTCAACTTCTCGTCCTTCGAGTATTTCTGGCTCGCCTGCCTCGGCCTCTCCTGCGCGGTCATCATCTCGACCGGGTCGGTCGTGAAGGGCTTCGTCTCCCTCCTCATCGGCCTCTTCATCGCGACCATCGGCATCGACGGCACGGCGGGCCACCCGCGCTTCACCTTCGGCACCATCGAGCTGATGGGCGGGGTCAGCTTCATCCCCGCGATGATCGGCATGTTCGCGATATCCGAAGTGCTGCGCTACGTCGCCTCGACCCGCGTCCCCCTCCCCGTGCCGCAGCAATCGGCGGGCAGCGTGTTCGGCGGCCTCGGCCCCGTCCTGCGCAAGTACAAGGCGAATATCGTGCAGGGCAGCAGCCTGGGCGCGATCATCGGCATCCTGCCCGGCGCGGGGGCCGATATCGCCGCCTGGATCAGCTACGCCTTCGCCAAGAAACGCTCGAAGACGCCCGAGAAGTTCGGCACCGGCCACCCCGAAGGCCTCGTCGCGGCGGGGTCGGCCAACAATGCGAGCGTCGCGGGGGCGTGGGTGCCCGCCATCGTCTTCGGCATCCCCGGCGATTCGATCACCGCCATCGTCATCGGCGTGTTGTACATGAAGGGGATGAACCCCGGCCCGATGGTCTTCATCACCAACCCGGAGTTGATCTACGCCGTCTTCATCGCCTTCTTCATCGCCAATCTTGCGCTCCTGCCGCTGGGGTTCGGCGCGATCCGCCTGTCGCGCCAGATCCTGCGCGTGCCGCAGCGCATCCTGATGCCGGTCATCCTGATGTTCTGCATCGTCGGCGCCTTCGCCATCAACAACACCGTCTTCGGCGTCACCGTGATGCTGGTGCTGGGCATCCTCGCCTATGTGATGGAGGAAAACGGCTTCCCCGTCGCCCCCGCCATCCTCGGCATCGTGCTGGGCACCATGATCGAGGACAATTTCATGGCGTCGATGATCAAGGCCGACGGCGAACTCGCGGGCTTCTTCTCCCGCCCCATCGCCGCCACCTTGGGCATCGTCACCATCGCGCTCTGGACGGTGCCGCTGATGATGACGCTCTGGCGCGGATGGCGGGCAAGGCAGACGGCTAGTTAGACCGTCCCGCGCGGGGGCCGGCCGTTCTCGACGGTAAAGATCATCCCGTCCAGCAACTGGTCCAGGTCCGGCCGCGCCGACGGCCCGTTCGACACCGCGATCAGCAGCGCGGTCCCGTCCGGGCGCAGGCAGTAGAGACCCGGCTCCGCGAAATTGCGGTCGGTCTCCGACGCCGACAGCGGCGCGGAAACGTAGAGACCGAGCGCGCGCATCCGCCCCTCGTCCAGCCCGTAGCCGACCGGGAACGTCCAGCCGTATTCCGCCACGTCGGCGGCGGCCTTCTCGCGCGTGTCGGCGGAGACGGCGACGACGTCGAACCCCGCCGCCTCCCACGCCGCTTTCATCGACTCCAACTTGCTCAGATACGGCTTGCACCGCCCGCAATGCCGACCGCGATACACCACGAACAGCGTCCAGCGGTCCCGCGCGCCGCCCACGGTGGCGGGGGTGCCGTCCACCGTGTCGAACGCCATTTCCGGAAAGGCCTGCCCGGCGGGGAACAGCGCGGTCATGCGAAGGCCAGCCCGCCATTGATGTCGATGCAGTTGCCCGTCATGAACGACGCGCGCTCGGATGCGAGGAAGACGACCAGATCGCCGACCTCCTCCGACGTGCCCTCGCGCTTCAGCGCGGTGGCGCCCTGCGCCTTCACCCGGTTCTCGGGTTTGGAGAAGATGTTGTGGAAATCCGTGTCGATCATCCCCGGCGTGATGGTGTTGACGCGGATGCGGGTGCCGAATTCCTTGGCCAGCCCGCGCGTCATCGACAGCATCGCGCCCTTGGACGCCGCATAGGCCACCGCGCCCGGCCCGCCGCCGTCGCGCGCCGCCTGCGACGCGATGGAGACGATGGCGCTGCCTTCGGGCATGTGCGGTTCGCACGCCTTGACCATGCGAAAGAACGACGTCGTATTCAGGTCGAACATGTGGTTCCAGTGATCGACATCCATTTCCGCGATCGTCTTGCGCGCGACGAGGCCGCCGGTGACGTGCGACAGGATGTGGATGGCATCGCCGAAATGCTCCCGCGTCGCGGCGACCAGCGCGGCCACGTCCGCATCATCGGTCATGTCGCCCTTCATCGCGAAGGCGTCGCCGCCCGCCGCCTTGATCTCGGCCACCGCCGAGTCGGCGCCTTCGCTGCTCTGGTAGTAGTTGATCGCGACCTTCGCGCCAGCTTCGGCCAGCTTCATGACGCAGGCGCGCCCGATATCGCGCCCGCCGCCCGTGACGATTGCCGTCTTGCCCGTCAGATCCATGTCGTCTCTCCCTGTTCTCTTGTCGTCGCCCTTGCCGGGCCTTGCCTTGCGGGTAGTCCGGCGGGGTGCCGTGTGTCAACGCCCTGCCCTGCCCCCGGGCCGTCGAAGCGCGGGTGTCGGGCATGGCATGAGAAAAGTGCTGCACACAATACTGCAATCTTGGGTTGCAATTCATGGTGTCGTTACACTCTTCCCCACGGGGAAGATACGCACGACCTTCCCCATGGGGAAGACCCGTCATTCCCCGTCCAGCACCTCGAAGAACGCATCCACCGCCCGCTCCAGCCGCTCCCGCTCGAACGCAGAGAAGTCGGTATCGCCCGATAGTTCCAGCTTCTGCATCCCCGCGACGCATTTCACCTCGCGACCGCCCGCCTCGACGCGAAAGGTCGTCTTCGCTTGCGCCCGCTTGGTTCCCGCACCGGTCTTGCGCGTCGGTGCGGACGTCTCCGGTTCGACCGCGCCCCCGGCATAGGCGGCGAGGATACCCTGTTCCGCCTTCGCCTCCCCGGCGGCTTCCAGGTCGGCGACCAGCGCCGCGCGTGTCTTCGGTTCGGCCTCCAGCCGCTTGAGCACCGCCAGCCCGAGATTGCGGGACAGCGCCTCGGGGTGATCCAGCGCCGGACCGATCAACGCCATCAGCCGCGCGAAGCCGCGAATATACGTCCGCTTCTGATAACCCGCCGATTTGAACAGCACCGCCACCGCATCGTCGGCACTCTCGCACTCCGTCGCCTCGCTTTCGGCATAGGCGCGCGCCAGTTCGCCCATCTCGGCAAAGGAGATATCGGCCCGCACGAGGTTCTCGTCGATCATCCGGCGATAGCTCTGCTCCAGCGTCTCGCCCCCCGCCAGCACGATGGCCGGGATCGTGGCGTAACGCTCGCCCCCTGCTTCGCGACCGAGTTCGATGAAGGATTGCAGACGCCGATAGCCCTGGATCAGTTCGTACCCGCCGTCCTCCATCCGCTCGACATGGATGGGGTTCGACAGGCCCAGTTCCGCGATGGACGTCTTCAACTCCCCGATCTCGGCATCCGCTCCCGCCTTGCGGTCGCGCACCAGCTTGGTACAGGCGACGGCTTCGACCGGGATTTCGGCGATGACCAGCCCCAGCTTCTGCATCCGCACGAATTCATGCGCCAGCGCATCGTTCTCGGCGCGAATGCCTTCCTCGATGGTCCGGCGCTCCTTCAGCGAGTCGGCGGTTTCGCCCACGGCGGTGGCCATCGGCCCGCGCCGGGCGCGGGGCGCTTCGGCGGGTTCGGACGGTTCGTCGGGCAGGTCGATATCGAAACGGCGGCGCTTGCTCATCGGTCATCTCCCTCGCCGGGCATCTTCTCCCATGCCGCATGAACGTTGCCGATGAACTCGCGATACGCCACGTCGAAGGATTTCCGCGCCCGCTTCCACGTCTCGCGCGTCATCTCGCGATAGTCGATCTCGTAGATCGAGCACAGGAAGCGGCTCGACTGCTCCACCGCCCGCGTCATCTCGATCTGGTTCGTGGCGAGGTGATCGCCGAAGACCTTGGCGAAGGCATCGTGCATCGCGCGGTGCAACTCGTTCGACGGGTCGTAGCGGGTGAGGAGGAAACTGAGGTCGAGGAATTCCTTCGGAAGCGCCGTCTTCCCCACGGGGAAGGTTTCCCCGAACCCCGCGTCGATATCCTCCAGCGCTTCGGAAAGCTGCCCGATGAAACTGGTCGTCGAATCGTATTCCCAATAACTCGGCCCCGACGGAATGCACAGCATGTCGGCGGCGAAGACCGCGTTCATGGACTGGTAGCCGATGGCGGGCGGACAGTCGAAGATGATGAGGTCGTAGGCATCGTCCGCTAGCCCGTCGAGATAGCGCGACACGCTGGCGAAGAACGTCCATTCGGGGTTGATGTGCCGGTACTGGGCCGAGGCGAATTCCACGAAGGCGGCATTGGCGCAGGACGGGATGATGTCGATGGTCGGCCAGCAGGTCTCGCGGATGAAGTCGCTGTGGCGCAGATCGGCGACCCCGAGCTGGCGGATGGAGGAGGGCACCTTGCGCTGCGGTGTCGCCGCCCCCGATGCCGCCCCCGACGGCGCGGCGTTCATGCGTTCGGTCTCGTGCACCAGATCGCGGGCCATGACGCCCCAGACGGTGTGCTCCTCGGCCACGTCGGTCAGGCCCATGGCGTGGGAGAGCGTCGCCTGCGGGTCGAAATCGATGGCGAGGACCTTGTACCCGTCGAGGGCCGCGGCATGGGCGAAGTGGAGCGCGACCGTCGACTTGCCCGCGCCGCCCTTGAAATTGGCCACCGCCGCGCGCATCGCCCGCTTGCCGGCGGGGCGGGGCGGCATGAGGGACTTGCGATTGAAGCGCACGCGGCGGCGCAGCTCGTTGATCTCTTCGAGCGAGAACCACCGCTGGCGCCCGTCCTCCTCGACCAGTCCCGACGGAAGCGTGGGGTCCGAGGCCAGCTTGCCGCGAAAGGTCGATTGGTTCACCTCGAAGATCAGTTCGGCGACCTCCCAGCTGGAGAACCGGCGCAGGGTCTTGGTCGCGGCGGGGGAGAAGGTCTGCTGACGAATCCAGCCCTGCATGCGCAGGGACTGGCGTTGCAGCGTGGCGAGGTCTTCGTGATCGAACATCGGATATCCAGACGCTATTCCTGTTGTTTCCATGATTAGCGTTTTTCGCGAAACGCTGACAATCCCCGTTTTCGGTTTTTCGCACAACGAAACGGGCAATTCGATACGTGTTCATTTTATGTTCTTGTACGCATGCGCGAGACGTCCCGCGATCAAAAGCACCGCGCGTTCTTGACAGCTTGCGTGAAATCAACGCAGTTTGTCATATCCGGCGGATTAGCGTTGGATGCGAATCGCGGCGCCCCCGCGACGAGGGCGGAGGACCACTCCGACCCGGCTCCCGATCCGGAAGCCGGATACACAAAACCCCCGAAGCGGGCAGCTTCGAGGGCAATGCGGTGACGACCCCTGCAAGGGTCGATCAGCTTCGGTGACTGGAGCCATTCTCACCCATTCCCCTCACGGGTTCAAGCAAAAACGCGTGCTTCACGCCACGGGAAAATTGCGCCCGCCGAAAGCCGCCTGCCGACGATATCGAGCAGGAATTTCCGATATGAACGATACGATATGCCGGGTGCCCGTCGCCCGGGCGACGGGCATCCGAGCCACGGGCCTGGGACCCGTGGAGGCGCGCAATGCGATCCGCGCCGAAGGCTTTCGCGAATTGCCCGAAGAGATCGCGCTCTGGCGCTTTCGCGAGGTGCTGACGAAACTGGGCGCGGCGCTCGGATTGTCGGGGGGCGCGGTCGTCTACGCGCTCGACCTGACGGGCCTGCTGACGGAAGCCGACTGGCGCGGTGACGGCAGGCCCGTGACGTTCCACTCGGTGCGCTCCTATGCCCGCAAGGTCGGGAAATCGGAGCGCACGATCTGCGAATACGAACGCCAGTTGATCGCCGCCGGACTGGTCCACCGCACCCTCAAGCACGCCCGCCGCCACGGGGGGCAGGGCGATTCGCTGCGGCGTTCGGGGCTGGACTGGCGATCCTTCGGCGCGCGGATGCCCGAACTCGTCGCCCGCCTCGCCGCACGCCGGGCCGAAGAGGAACGCCGCCTCGATATCGAGGCGCGCATCCGCACCGAGCGCCGCATCGTGACGGGGCTGGTCGAGGGGATGGAGGAGGGCAGGGCGCGGGCGGTCCTCGCGCAACTCAAGGCGATGCGCGTTCTGCGTCTGAGCGGGACGCCGACCGTGGAAGACCTGACCGCGCGGCTCGGAGCGCTGGTGCTGCTGCGCGCGGCGCTGGCAGACGATGTGGATAACCCCGGCATCGCTCCCCAGCACGCCGACCGGTCGGAAGATATTGCCGGTCGTATAGACGATACAGAAGATCTTCCCTGTCCTTCGGACATACGTAGTGGGAAGGAAGCCGGTAAGCACCCCGAGGGGCGCAGGGCCGGGAAAGAAAAAAGCGCCATCGACACGATTCCGCTGGAAGAAATATGGAGGGCGGCGCCCGATAGCTGGAAGGACGCGCTCGGACCCGGCATCGCGGTGACGTGGCCCGTGCTGATCGAACTGGCCGGGCGGATCGCGCCGCGCCTCGATGTCAGCTCGGGGGCATGGTGGAACGCCTTGCGCACGCTCGGGCCGTCGCAGGCGGCGCTGGCGCTGATGGTGCTGGACCGGAACCGCCGGCATCCGACACGGCCCGTCGGCAGCGTCGGCGGCGCGCTGGTCGGGATGACGCGCAGGGCGGGAGAGGGCGCCTTCAACCTCGCGCCCTCGGTCCACGGTGTCCTTGCACGGACGAAGCGGGCGGGCAGCAACCCTCTTGCGGGCGGGCCGCGCCCCGTCTAGCCTTGCGCGCAACACGACAAGAAAAGACAAATCCAGGGAGGCATCACATGCCCAGATCGATCATCCAGACCGCCATCCTCGCCACCACCATGGCCGCTTTCGCGGGCGAGGCGATGGCGGTGGAATGGAACGTGTCCCTCTGGGGCAAGCGCCGCGCCTTCACCGAACACGTCGAGAAGCTGGCCGAACTGGTCGCCGAGAAGACGGACGGCGAGTTCACCATGAACATCTCCTATGGCGGCCTGTCCAACAACCGCGAGAACCTCGACGGGATCGAGATCGGGGCGTTCGAGATGGCGCAGTTCTGCGCGGGCTATCACCGCGACAAGAACCCCTCGATCACCGTGCTGGAGCTGCCCTTCCTCGGGGTCGAGACGCTGGAGGACGAGCGCCGGATCAGCCAGGAAGTCTACAAGCATCCGGCGGTGGTCAAGGACCTGGCGCGCTGGAACGCCACGCTCCTCATGCCGTCCCCCCTGCCGCAGTACAACATCGTCGGGGTGGGCGATGCGCCCGAGACGCTCGACGCCTATGCGGGCCTGAGCGTGCGCGCGACGGGCGGTATCGGCGAGGCGATGAAGGCGGTGGACGCCGTGCCGACCTCGATGAGCGCGTCCGAAGTGCGCCAGGCGCTCGACAGCGGCGTGGTCAAGGCGGTCGCCTTCGCGCCGCATGCGCATATGTCCTTCGGCACGGTCGAGACGGGCAAGTGGTGGACCACCAACCTCAACCCCGGTACGGTCAACTGCCCGGTCGTGGTCAATACCGATGCGCTCGAATCCCTGACGGATGCGCAGCGCGATGCCCTGATGTCCTCGGTCGACGAGGCGCTCGACCACTATCTCGACTTCTACGAGAACCAGACGATGAAGAAATGGGGTCCGGCGCTGGACGAGCGCGGCATCGTGCGCGTGACCTATTCCGACGAAGCGCTGGCTGCCTTCCGCGAGAAGGTCGCCGGACCGGCGGCCGACAAGTGGATCGAGGAGAACGACGCGCGGGGACTGCCCTCGCAGGAGCTGTTCGACCTGGTGACGGGGCTGGTTGCGGAAGAGTGATCCGGGGGGCGTCGGCGCAGGGTCCATTCGCGCCGATCCTTGAAATTTTCCCTCCCCGGGCGCTGCGCGCAGCGCCCGGGGAGGGCACTTCATTACAAATCCCGCATATTTCCCTCTCAACGGAGGCCATCCCATGGCCGTTTCCGGCACCGTGCACACGGACGCCACCACCCTGTCGCGTCTCGATACCCGCCTCTTCGCGCTGGAACGCATCATGGCGCTGATCAGCGGGCTGGCGGTCCTGTCGCTGATGATCCTCGCGGTCGTGTCGGTGGCGGGGCGCAATGCGGCCAACAGCCCGCTGCCCGGCTATGTCGACTGGATCGAGCAGGCGATGCCGCTCATCGCCTTCATGGGTATCTCCTACGTCCAGCGCGAGGGCGGGCATATCCGCATGGACATGGTGGTCGGCGCGCTGAAGGGCAGGGTGCTGTGGCTGGTGGAGTTCATCACCGTCCTCATGATCCTCCTGCTGATGCTCCTCCTCGTCTGGGGATCGTGGGCGCATTTCGCGCGCAGCTTCGATTTCGGGGCGCCGATGTGGTCCAATGACAGTTCCATGGATATCGCCCTCCCGCTCTGGCCCGCGAAGCTGATCGTCCCGGTCGCCTTCGGGGCGCTGTGCGCGCGGCTGGTGCTGCAACTCGCCACGTATTGGCGGGCCTTCGTCTCGGGCGACCCGCATCCCGCCGGGATACCGCTGATCGAGACCGCCGCCGAGCAGGCGGCGCGCGAGGCGCTCAGCGTGTCGGGGGCGCCGGGCGAGGACGCGAATGACGCGCGCACGGGAGGGACGATCTGATGGAACCCATCGATATCGGCATCTGGGTCACGGGCGCGATGCTCGTGCTGGTCGTCCTCGGGATGCGGGTCGCCTTTGCCACGGCGTTGGCCGGGCTGGTCGGCCTCGTCTGGATCTTCTGGGCGAAGAAGGGCTACGACCTCTCGCAGTTCGGCTGGGCCTTGACGGTGGCGACCAAGACGGCGGGGCAGGTGCCCCATTCCAAGATCGCGAGCCAGGCGCTCTCGCTCATCCCCACCTTCATCCTCATCGGTTATCTGGCCTATTACGCGGGCCTGACGAAAGCGCTGTTCGAGGCGGCGAAACGCTGGGTCGGGTGGCTGCCGGGGGGCCTCGCGGTCTCCACGGTCTTCGCAACCGCCGGGTTCGCCGCCGTGTCGGGCGCATCGGTCGCCACCTCGGCCGTCTTCGCCCGCATCGCGATACCGGAGATGCTGGAGCAGGGCTACGACAAGCGGTTCGCCGCCGGGGTCGTGGCCGCCGGGGGCACGCTCGCCTCGCTCATCCCGCCTTCGGCCATCCTCGTCATCTACGCCATCATCGTGGAGCAGGACGTGGGGCGCCTCCTCCTCGCGGGCTTCATCCCCGGCATGTTCTCGGCGGTGATCTACGCGATGCTGATCGTCGGCATGGCGATGGTGTGGAAGGGCTTCGGCCCGCCCGTCGGCGGCTACACGTGGCGCCAGCGATTCGCGTCGCTCCCCCCCGCCGCGCCGATCTTCATCGTCGTATTGCTGATCATCCTGTTCATCTACAACCCCTTCGGCGGCGATGCCTGGGGGACCCCGACGGAAGGGGGCGCGCTCGGGGCCTTCGTCGTCCTGTGCATGGCGGTGTGGAACGGCATGCGCTGGCCGCAGCTTCGCGATGCGCTGCTGGAAACCGCGAAACTCTCGGTGATGATCTTCACAATCATCTGGGGCGTGCTCATCTACGTCCGGTTCCTGGGCTTCGCGGACCTGCCGGGCGCATTCTCCGACTGGATCACGTCGCTGGATCAAAGCCCGATGCTCACCCTCGTCCTCATCCTCCTCGCCTACGCGATACTGGGCATGTTCATGGATGCCATCGGGATGCTGCTCCTGACCCTGCCGGTCGTCTATCCGGCGGTCATGGCGCTGAACGGGGGCGAGTTCGTCACCGCCGCCGACAGCGCCTTCGGCATGTCGGGTCCGCTCTGCGCCATCTGGTTCGGCATCCTCGTGGTCAAGATGGCCGAACTGTGCCTCATCACGCCGCCTATCGGGCTGAACTGCTTCGTCGTCGCCGGGGTGCGCCCGGAGGTGACGGTGCAGGACGTGTTCAAGGGCGCCTCGCCGTTCTTCGTCGCCGACGCGCTGACCATCGCGGGGCTGATCGCCTTTCCGGGGATCGTGCTGTACCTGCCCCGGCTCATGATGGGATGACCGATAGCTGCTTCATCGCCAAGCTCGGGCATTACATCGACCTGTCCGGGGAAGACCGCGAGAAGCTCGCCGGTTTCGAGAAGGAGGAGCGCCCGCTCGCGGCGGGACAGCAGGCGCTCGACGCGGGCGAATCGATCGAGCATATCCACGTCGTCAAGGAGGGGTGGGTGGTGTCCTACACACTCTTCCCCGACGGGCGGCGGCAAAATATCCGCGCCTATCTGCCCGGCGATATCATGGGCCTGTCGGGCATCGCCTACGACCACGCGACCATCCATGTGGAGGCGGTGACGGAGGCGACGCTGTGCCCCTTCCCCAAGGAGCGGGTGGCGACCCTCATCCGCGAATCGCCCCGGCTGACGGCGCTGTTCTTCACGCTGGCCATGCGCGACAAGGTGGCCCTGCGCGATACCATCCGCATGCTGGGGCGCATGCGGGCCGAGGACCGGCTGGCGCATTTCCTGCTCGACGTGCAGGCGCGGCTGCGCATCGGGTCCGACGATCCGGTCACGCGGTTTCGCATGCCGATGAGCCAGACGATGATCGCCGACGTGCTCGGCATCTCCTTCGTGTCGGTGAACCGCGCGTTCCGCGATCTGGAGCAGGGCGGCGATATCGCGCGGCACGGCAAGGAGGTGGAGATCCTGGCCGAGGCCGCGATGGCGGAACGCTGCGATTTCCACGACCGCTACGACCGGATCGATACGGCGTGGTTCCCGGAAGGGTAGGGCGCGTTCGACGGTATCCCTTCTACGCGCTGTCACCCCGTGGCTCGACCACGGGGTCCATGTTGCCACACGTTCCGTCGGTAGAGTTCTCGAATGAACAATCGGTAGAGCGTGTCGCAGGATGGATACCGCGATCAAGTCGCGGTATGACGAACATACCCCTCACACGATCCCCTCCATCACGCTGCGATAGACGTGGTGCCCCGCCGGGCGCGGCATCGGCCCCGTTCCCGGCGCGCCCGTGCGGGCCGCTCCCATGCGGGCCGCATCGAGCGCATACCCGAACTCCCGCGCCACCGCCGAGCGCAGGCCGGCCGGGGCCTCCTCGAAATAGGCGTCGTTGGTCGAGGCGACGGCTTCGGTCGTGACCGCCACGGGGGGCAGTTCGGCCAGCGCCGTCACCCGGTCGAGCTGCGCCTGCGGGCTTGCGGCGAAATCCTCGTAGCGCAGCACGACCCAGCGGTGCAGATACGGCAAGTCGGCGAGCAGGAGCGCATGGGCCGCGTCCCAGTGATCCATCAACTCCTGCGCGCTCCGGTCCGACCACTTGCGCGTCGCCATGGTCACGGCGAGGGGGTGGCGCGTGACGAAGACGAAGACGCAGGAGGGGAAAAGCTGCTGGTACAACCGCGCGCGCAGCAGGTTGACGGGCGATTTCTCCAGC
>Ga0209831_1003988_pt1 | contig 11861 bp, 8 predicted proteins | sample Maine_Asex4_meta_FD_187451 | JGI IMG/M metagenome (GOLD analysis project Ga0209831, IMG submission 187451) | Marine algal microbial communities from Maine, USA - Maine_Asex4_metaG (SPAdes) (version 2) | ecosystem: Host-associated > Algae > Red algae > Unclassified | place: Maine, USA | collected...
AATGGGCTTTACCTAGAGGCCGTTGATCTCCAAGCCCACGAAACCTTGGGTGGCTTGTTCAGCTGGATGCATGACGCGTATGAACGAGATCGACTCCGAACCGCCTTGACCTTCGATCTCTTCGATGTCCGGGATGATTTCCTGCACTACCGGTCACAAGACCCAAGCAACGTATATCTGCACCAAGGCAACCCGACGACAGGTAAGCGCTGGCAGATTCCGCGGCCGCCGCTGGTCCAGATTCTGGACGACTGGGAAGACTTTCTGCAGACACAGGAGCCTTTCGAAAAGGTCTACAACTGGGTCGATCCCAATCAACCCCAAGCACCAAATCCAGCTGATACCTGGGAACTGCTGCAAACAACCCCAACGCCAATCACGATCAACTTTTTCGTCGATGACCAGGGCCACCAGCGAGCGGAATCCAACAACGTTGACTCACAAGGACGCGACAGAATTGGTCGAGGCCTGAGAGGCCAGCCATTTGGTCACCAACAACTCGCGAACCTGCTTGAGGAGCGCTCGACGCTGTCCATCTTCAGCACCATCTGGGTGATGCGCTGCAACCCCAGCGAAGTTCGAGTCTGGAAGAACGACGAGAGCGAGCCTGACGACTTCGTTGTACTTCGCCGTGACCAATTCGAGGCAATCGTGAACGATTGGGCTGCATTCGTAGAGAGTCCGATTTCGCACAGCAAGAAGTACTGCTGAGACCCCGATCTAGCCGGTAATCTCGCCCCGGGCTACTCCGAAGAAAAGTGGCTGTTCGTGCAACTCGAACCCGTTCCGGTAGGAACCTTGTCGGTTGATGCCTTCGCCCGAGTCGAGTCCAAAGGCACCCAACCGCTGAAAAGGCTGATTGTCCGTGAGCGAGATTCAAACAGCGCGCCGTTACGGCTGGAAGGCCGCCAGCCAGGAGTACTCCACGACCACCGTGCCGCAAGGCGGTGGATCGATATCCAGAAGATGTGCTGATCACAATCGATAGGTGGGCGTGCCACGCTGACCACCCGTGCAGAGGTGTGGTACTTCTACTTCAACTGCCGGCCACATGTGGGCCCTGCTGGTCTCAGCCTCCCCTCGAACGCCGCAAGATGAGTTCTGAAACGTGCCGGTCGGAGGTTTGACAAGCATGTTGCTCGCCCGACGAAAATCCCCGCCGCATACGATGCGGCGAGACGATTGGTAGCGATTAAAGAGGATCCGGCAATGAACAAGACGGAGATGGTTCAGTCACTGGAATCCGAGGACTGGGCTGACCGCAAGGCACTCGCGACAGCAATAGGGGCGGATCGATCGGCGTGGGGCCTGGCCGCTGCCCGCCGCCTGATGAATGATGCCGACTCCGCTGTCTTCCAGACGATGGCAAAGGCGTTGATTGCAGCTGGCGACACCGAGGGCATGGCAGTGGTGTGTGAGTGGATTGCCACTTATGAACAAATGACTGATGGCGTGCTGTGGGAGTTGAAGCTTGCACCCGGTGAGGGTCGGGTGCCCGAAGTGCTGCACGAGGTCCGGTTGACTCGTGGGGGAGCGGCCCGGCTCGGGGCGATAGATGCTCTGCAATGGCTTGGCGAAGTTCAGCCAGAGGATCTCGATTTCGTAGTTGCGCCCAAGGAACTGACCGCTGCAATCGAGCAACTCGAGAGGTTCATCGGCGCATGGGACAGCAGCGAGTTGGGTGTTGTTGCGTTGCTCAACCAATGGCGCTGGCTGTCAACGGTGACGAGTCACTACCCCGGCGCTCGAATCAACGACTACCTCTACGACGTTGCGTCGCGAGACCAGCTAGAGCGTCGCCTCCGGGCAATCGATAACCCAGCTCTTGAGAAGTGGTTGCAGTCGCTCGTAACACCTGCCGATGAAGCTTTCCGGCACGGATCGACGGAGGATACATCTCGCGCGCTTGGCTCGCTCGATAAGGCGACGGGTCATGGATGGTGGTGGTCACGGCTGCCCGGCGACCCCGAACTACTCGATCAAATCCAGTCGCAATGACGGCGTCCCGACGGGGCGTCACCTTCGAGAGCGAGGTCTTCGCTGCGGCCGGAGCGGTATTGCAGTGGTACTGATGGGCTCGACGTACTAGTCGCATCGAGGCCGTCGACGTCTTCCATCAAGAATCCGACGCCAAAGATCAGTATCTCAACGCCGTCATCATTGCCGACGACGGTGAACTTATTGGGTTGGTCGGCCAACAAGGAGGCCGAACCGAGCAACAGTCGGGTTCATCGAAGATGACGAGACGCCAAGATCGGCGCCGTGGTCGATTACTCGGCGTCAGCCGCTTCGAGGAGGTCTAGGTCGGCCAGGGTGATCGCACCCGAGGACACCAGGTATTCGACCAGTCGGGTGCGGCGGTCAGACGCCAGTCCACCGGGTCCGCCCACCAAGCCGCTCACGCCTGAACGGGCGAACTTCTTGCACATACGATCGAGCTTGCGATTGAACGTGGTCATCGACCAGCCGAACCGGTGAGCCACCGCCTTGTTCGTGGGCAACACAATGGGCTTGTGCGGCTCGAGCAACGCGCCCTCGGCCAGGGCGACCGCAAGCAGTCGCTGGTCGCCGACCAGGGGAACCTGCGACTGGTCGATCGTGAGGCCGACGCCGATGTCGCCGGTGGGCTCGGCCTGCTGTTCGTCGCCGGTGCCCTGGTTGCTGGGAATGGTGATCTCGAGCTCGTAGCTGGTGGCGCCGGCTTCGAATGTCACCGTCGCCCGGTGAAAGCTCAGTGAGATCTCTCGACCCGATGTGAGCGTGGCGCTCGATCGAGACGCGTCGTCGAGCACGTTGAGCGGCAGACGTTTGCCGTTGTTGCGCAACCACCAAATGCCATCGCGATAGAAGATCTGCCCGAATTTGCGATGCAGTTTGGGATTGGAGTCGATCTCCAGGTCGTTGCCATCGCCGCGCCCGAAGGTGAGCTGATCATCGGGTTTCAGCAGGTGGATCTCACCCGCGAAGTCCACCGTCAGACTCGATTTCGCCCTGTCTTCCACTGTCACCACGGGCCAATTGTAGTCCGCGACACGCATGGTCTCGTCGCCACGGCTCGCACGGTCTCCCGATCGTGCTGGCTGACTGCACTACCGGGGACTCCTCCCCTCTTCGAGGGTCTGGCGCCTATCGTCACAGTTGATGCTAGGTGGCACCGACCACTCTCGGCTGTTGCTCGACGGCTGACCAGACACGGAGCGCTCTCATGATCACGCAGAAGGCATTGACCTTGATGCTCGGCATTGCACTGTTCGCCAGCGCCTGCGGCGGGGCGGAACCGTTGCAAGGAGAAGCCGTCCGAGTGGCTACTCAATCTGATGAATTCTGCAGCGCCGCATACAGCGAGATCTGGGGCGACTTCGACACCGATGCCCTGAACCCGGGCAACGCCCAGGCCTTTGCGGCATCAATCAACAATGTTCTTTCGGTGCTTCCCGATGAAAGCCCCCGAGAACTACGCCGGGTCTACGAGACCTTCGAGGAAATCGCCGTGCTCAGCATCGATCTGCCGATCGTCGATCCCCAGGACATGGACGCCGCCACCCAGGCTCGCTACGAAGACATATTCGACGCCGTGGTGGAACTCGAGCGCTTCGATCAAGACATCGTCAGCGGCTATGTCGCCTCGACGTGTCCGACGCAATATGCGAGTCGAGGCTTTCTCACCACCGGCAGCAGCACGCCGGCGGGGAGCGCAAGTGGCGCCGAATCGGTGGCTGCTCAAGCAGCCGCCGACGTCGCAGTGTCAACACCCCAGCCAACACCGGAGCCAACACCGATTCCTGTGGTCTCGAACGAACTCGACGTGACCCTCAACATCGGTCGCTACGACGGCACCGATGTCGAGCTTCTCTCCGTTCAGGCAACCAGCGCCACTCCAGAGTCCCTACTTGCCGGAGATCCCGTTATCGATCCCGATGGTCAGAGCTGGCTCCTCGTACACGTGGGTCTCACCAACACGCGCGCCGGAAGGGTTAGGTTCGATTCCGGCGCGTTTCGCCTCATTGGTGCAGATGCACGCCCTGTTACCGAGGTGGACCGCCTCGACTCCCGCGGCAGAGACCGTGCCTTCACCACAGTCGAGAGCCGTGAATTCATCGAAGGATTTATTTCGTTCCCGACACCAAACATGGTGGACGATCTATCGGAGTGGACCTTCGTGATCGATCAAGACGACGCTGTGCCCGAGGCCATTCCATTGACAAGGACCTACACAAATCCCTACCCGGAGGAGCTTGCCGCTGGCCAGACCGGACAGGTCCATCAGGCCCCGGACTCCGACGATGGCTTCGGCGCCAAATGTTTCGAACCCGAAGGTAGGTGGGATGCCGAAGTCACCGAAGCGTTCGTCTCGCTCGACTCACAAACCGGCAACGCTGGTCGCGTGCCAAGCGGCGAACGCCGAGTCGTAGTCCGACTGTTCGTCACCAACGTCAGCCCAAGCGTGGGCACCATTGCCTGTGACTACGGCGCCACGCTCGGCTTCAACATGGACCTTCGCCTCGACGTCGACGGCCGACCCACTGCGCACGTGGGCGACTTTGGCTACGGCGGTGAGTTTTCCATCGACGTGGGCGACTCCACCACTATGGAAGCCGTCTTCGAAGTCGATGCTGGAGCCTCGACGCTCGCCCTGATCACGGGCGATGATGATGAGGCGATCGCTGAGTGGACGGTCGACATGCCGTTGATTCTCGATCGCTGAGATCAGCTGCGACTCAGGTGTCGACCTCGACGCGCAGCTGATCTCCCCGTGCGACACCGCTGGCATCGGTGGCCACAACCTGCACAATCGTGCCAGCGCCCGTCTGTGAGATCGTGAACGTCGAACCAGCTCCGGAGACACCATCGTCGGTCATCCATGTGAGGGTTCCATCGTCGGGAGTGGCGGCCGAGTACGTGCCCACTTCACCGACTCGAAGCAGTGATGGCCCCTCGATCGTTGGTCCAAGCGGCGATGACTCCACCGTGACTTCGCGTGTGTACGTTTCGCCGTTCGTGATGGCAGAGAAGCTGACGACCCCAGGAATCACACCTGTGAGTTCGAGCGTGTCTCGTATGACGATCTCACCGTTTACATCGACCCAACGCACACTGCCCGAGCTGGCATCGGGCACGGTGTAGACGGCGCTGGTACCAGCTTCGACCGACGACGGCCCCGCAATCACCGAGTCGATTCCGCGCTGCAAAAACAGGAGGGTCCCGATCACAGCGCTTAGCAGTACTGCGAAGACGAGCACTCCTCGCGCAGTGTTCTTGGATCGCGTCACCGTCGGCGCGCTGCCTTCCGCCCGCACAGGAAGCTGTTCACTGGAGGGCGACTCGAATGGCGCTGCTGATTCGATGCGCGGAGGCGCCACAGCCACGCTGTCGAGCCTTTTGATCAACAAGCGGGTCGGGTCGATAGCTGCGTCTGCGACCCCTTGGTCTTGGCCAGCAGCCATCTTCTTGGGATGCCTGGCACCGGGACCGCTGGAGGCAGAAAGCGCCGTTCGATCGCTGGTGTACGGGATCGATGTTGCCAAGCCGAGTTCCTGCCCGATGTCATAGAGCTGCGCTGCAAAAATTGCAGCTGACTCTGGGCGCCGGTCGGGATCTCGATCCATAGCGGTGCGGATCGCTGCGTCGAGTTCAGCAGGAACCCCCGCCAGGGGAGCAAGTTCGTCGAGTACGACGCGTCGTGCCCGTTCTGCCATCGTGACGCTGGCGGCTTCCTCGTCGGAGCGGGCGAAAGGCCGATGGCCAGCGAGCGCTGCATAGAGCGTTGCAGCCAGCGAATAGATGTCGGTGGCGGGCGACGGTGACTCACCTTCCAAGATCTCGGGGGCCGCGTAGCTCAAGGTGAACCCGCGTGCGCCGTCGCCCGTCTGCGTGCGCTCGTCGGTGAAGGTCGAGATCCCGAAGTCGCCCAACGCGGGCTGACCATAGGCGGAGATCAGAACGTTGTGCGGCTTGATATCGCAGTGAACGACGCCAGCGTCATGTGATGCGTTCAGCGCCGATCCGATGGCGATACCAACATCGATCGCCTCCTTGACACTGAGCGTGCCCACACGTGCGGTCAGATCGGCAAGCGATCCGGCTGCATAGTGACCCATGACGATGCACGGCTGACCGAGTTCGGTGAACGCCGTGTCATGGATCGTTGCAATATTCGGGTGCATCGAAACCCGCGCCATGAGTTCAGTTTCTCGTTCGAAGGAACGGCGCTTGGTGTCATCGTCGAGACCGAAGTTCAGCACCTTGATGGCCACTCTGCGCTTCAGCTTGGACTGCTCAGCCAGGTATACCTGGCTGAAAGCGCCCGCTCCGATCAAGCTCAGGTGGTCGTAGCCGGCGATCGAGGGCGTGCTGGATGAACTCATGGCTACCTCGCACGTTACCCAGCATCACCTGCACATTCTTGGACTCACGAGCCAGCGCTGCACTGCAGCCGCAGCGAAATCGGCCACAACGCCATCGGCGCAGGGCGCATTTCTGCCAAGGGCGCAAAGCTGGTGAACCAGGCGATCGAGACCGGCACAATGTGGGACTCACCCACCTGGCATGAGCTGCTTCGACACGGCCGCAAAGGCACGTTGCATCTGACTGGTTTGCACAGCGACGGCAATGTCTATGCAATCGTGCGTCAAGCCGCTAGCCAGGGCGTGACCCGCTGTCGACTCCACATCTTGCTCTACGGTCGCAACGTTGGCGCCCGTTCCGCACAGCTCTATATCGAAGCGACCGAGAAGGTCCTGGCCGAGATCAACGCCGATCACGATGTCGACTTCCGTATTGCTTCCGGCGGCGGACGCATGACGATCACCATGGATCGCTATGGGGCCGACTGGCCCATGGTCGAGCGCGGCTACAACGCCCACACCCATGGGATCGGCCGCCAGTTCCCCACTGCGGCCGAGGCCGTCGACGTCTTCTACGAAGAGTCCGATGCCAGCGACCCCAAACCGAAAGGTGACCAGTACCTCGACGCATTCATCGTTGCCGACGATGGTGAACCCATCGGTGTCATGGCCGACGGCGACTCAGTGTTGCTGTGGAACTTCCGAGGGGACCGCGCCATCGAAGTAAGCCAGGCCTACGAGTCGGCGAACTTCGATGCATTCGATCGCGGCGACCACCCCGACGTCTACTACGCCGGGCTGCTGCAGTACGACGGCGACCTGGGAAGCCGGAGCTTGCAGCTCGCTGTCTTGGTCATGTTTCTGAGTGCAGGCATCTACACCGTCGCCATACTCATAAGGAGCCGCTCGATGAGCATGCAGATTCCCTTCGGGCCATTCATGGCGCTTGGGTACGTCGCCGGTGTGCTGGTCGCCGGTCCCGAGGCGATCGTCTGATCGAGGGAAACGCGGGTTGGAAAGGCTCCGTCGAAACGGACGGCATGGGGCAATAGCCTGAGGGCAAGGCTCTGTCGGGCGGTCTTAGGGTCAACGGGTTGCCTCCCAGCGTGACGCCAAAAGATGCAGCACTCTTCGATCTAAAGGAAGAAGCAAGTAACTGCACCGAACTATCTCTGTGCGACAGAGCCATTGACTTCTGGAGAAGCACTTCCCGGATTCGACGAACCGACGCTCGTAGGTATGTCGACACTGCTGGGTCCGCTGAGTTAATCCGGTCTCGCAAGGCGTGCCGTTGGCCGACGACAAAACAGCTGACGATGCCACATGGAGGTCGGCGTCATCCGAAAATCTCTTGGACACGGTCTTGGCCTATCTCACAAGCTTGCAGCAATGGGTTGATCCCCTCGGGCCCCGCGTATTGCTCTTGATTGGCGAAGTCAAAGTTCTGGGCCATGCATTCGGCTTCGGCTTGGCTGAAACCCTGATCGGTAAACGATGTGACCATCTGTTCGCGGCGAGTAACCGTTGGCAGGTCGTCGATGGCTACCGCCGGGTCACTGGCCGGATCGAACCCGTTGTCGAACCCGCAGACTTCAAAGTTGTATTCGTCTAGCGCGAACTGTGCGGCCACGCTCTCATCAGCAATTGACTCATACACCGATGGGTCGAGGTCAATGCGATACCAGTCAACAGCTTCAAGCCCAGCACCAATGGCTATCTGCACATTGCGCAGGTCAGTGAGTGGGCCAGCCAGCTCATCGGGGGCCACAACTATCGCTTGGCTGATCATCTCGATCGTCGCCGCGCTCGCTGGCTCGGCAACTAGAGGATCAAAGAGATCAGCCGCTTGAAGCCGAGCGAAATTGGTTTCCATCTTGCGTCCGGCCGAACACCAGTCGTCGGTCGCAAAGATCTGCTGCAAGTCGACCGTTGTCGACGTTGGCACCGGGGTAGCCGTCAACACCGGCAGCGGGGTTGGTGTAGGAAGAACTTCCTCGACAATGAAGCCTGGAGGGACGACGGTGGCAATCGTTGTTTCGTCGACTTCGGCTTCGGAGGTTTCGGTGGATTCAGGTGCATTCTCGTCGCTCGCGGCCTCTGGAACTGACGCAGGCACGACCGTTGAGGTCCTGACAGCCGTTGGGCTCTCATCGACCGCTTGAGCATCGATCGATCCGCTGCGACATGCCGTGGCGGCAAACAACAGGCTGACAACCACCAAGACGCGTTTCACCGCGTAAAGCGTACCTGCAGAGAGCACGTTGATACTCGTCGTCTCGATCCCCGCTACGCGACGTGCCGGTCGAAGGCGGCTTCGTCCCGTGCACACAGAACTCGATCTACCAAACCTCGCGGAGTTGTTCGATCGTCTTGGCTTTTTGCTGGGCTTCGGGTAGGCCGGTGGACTTCAGGTTCAGCCTGCAGCTGGCGGGAAGTTCAAGGATGGTCTCGGGCAAACTGGTAAGGCTGCGATTCCCAAGCAAGCCAAGCCTCTCGAGCTTGCGGAGCTGACCTATGGTCGACGGGATTTCGGTTAGTGCGTTGTAACTCAGGTCGACTTTCTTGAGGTTCGCTAGCAGTCCGATTTCAGGCGAGATTGCCTCGATTTGGTTCTGATGAATGTTCAGCTCCTCGAGCGCACGCAATTCCGCGACCCTTTGGTCCGGAATGACTCTTAGCTGGTTGTACTCCAAATTGAGGTACACAAGGTGGGCGCCGGTGTCAGCCATGCCGGCGGGCCACTGCGTCAACTTGTTGTGTCCAAGTGCAAGGCGCTTGACCGCCGGCAACACGACGTCAAACGACTCGAGTTCACAACGTCCGAGCTGGAGAATGTCGACCCGCTCAAGCTCGGCCACGCGTGCCGGGTCAAGCCCGGGGTTTCCAGAGAGATCTAGTTGACGCCAACCTCCCTCGACAACCACCGCAGGCGGCAGCGACAACAAACCCAGATCGCGCAACTCCTTGCTGGCTCCCCGCTTGGCAATGATCGAGAGCGCCTTCTTTCCGCCAGCACCAGCCGTCTCCAGCCAGGCCTGATCCTCAGCTGAAATCTCGGGTGGAGCCGACGCCGAGCCCCACGCCGAATCGGGCCGAATCGCGGTGCCGCGCACCGCCTCGATCAAATGCGGTGACACCCACAACCCAACACCCGCACGCCACAACTTGTAGAACGGCTCAAAATCGAACACCCAAGACGCTGCCGGCGACAACAACCAACAACCCAACATCTTGTCGTCTTCCACCGCGTCATAGAACAGATCCGAAACCGGCCCCCACCCATCACCAAGCTGCGCCTGTTTGATTTCATCGAACAACAACTCAAACGCATTGTCATGAATCAACCGGAGCTGCTCCGCGCTCAGATCACCATCCCCATCATCAGGACGCCCCAACAACGAACCATTCAACCGAAACGACGCATCATCTGACTGCTCATCCTGGTCAAGAACCTCAACCGCCAAATCCCCCAACGCTCCGAACGCATCTCGAACCGGACCCTCAGGACTATGACGAAGCGCCAAACCCGCCCACTGCTCAAGAGCCGCGTACCCCCACTCCTCGATCTCATCAACCGACGCCGAAACCGGACCCTTCAACCCCAACATCGACTCAACCCGCTCAGCAACCTCACCACCATGATCAAGCCCACCAATCAACCGGTCGAGCTGACCCCGATCCTCCAACCGAAACAACAATCCCGACAACTCATTGGACGCCTCCCCCGCAGCCAAAGCAGCCTCAACCCGACCAACCACACCCTCGACACTCACGAGCCAACTCTATGTCAGCTCAACCCATTGCTACCGAATTGCTCGGGAAGCCACACATCGCAGGCGGTGGATCTTCGATTGATTCCTCGCGGTATTCCCACCGGTGTGGCTGAGTGCGGTCCGAGCCGACAGCACCCAATCAATCCGACGGGCACGACTCAACAAGCACTATGGACAAGCGACGCACTGGCCGGCTCAGGCCAGAGCATCGAACAATGCCTGGGGACCCGTTTCGGCTGCTTCGAGTAGCGAAGTGGGTAGCGGATTGTCCCGAATGATGATGCGTTTCAACTTCGTGAGCTGTCGCAACGTCGACGGGAGACTTGTCAGCTGGTTCTGACCGAGACCAAGAATCTCAAGATTGCTCAGCCCTCCGATCTCAGCCGGCAATGCGGTGAGCTCGTTTCCACCCAGAGTCAGTCGGGTGAGCTGTGACAGGTTTCCGAGTTCAGGCGGCAGTCCAGTCAGGCGATTGTTATCGAGCTTGAGTGTCTGCAGACTCGCCAAGCCGCCCAGTTCTGCCGGGACGCTATCAAGTAGGCAATCTTGTAGCTGCAATGACTCAAGGCAATCCAACGCACCAACCGAAGCCGGCACGGACACAATTGGACAACCAAATAGTCGCAAGTTCACCAGTCGCGCAAGCGTGGTCAGCTCGGCCGGAAGTTGCGTGAACCGATTCTTTGCCAGGTTCAGATCTGTCAAGTGCCCGAGCTCGCCGAATGACCTTGGCAGCTCGGACAACTGATTGGTATGAGTCCCGTGTAGTGGTGGGGTTTCGGGGAGCGGTGGTATCCACCTTTGGGTGAGCCACCGGCGTGATGCTCGGTGTGTACCGACAAGTGCACACCATAAGGAGAACCCGCCGATGACTCTTGAAGAGTCTGCCGTAAATGAAATGCTTGACGCGCTCAGCGTTGGGGAAGGAACCGATCTTGTCCGTGATTTGGCCCAGTGGGCTTTGCAGCAGTTGATCGAGGCCGAAGCAACCGAAGCCATTGGTGCACGCCAGTGGGAACGCGATCCTGGCCGGGTCACGCACCGCAACGGCCATCGACCGAAAGTGCTTTCAACCAAGGCCGGGGATCTGCATTTGGGGATCCCGAAACTGCGTCAGGGGTCGTTCTTCCCGGAGATCTTGGAACCGCGACGCCGTATTGATCAGGCCCTGTACTCAGTGATCATGGAGGCCTACGTCAACGGTGTGTCGACCCGCAGGGTCGATGATCTTGTTGGCGCGTTGGGTATCGATACCGGGATTTCCAAGTCAGAGGTGTCACGGATCTGTGCCGGTCTTGATGTGCGAGTTGAAGCCTTCCGGACCCGCACGCTGGGCCATGTCGAGTTCCCCTACGTCTATCTGGACGCCACCTATGTTCATGTCCGCGATGACGCTCTGGGCCAGGTCGTGTCACGAGCAGTCGTAATCGCGACCGGGATCACCGCCAACGGCGACCGAGAGATCCTGGGCGTCGCGATAGGCGACTCTGAGGACGAGACGTTCTGGACCCGGTTCCTGCGCTCGCTCAAACAACGCGGCCTCACCGGGGTCCGGCTGGTGATCTCTGACGCCCACGCCGGACTCATCAAATCAATCCGCAAGTGCTTTGCCGGCGCTTCCTGGCAACGATGCCGGGTCCATTACGCCCGCAACCTGCTGGCCAAGATCCCCAAAGCACACACCGACTTTGTTGCAGCCGCGTTCCGCTCCATCTTCGCGCTGGCCACACCAGAAGAAGTCGAG
>Ga0209831_1003991_pt1 | contig 11858 bp, 12 predicted proteins | sample Maine_Asex4_meta_FD_187451 | JGI IMG/M metagenome (GOLD analysis project Ga0209831, IMG submission 187451) | Marine algal microbial communities from Maine, USA - Maine_Asex4_metaG (SPAdes) (version 2) | ecosystem: Host-associated > Algae > Red algae > Unclassified | place: Maine, USA | collected...
ACCAGCGTGGTGTCCTTGAACAGTCCGATGAAGGTGTTGACGATGCCGGGGATGACGATCTTCAACGCCTGCGGCAGCACGATCAGCCGCATCATGCGCCAGTAGGGCAGCCCGAGCGCCATCGCCCCCTCGTACTGCCCCTTCGGGATCGCCTGCAGGCCGCCCCTGACCACCTCGGCCATGTAGGCGGAGGCGAACAGCGCCACCCCGATGACCGCCCGCAGCAGCTGGTCGAAGCTCACGTCCGGCGGCAGGAACAGCGGAAACATCACGCTGGCCATGAACAGCACCGCCACCAGCGGGATGCCACGCCAGAACTCGATGAATAGCGTGCAGGCGAGCCGCACCACCGGCATCTCCGAGCGTCGCCCGAGCGCCAGCACGATGCCCAGCGGCAGCGAGGCGACGATGCCCGACAGCGCGATCACCAGCGTGAGCATGAATCCCCCCCAGCGGGCGGTGTCCACCACCCGCAGGCCGAAGAAGCCGCCGTACAGCAGCACGAACGAGGCGATCGGGAACACCAGCAGCATGAAGGCGGCGATCCAGCGCCGCCCGGGCGTGCGCTCGAACGCCAGCAGCACGATGCCGGCGAGCAGCGTCCACAGCACGATGTTCGCCCGCCAGCGCTGGCCGCTCGGGTAGAAGCCGTACACGAACTGCTCCCAGCGGGCGGTGATGAACGGCCAGCAGGCCGCGGCCGGGTTCGCCCGGCAGGCCTCGGCACCGCCGGTCCAGTTGGCCGAGGTGATGCTCCAGCCGATGACCGGCGGCACCACCAGCAGCACCAGGGCCAGCCCCAGCAGGGTGAGTACCGTGTTGCCGATGCTGGAGAACAGGTTGTCGCGCAACCAGGCGATCGGCCCTTCGGTGGCGATCGGTGCCGGCTTGTCGGGCAGGTCGCCGGCGTGCACGGTACCGGACCGGGGCAATGCGTTCGCAGCCATGCTCAGCGCTCCACCAGCGTGATACGCGAGTTGTACCAGTTCATGAACGAGGAGGTCACCAGGCTGAGCGTGAGGTAGACCGCCAGCGTCATCGCCATGATCTCCACCGCCTGGCCGGTCTGGTTGAGGGTGGTGCCGGCGAACACCGCGAACAGGTCCGGATAGGCGATCGCGGTGGCCAGGCTGGAGTTCTTGGTCAGGTTCAGGAACTGGCTGGTCAGCGGCGGCACGATCACGCGCATCGCCTGCGGCACGATCACCAGACGCATGCGATGGTTGGGCTTGATGCCCAGCGCCAGCCCGGCCTCGGTCTGGCCGTGGCTGACCGCCTGGATGCCGGAACGCACGATCTCGGCGATGTAGGCGGCGGTGTAGATCACCAGTGCCGCCAGCAGCGCGATGAACTCCGGGATGATCGTGAGACCGCCGCTCAGCGCGAAGCGTGACATCTCGGCCGGTTCGAACTGCAGCGGCGCGCCGAGCACCGCGAACACCAGCAGCGGCAGGCCGACGATCAGCGCGATCGCCGCGAGCAGCATCGGAAACTGCTGTCCGGTGCGCATCTGCCGTGCCCTGGCCCAGCGGGCCACGAGCCAGCTGAGCACGATGCCGACGAAGAAGGCGTACCACACGTACTGGAAGCCGGGCTGGCCGACCGGCTCGGCCATGATCAGGCCGCGATTGTTCAGCGACAGGAACACCTTCTCGCCGGATTCGTGCAGCTCGCGCGGACCGGGCAACGGCGCGAGCACGGCGCTGTACCAGAACAGGATCTGCAGCAGCAGCGGGATGTTCCGGAACAGCTCGATGTAGGTGGTGGCGACCTTCTGCACCAGCCAGTTCTTCGACAGCCGGGCGATGCCGACGATGAAGCCCAGCAGCAGGGCCAGCACGCAGCCGATCACCGCCACGATCAGGGTGTTGACCAGCCCGACCAGGAACACGGTGAAGTAGTCGGACGTCTCGGCGTACTCCACGAACGGCGTGGTGATGATGCCGAACCCTGCCGAGCTGGACAGGAATCCGAAGCCGGAGCTCAGGCCGCGGGCGGCCATGTTGGTGACGGTGTTGTCGACGATGGTCCAGGCCAGGAAGGCCAGTACCGCGACCAGCAGTATCTGCCAGACCAGCGAGCGCTTCTGCGGGTCGCGCCAGAACGAGGGCGCGGGCGCGGCCAGCGGTGCGGCTCCCGAGCCGAGCGCCTGCGCGTCACCGATCGTGGCGCTCAGGCCGTCCCCGGCGGACGGGGGCCTGGCGGCGCTGTGCGTCGGGTCGCTCATGGGCGAGGGTCTGCGTGAAAGGGGGCGGCCGAACGAAACGGGGACCGGTCAGGACGAACCCGACCGATCCCCTTCACGTGGAAGCGCTGTGCGCTTCGGTGCTGCGCGTCGCGATCAGCGCATCGGTGCCGCGTAGAGCACGCCACCGTCGGACCACAGGGCGTTCAGGCCGCGGTCCAGCTTCAGCGGGGTGTCCGGACCGACGTTGCGGTCGTAGCTCTCGCCGTAGTTGCCCACCGCGGTGATGACATTGGCGCAGAAGTCGTTGTCCAGACCGATCTTGCTGCCCAGGTCGCCATCGGCACCGAGGATGCGCTGCACGTTCGGATCGGTGGACTCCATCATCTCGGCGACGTTGCCGGAGTTGATGCCCGCCTCTTCCGCGTTGATCATGCAGTTCAGGGTCCAGCGCGCGACATCGGCCCACTCGCTGTCGCCGCTGCGCACCAGCGGTCCGAGCGGCTCCTTGGAGATGATCTCGGGCAGCACGATGTGGTCATCCGGCTTGGCCAGCTTGGACCGCTGGGCCGCCAGGCCCGAACGGTCGGTGGTGTACACGTCGCAACGACCGGCGTCGTACGCGGCCACCACCTCGTCCGCCTTCTCGAACGCGACCACGGTGTACTGCATGCCGTTGGCACGGAAGTAGTCGGCCACGTTCAGCTCGGTGGTGGTACCGGTGTTGGTGCACACCGCGGCGCCGTCGAGCTCGGCGGCACTGCTGACGCCCAGCGAGGTCGGAACCATGAAGCCCTGGCCGTCGTAGTAGTTGACGCCGATGAACTCGCCGAAGTCGGTGTCGCGGCTCATCGTCCAGGTGGTGTTGCGCGCCAGGATGTCGATCTCGCCCGAGGTCAGCGCGGTGAAGCGCACCTTGGCGGAGAGCGGTGTGAACTTGACCGCCTGGGGATCGTTGAAGATGGCCGCCGCCATGCCGCGGCAGAAATCGACGTCCAGGCCGGTCCAGTTGCCGGCGTCATCCGGGTTGGAGAAGCCGGGCAGGCCCTGCGAGACGCCGCACTGCAGCGAGCCGGCGCTCTTGACGCCGTCGAGCGTCTCGGCGGCCATGGCGGTCTGGGAGGTACCGGCGGCAGCCAGCAGGGCTGCGCTGATGGCAGCGGTTCTGATCACGTGCATAGGTTCCTGTTTCCGAAGTCGTCGAGGGGTAGACGTCGCGATCGGACAGGCCAATCGACAACGCGACTGGAAGCGGACGTTAGCACATCGTCATCCCTGCCCTGTCCTTTCGGAGCAGCGATCGGGTCCGTGTCACGATGCGCGCCCCGAACCGTGACCCGCACCAGGACCAGGGCCGCATGACAGAGCTTGCAGCGCTCGGCGCCGCCCTGTGCTGGGCGGTGGCCGGGCTGGTCGCCGCCGACGCCTCGCGCGCCATGGGCGGCATCGCGTTCACGCGGGTGCGCATGCTGTTCGTGATCGCCATGCTGGGCGCCTGGCTGCTGGTCATGGGGGTGTCGCCGGTGCGCGGCAGCGACGTGCCCGCCCTGCTGGTATCCGGGCTGGTCGGCATCTTCATCGGCGACACCGCGCTGTTCGTCACCCTCGCCCGGCTCGGTCCGCGCCGCACCGCGATCCTGTTCTCGACCAGCGCACCGTTCACCGTCCTGCTCGCGTGGGCCATGCTCGGCGAATCGCTCGCACCCGCCCCCCTGCTCGGTTGCGCGCTGGTGGCGGGTGGCGTGGTGATCGCGATCGTGTACGGCAAGCGACGCGAGCAGCGCCACGTCTGGGAATCGGTGCAGGGCTCGCTCGGTGTCGGGGTCGCCATCGGCCTGCTCGCCGCCTTCGGGCAGTCGCTGGGTTCGCTGCTGGTCGCGCCCGCCCTGGCGCACGGTACGGATGCCGCGACGGTGGCGGCGGTGCGCACCGTGGCGGCCCTGGCGGGGCTCTACCTGTTTCGCTGGGTGTCGCCGGCCCGGACCAGGAGCCGCGTACCGCTGAGCGCAGGGCTCGCCGGCCGGCTGGCGCTGTCCGGGCTGCTGGGCATGGCGCTCGGCATGACGCTGTTGCTGTACGCCTTCAAGACCGGCCCGATCGGGCTGTCCGCCGCCCTGGCGTCCACCACGCCGGTCATGTTGATACCGCTGATCTGGTGGCGTTCCGGCGAGCGTCCGGCCGCCGGCGCCTGGCTCGGTGCCGTGCTGGCGGTGGCGGGAACGGCGCTGATCGTCACGCGCTGACCTCGTGCGCAGATCGGGCCCAGCAGATCGAGCCTAGCAGGCCGGGCCGCGCAGGCCGGGCCGCGCAGGCCGGGCCGCGCAGGCCGAACCCGTCTCAGCGTTCGGGCATCTCGTCGGCCAGCGTCCGGAACAGGGCCGCGAGCGCCTCCTCGGTGTCGAGCGCGGGGGGAGCGCTCGGCCCGTCCAGCCCGCTGATGACGGTGTTGGTCAGCGCCACGGCCACGCCGGCGGCCAGGCTGGACCCGGTGTAGTTCTCGTAGCGCATGGCGGTGACGGGTCCGGCCTGCCAGGCGCGCGCCCACACCCGCTTGCCGGTCGACAGGTCGGTCAGCGAGGCGGCGATGCGCAGGTTGCGCCGCCGGGCCAGCACGACCACGTCGCGGTCGACCAGCCGTTGCCCGTCCGTGCCCAGCGCGGGTTCGGTGCGCGGTTCCAGCACCTCGGTATCGTTGCGCTCCAGCCGCACCACCAGTGCCCGCCGTACCGGGATCGGCATCGCGAGCAGATCCCGGCGCGTCTCGGTGGACAGCACGCCGTAGCGGGCGATCTCGTCGCCGATCTGGTCGAACCGTGCGTTGCCCAGCGCCAGCGCGACCATGGCGCCGGGAACCGGACGCGGCCGGCCGTCGACGACGAACGCCTGCTCCAGCAGACGGTTCATGCGCTTGCGCGACGGAGCCGATTCCAGCCGGTCGGCGGCGACCACGATCGCCACGCTGCCGGTACCGGCCCCCGCCTCCGGGGCGGGCACCGAGGCCGGTACGGTGCCGCAACCGCAGACCGCCAGCAACACGCCCGGCAGCAGGAGCGGCCTGAAGGGAAATGACCTGAAGATCGTCGTCGAGGGGGTGGACATCCCGGACCGTGCTCCGACGTGGCGCTCGGACCGAGTGTAGTCGGCGCCGCGCAGAATATCGCCCGCGCACGGCAGCCGGAACGATCGCCCCTATAATCACCGCCTTTGCGCCTACCCGGAGTCAGCACCATGAACGACCAAGCGTCCAGCGGTACCGCACGAATCGAGGCCCCGGACGGCAGGTCGGTCGAGCTGCCGCTGCTGAGCGGCACCTGCGGGCCCGATGCCATCGACGTGCGCGGCCTGAAGAAGGGCACCGGGCTGTTCACCTACGACCCCGGCTTCGCCTCGACGGCCAGCTGCAAGAGCGCCATCACGTTCATCGACGGCGACAAGGGCGTGCTGCTCTACCGCGGCTACCCGATCGAGCAGCTCGCCGAGCACAGCTCCTACCTGGAGGTGTGCTACCTGCTGATGTACGGCGAGCTGCCCTCGCCCACCCAGCGCACCGAGTTCGAGGACACCATCACCCATCACACGATGGTGCACGAGAACATCAGGAAGTTCCTGAGCGGCTTTCGCTACGACGCGCACCCGATGGCGATGATGGCCGGCACCGTCGGTGCGATGGCGAGCTTCTACCACGACTCCACCGACGTCACCAATCCCCAGCACCGCGAGATCTCCGCCCACCGGCTCATCGCCAAGATGCCGACGCTGGCGGCCTACTGCTTCAACCACCACATGGGCCGACCGCTGCTGTACCCGGACAACTCGCTCACCTACGTCGAGAACTTCACCCGCCTGATGTTCGGCGTGCCGGCCGAGGAATACGTCCAGAAGCCGAAGGTGGTCAAGGCGCTCGAACTGATCATGCTCCTGCACGCCGATCACGAGCAGAACGCCAGCACCTCCACGGTGCGCCTGGCCGGCAGCTCGGGCGCGAACCCGTTCGCCTCGATCGCCGGCGGCATATCGAGCCTGTGGGGCCCGGCCCACGGCGGTGCGAACGAATCGGTCATCAACATGCTCGACCGCATCCTGTACTCGGGCGAGACCATCGAGCAGACCATCGCGCGCGCCAAGGACAAGAACGACCCGTTCCGCCTGATGGGCTTCGGCCACCGGGTCTACAAGAACTTCGATCCCCGCGCCACGCTGATCCAGAAGATGTGCCACGACCTGCTCGAGGAGCTCGGCGGGGACCAGCCGCTGTTCGAGTTGGCGATGGAGCTGGAGAAGGCGACGCTTGCCGACGAGTACTTCGTCGAGAGAAAGCTCTATCCGAACGTGGACTTCTACTCCGGCATCATCCTGCGCGCGCTCGACATCCCGATGAACATGTTCACGGTCATGTTCGCCATGAGCCGCACCGTGGGCTGGATCTCGCACTGGATGGAGATGCACGAGGACCCGGACTTCCGCATCGGCCGCCCGCAGCAGATCTACATCGGTGCCGCACGTCGGGACTACCCTTCCTGAGCGCGTCGGCACGTCCGTCGCCGCAGCTGCCCGAGGAGGGCGTCGAGCCGCGGATCTTCACCGGTGCGCTGTCCGCGGCCGCCAACGGCGTCTCGATCGTGTCGACCGCGCACGCCGGCAGGCGTGCGGGGCTGACCGTGAGCTCGATGTGCTCGGTGTGCGCCGAGCCGCCGTTGCTGCTCGCCTGCGTCAATGCCGACAACGAGTTCTGCGATCTGGTCGATCGCAGCGAGCGGTTCGCGGTGAACCTGCTCGAGCAACGCCACCCGGAGCTTGCCATGGTGTTCGCCGGGCTGAGCGGCGACGGCCTGTCCTCCGCACCCGACGGCACCGATCGCTTCGCCAGCGGTGACTGGAGCACCGGTGCCAACGGTGCGCCGGTGCTCGGCGATGCGCTGGTCTCGTTGCAGTGCTCGCTCGAGTCGAGCCTGCAGCGCGGCACCCACCGGGTGTTCATCGGTCTGGTGACCGCCGTGAGCACCGGATCCGGTCTGCCGCTGGTCTACAGCGACCGGGGCTTCGTCTCTATCGCGGCCGAAGGCGTCGCCACGTGATGCCCGGCAGGCGCTGAACGGTGGGTTCCGCCACGCGCATCCTGTTCCATTGCGCAGGCGATGACGACGCGCGCATGCAGGACGCCGTCGCCGCCGCCCTCGGTCCGGAGCACCCGCTGGCGGTGTGGCCCGATGTCGGCGATCCGGCCACCATCCGCTACGCCGTCGCCTGGCACCCACCGGACGACTTCTTCGACGGTTTGATCGCGCTGGAGGCGGTGTTCGCGCTGGCAGCCGGGGTCGATCAGCTGCTGCGCCACCCCGGCTTGCCGGCACACGTGCCGCTGGTGCGGCTGGACGATGCCGGCATGGGGAACAAGATGGCCGAGTACGTGCTGCACGGCGTGCTGCACGCCCACCGTGGCTGGCCCGACCTGCTCGCCGCGGCACGGCAGGAGCGGTGGCTGCACGATCTCGACGTGACGCCGGCCGGACGGTTCCGGGTCGGCATCCTGGGTGCGGGCACGCTCGCCACCGCGGTCGCCCGACGTCTGGTGGCGAACGGTTACCCGGTGAGCTGCTGGAGCCGCGGGGTACGCGCGCTGCCCGACGGCATCGACAGCGTGGCGGGCACGGCGGCGCTGGACGCGCTGCTGCCGCGTTGCCGGGTGCTGGTCTGCCTGCTGCCGCTGACGCCCGCCACCCGCGGCATCCTGGACACCGCGCTGCTGTCCGCCCTGCCCCGCGGCGCCTTCCTGGTGAACGTCGCGCGCGGCGAGCACCTGGTGGAGGCAGATCTGCTGGCGTTGCTGGACGCGGACCACCTGAGCGGTGCCATGCTGGACGTGTTCGCCGAGGAGCCCCTGCCGGAGCGGCACCCGTTCTGGCGCCACCCGAAGGTGCTGGTCAGCCCGCACGTGTCGGCGCCCAGCGGCCCGGAAGACTCGGCGGCGCAGGTGGCCGACAGTTTGAGGGTGGTGGAGGCGGGCGGGCGTCCGGACGGGTTGGTGGACCGGGCGCGGGGGTACTGATGTCGGTGGGTTGACCAAGGGTGGCATTCGTCGGTCCGTGGCGGACCGTGATCGCCCGCCATCGGAATGGTGTCGCGTGGGGGCGCTGCGGACCGGCATCCGTTTCCGGAACGGCTGCGCCCTGCAAACGTTCCGAACAGGTTTTCGATCGGGTGGCGAATGTCTACCGGACGAACGTGAAGCGCCTGCCCTTCCAGATCAGGGAAACGCCGTACCAGGCTGATTCAGATAGACCCGGATTGTCCGACCGTGCACGTCTTCTTCATGAGCCGGCATCTCGCTCACCGTGTAGAACGGCACCCCTTTTCTGTCCCAGGGCCTGTTTTCATTGACGGCGCTGCCCAGACCCAGCCCATGCGTCCCTACGACATCGCCCTTCGCGAGCGCGCCGTGCGCGCGGTGCTCAACGGCAGCTCCGCGCGAGCCGCCGCCGAGCGCTTCGAACTCGCCCCCGGCACCGTGACCCGCTGGCTGCATCGGCTCGATGAGCACGGCGAGCTCGAGCCCAAGCCGCGTCCGGCACGCGGCTCCCGACTCGACGAGCACGCCGACTGGCTCGCCGAGCTTCGCCTGGTCGATCCCTCGCTCAGCTGCCGTGCCCTGGTCGAGCGCCTGGACACCGAGCGCGGGCTCAAGGTCCACGAGACCACGCTGTGGTACTGGCTGCGCCGACAGGGCATGCGGCATAAAAAAACAGCCTGATCGCCACCGAGCGCGAGCGCGGCGACGTCGCTCTTGCGCGCTGGCTGTGGCAGCGCGACCAGGCAACGATCGAGCCGGGGCGGTGGGTGTTCCTCGACGAGACCGGCACGGCCACGAACATGGCCCCGCACGACGGCTGGAGCCCATCGCATGAGCGGGTGATCATGCGTGCCCCGCACGGCTCGTGGACCAGCACCACGTTCGTGGCCGGCTGACCGAGACCGGCATCGTCACCCCGATGGTCACGCATGGGGCGATGAACGCGGCGGTGTTCGAGGCCTGGGTCGAGCAGATGCAGATACCGGTGTTGCCCGATCGGGCGATCGTCGTCATGGACAACCTCTCCTCGCACAAGGGCAAACGGGTGCGAGAACTTCTGGAGGCTGTCGGCGCCGAAGCGCTGTACCTGCCCCCGTACTCGCCGGACCTGAATCCGATCGAGCAGGTGTTCGCCAAGCTCAAACACCTGTTGCGATCGGCCAGGCGGGGAACGAGCGAGGCGTTGTGGGACGAGATCGAGCAGCTGCTGGAACGCTTCGAGCCGGACGAATGCGCGAACTACCTGCGCCACGCCGGTTATCGTCGCAACTGAAAATCAAGATGCTCTAGCCTGAATTATTCACGAGCCGACGCACTGAACCGGTCGTGAACCGCTGATCCGGAGGCGCAAACGAGAGAAGGCCTTCGCCGTGATAGAAAGGAGTTGCGACACAACTTCCGTTCACGAGAAGACCCTCAATGCATGATGCTACCACCAAGCAGGGCGTGCTCTTCGAACGCTCGTTCACGCGCCCGGTTCACGTGCGCTTCGATCAGCCCGATGCCAGCTCCGATGCCGGGGCGCTGTTGCTCAAGGCGGCCGACGACCGGCTCGGGCTGAGCGCCGCCCTCGCCGCGGCGATGCGCGACGAACGCGACCCGAGTCGAGTATGTCACCGCCTGGTCGACCTGGTCCGGCAACGGGTCTTTCTGCTCGGCGCCGGCTACGAGGACTGCAACGATGTGGCGCGTCTGATCGATGATCCGATCCCGAAGCTGCTGCTCGGACGCGATCCGGTGAACGGGGCCGAGCTTGCCTCCCAGCCCACGCTCAGCCGCTTCGAGAATGCTGTCGACGGCCGCTCCCTGGTGCGCATGGGGCACGCGTTGGCGGACACCGTGATCGCTCGCCATAAACGACGTCTGGCCAAGCGACCTGTTCGACGGATCACTATCGACATGGACCCCACCGATGATCGGACGCACGGCCAACAACAGCTGGCGCTGTTCAACGCCCACTACGGCGGTTGGTGCTACCTGCCTGTCGCCTGCTTCATCCAGTTCGATCACGAGCCCGAGCACCACCTGTTCGCCTGCGTGCTTCGGGGCGGAGATGCGCACGGCAGCGACGGGGCGTGCGCGATCCTTGCGCGCGTGATCGCCAAGCTGAAAAGGGCCTTCTGCGCCAGTGTCATCCGCGTTCGCCTGGACGGTGGCTTCGCCACCCCCGAGGTGTTCGACTTCCTCGACCAGGCCGGCGTCGAATACGTCGTCGCCATCGCCGGCAACAGCGTGCTGCTCGATCATGCCGAGGAGCACATGGCACCGGTACGCACGCGCAGCGAGACCAGCGCCCGGAGCGAGAAGGCCTACGCGGAGTGCGACTACGCGGCCGACAGCTGGGACACGGTGCGCCGTGTGGTGATCAAGGCCGAGGTGGTGCGTCTGGGCGAACGCTCGGCGCGCGACAACCCGCGCTTCGTGGTCACCAACCTCCAGCAGACCCCGGGCTGGATCTATGAGTCGGTGTATTGCGCGCGCGGCACGGTGGAGAACCGGATCAAGGAGCTGCTGCACGGGCTGCAGATCGACCGGACGAGTTGCCATCACTTCTTCGCCAACCAGCTACGGGTCCTGCTCAGCGCGGCCGCCTACGTGCTGTTCCAGGAGATCCGGCTGAGCGCACGGCACACCTCGCTGGCCGGCGCTCAGGTCAGCACGTTACGCGAGCGGCTGTTCAAGCTCGGCGCCTGGGTGGAATGCTCGACGCGACGGATCGTGCTGCATCTGCCGGACTCGGCACCGTGGCGCCAGGAGTGGTGTCGAATCGTCCGGGTGTTGGGGGCGGTGCCCGGCTGAGGGGCGGCTGCGGCGGCGACCCAGGCGCCGTTCTCCGCCCCGGTCCTCTCTCGCCCCCGGCCATCGAGTCGGGAGGCTCGAGCTGCGCGACAGAGTGATATCGAGGCACAAACGCCGGGCTGATGAGGCTGAAATGGCCGCTGGCACGCTGCAGGACAGCTGCCTGGGCACCGCACGCAGCGAAATGACTGCCTACAAGTGGCTTCCGGCCGTGCCGCCCCGGCCCCAACAGCCTTGGTGAATAGATCAGGCTAGACCAGCGTGTTGTGGACCATCAGCCCGCGCAAGACCTTGCCGAGTTTGCTGCGCTGGACGAAATCCAGATCGGGAGTCCGGTCGCGCTGGCTGTAGTCGAGATAAGCCGTGTCCTGTAGCACCAAGATGGGTTCGTGTTCGCCGCTGCGCGCGACGGTGTGCTCGATGTGCGGAGCCAGCATTCGGGACTCGTCAACCTTCGGGTTGGCGAAGAAGCGGTAGGCGGCCTTGATGCCGAACCAAGCCGGGAACACGCTCGCCAGATTCTTGTCGCATTGCCGGCCGATGTCGATCAACAGGGTACGAAATCGTCAATCGAGCCGAGTATCATCAAAGCCTGCAATAGCGAACTAAAAAATCTCAATCACTCGTCATCTTCAATTATTTCAATCCCTATCAGAACCTTGTCGCTGTCGAAATCCAAGTATATTGCAGGCCCCTTGTAATCAGGAATCAAAGCATGAAGCCATACGGTTTCCTTTACCGCTCCCGGGGAGCCCTTGCCCGGATGTCGAGAAAGCTGCAAATAGGCAATAATTTCATCATCATCAT
>Ga0209831_1003992_pt1 | contig 11857 bp, 18 predicted proteins | sample Maine_Asex4_meta_FD_187451 | JGI IMG/M metagenome (GOLD analysis project Ga0209831, IMG submission 187451) | Marine algal microbial communities from Maine, USA - Maine_Asex4_metaG (SPAdes) (version 2) | ecosystem: Host-associated > Algae > Red algae > Unclassified | place: Maine, USA | collected...
GTCGCGTCCGTGGTGCTGCGGCGGCAGCAGGACACGGCGGCGGTGTGGCCCGCGCGGCGGCAGGCGCTGCGACCGCGGGAGGCGGTGACGGCGGTGGTGGCGGCGCCGCGGCGGGCAACGGAAACGGTACCCCTCCAGTACCGCGAGGCGACGGCCGCGGAGGCGGCGCGGTGGTTGGCCCGCGCAGTGGCGGTGGCGACGGAGGAGATGCGGAGGCGGCAGACGACGACGAGATAATTCTCGTTGGAGGGTCACCCTGTGGAACGAGCCCCGCGCGCACAAGGGAGGCACAACCCGGAGCCGGTGGCCGTCGAGTGCGGGGCGGGGAGCGCTGTCGTCGGCGACCGGTCGGGGGCGCCGTTCATCGTCATCAGGAACGGGCAGCGCGGAGGGCGGAGGGAGGGGGCGGACGTCTGGTTGGGGAGACGAGACACCAGGCGTCAGAGGGTCGACGCTCTCGGCTGGGTCACTTGTCACAAGCGCGACGGCCGCCGGTGGGCGACCGAACCAACCAGCGCTCTCTGTCGTGCAGATGCGACGCGAGCACCGCAGCCTGATGGAGCGCAATTATCTCCGCGCAGCCGATGGTGTCGTCCGGTTGGCGACGACCGGTGTGCCTCAGTCGCAGGCTCCTGCACGTGGGGGCGGGGGGGGGGGGCACCCGTCATCGGCGGCGCTTTCAACGCTGGCCCCGGGGCGGCAGGGCCTGCGGTGCCTGTGGTTCCCTTCCACTTGACGTGGAAGGAGGGCGCGCGCGCGCAGTTCGACACTGCGGTTGTGTTTGAGTCTGCGGCGGTAAGCCGGTTGACAGCGCGGCAGCTTTCGCAGACCGTGTTCAAGGGCGCCCTCGCGGAGCACGCTGGGGCCGTTCAGGCGATGGAGGAGGAGATGGTCGGTGCGGCGGAGGACAACTTGCTGCTGAGGCTCAGTGTCACCTGTGGTGCCGTCTCGCCTGCGGAGGTTGCGGAGCAGTTGGTGTCGCGCCGCGTGACGCACTCGAACAAGATCCTATTGCATCTCATTGCGCGGTGGGTGAAGAAGTGGATTGGCGAGAACACGGTGGCGACTGCGGTGCTGGCGTCGAGCAATTTGGGGGGCGAGTAAGTGTGCGACGACGCGCCACCTTCTTCACCGCTCCCGACCAGCGCCTGATTTTGTCTCTCTCTTCAGGAGCTCCTGACTTGTGCGCAGACACTTGTCAACCACCACAACGCGGAAGAGAAAAAACAGTGGCACAATCTCTAACGCATCAAAACGAAAGTGACATGCTTGACACACACGTCGGCGTCAATGCTGTCCCAGCTCGACACCTCCGGCCGGTGCACCACCGCCAGCCGCACGTGCGTGGCGGCGCCGCGCCAGCGGGACGTGCGCACCTCCCGGACCTCCAACACCCACATGCTTGCGAGGCGGTCGGCGCCGACGAAATAGAAGGCGCCGAGGCAATGGACGAGAACAAACGCGTGCGCTCCGGCGCCGCCTTCGCCCCGCCTGCGGCCGTTACTGCGGGTTCGCCCACACTCACATGCATCCGACGGGCCGTCCGCGTCTGACTGGTCGTGCGCGTCCCACCCGGTCGTCCGCGTCCCGCCGGTCGTCCGCGTCACGCACGGTAGTGACAGTGGCCCACACGCGCCAACGGTGACACCACTTATGACGCCACGGTGCGCGGTGTTTAACCAGGTGCTGCGCGCGGCCAGCGCCGACGCCGGCGTCCGCGCTTGCCGCGTCGCCAACGAGATGCAGCACGCGACCAGCGCCAACACCGACGAGTACCGCAACCCGTGTCGCTGACTGTGCGTTGTGGACGCTGTCGCCAAGACGGCAGCGTCGACGGCTTTGTCCACCGCGCCGACGCGGACGCCGCCGTCGCCGGCGTCACCGCCCGCCGTGTCTCCAACCAGGTGCTGCACGCGGCCGGCACAAACTCCGACGAGTAGCGCAACCCGTGTCGCCGACTGTGCGTTGTGGACGCTCTCACCAAGACGGCAGCGTCGACGGCGTTGTCCACCGCGCCGACGCGGACGCCGCCGACGCCGGCGTCACCGCCCGCCGCGTCGCCAACGAGCACCAGAATGCAGAGCAACCGAGCTAAAAACGCCAGTCATCGAGACTGTACCAGGGGTTGTCAGAATACGGTTTTTTGGCCGTATCCCGACCAGAATAGGGATATAATCCAGAATATGTCGCAGAATATTCGTCCATGATTGTCCATTGAAGAAAAAAATACCACCTTTGGGATGCTCTGGGCGCCACTAAGTCAATATCCCGAGCTGCTCGGGCAACATGATGTCGGACGTAGTCGTTTTGTTTGCAATTACAGTAGCCCCGGATATCGGATCTTTATCCTGACAACCCCTGGACTGCACCCATTATCGAAAAACAGTTCCTCGCCCGGCACCAAGTCCCAAGCAGCAAAGAACCCCACGCGTATGTAGCCACAGACGCTAAGCAGCCTCGGCTTGAGGCTGGCCCCGTCCGTTTTGGGGTTGATGTATCACAGGCAGCCGCCGAGGCGTGTCGCGTCCAGCACGCGTGTGCGGGTTAGCGTGTACAAGAAGCTGACCCCGATTGCGTTATACACTCCGCCGCGAGCGTGCGCATCGGCGTGAGGGAGAAGCTCGCCCGTGTACTCGCCGACATAGTCACCAGCCGCCGCGCGCTCAGCTGCAAACACACCGAAGCCGTGTGCCTGGGAGCGTCCGAGCAAGACCCGCACACGGGAAACAACCTGCACTTGTACGTTTCGGCAGCGCCTGCTGCCGGGGACTCCACCGGCGACTGGGTCGACAGCAGACAACAGGCCTGTGGGCCAATTGTCGCTGCGGTCACCGCCACGAAGTGGTGGGCAGGCGTCGTCGACGCCCGACGCCGGCGGCCAGGCGGCGCCGCATGTGCAGCATGTGTCCGGGTCGCACTCGCGGTCTTCGGCGTAGCACGGGCACTCGTCTGTTGCGCACCTCCCCGGCGCCAAGCATTCGCAATGCACCCGTCGCCAGCAACAACGGGCCCCAGGAGCCGTGACTATTGACAACCAGGCAGTGTCCAACGGCGTCGAGTTTGCCGACCGCGTCGCCCTCGCGGGCTGTTGTCCGGCGCCGACACGCCCGTCGACCGCTGTCGCTCAAGTGGTTGTAGCGGAATACTGGTCCAGTGCCACCCAACGTACGTGCGAGCAGCCGCAGAACTTCTCGCAGGGAATGCCAGCGCGCGCGCACCGGCACACCCTTTCCGTCCAATCCCCGACGTGAACGCAGGGGACGAAGTCGACCGTCGCGTCGTCAATCTGGCTGCCGCCCTCCATACACGGCGACGCGGTCGGTCCCTCATGACGCCGCCTCTGCGACAAGGCGGCTTGGGACAGGGAAGTGGTTGCTGCCGCCGACGAGTCGTCGGCACGTGGATCGATCGCACGAATAAACGGCGCCTGCACCGGTGCGGCGCCGCTCACTGGCCACCCGAACGCCTCGACGTACGAGACCGTTTGATGGACGTCGGGAGCAAGAGTGACGGGTCGGGCGCGTGGTGGCGCCAACAGAGGGTCTCTAGGGCATGAACGGTGCAGGCGGCAAGCGTAACGTAGGCATACGCGGCAGAGCAGACGCGACAATATGTCTTGCGACAGCGCCGACGAGTCCATGAAATCATTTCACGCGAGTGTGGACCCCGCTGCCGCAGACGTATGAGGCGGAGGGACGCAGCCAACGAAGGACCCGACGCAAGGCAACTCGGCCACGCGGTCGGCACCGTTGGTCAGCCGGAGCGTGGCTAGCGCGTCGCACACGCTGGCGACGTCGCGTCTTAGGGCGTCGGCATCATTCAGAACAGATGCAACGTCCCCCGCCTGGCGCATGGCCCACGCCGGCTCGCTCGAGAAAGGCCGGCAGCACTTGCATCGGCCGCTACCGCTGCTAATGCCTCGATGACAGGGTTTTTCTGCCCCCAGCGGCCAACAGACGCCGCCGACCGTGCGGCCGCCGTGCCGGAGAGGCGGGGCACAGTCGCCGACCGGGGACACGCGCGCGGCAGAGCACGACCGGCGCCACCGGCGAGAATGACGGCCAATCTGGCACCGCCCGTCAACTGCTGCAGCGCAGATTGGAGCACGGCTTGCTCGATGCGTCTCTCCCACGCAGCGGCAGAATGGCGGGCGCGTCTGGCGACGAGCGCAATCGACCGTCGCACTCGTGCCGTAGGTCGATTCAACCCGCGGGCAATGGCGTTAATCACTGTCTGGCCTTCGCCAAGCATGCGCACGACAGCGCACACCCCAGCACGCTCTGCCATTCGCCGCGTCCTTGCCGACAGACCGTAGTACCCCACCCCCTGTCAGCGTCCTCCTTCTCAGAGAGGTCACTGTCGCTGTCGACGACACCCGCCCTCCGGTCCAAACGAGCGCGCCGCGCCGACTCCGCAAACTCACCCATGTCAGGCACGAACCGCTGCGCCGAAGCATCCTCGACGCACTGCCAAACCCGGCGGGTGGGCGAGCAGAACGTGTACGTCGGCGGCCGCTCGACAGCCGGAAAAATCGTCATCCGTAGGGTGCCCGCCCGTGGTGGGTCGTCAGCGGACGGCAGTCGCGTCCCCGAAAGTGCGGCAAACCTCTTAGTTGTCGTTGGCACGCGGAGGAAAGGCCGCAAGGAGACGGGCGCTGGCGCTGCGGTCGCACGCTGACGGCTAGCTGCACACGCGGCAGGCGCACCCGAAATCGAGTGCACCCGGCGCAGCTTTCGTTGCGACGGCTCTGCTGCGTCGCTCGCCGAGAGTTTGGCGTCGCAGCTCCCACGTTGACCGCCAGCACCGTCGGTGCCTTCAACACTCAGACATTGACACAACGCAGGCCCTCCACCCCCCGACCATCGGTCAGGACATACGCACGTGGCGGCGTCGCTGGCGCCGGATACCTTCACAACCAAAACGCGTCAGTGTCGCCGGCGCCGTCTCTGAGCACCAGACGCGCTACATCCAAGGTTGCCAAAACCAGCGCGGGGTCGCCGGTGGGAGCAGCAGCAGCGACAACACGCTGCTGCCGGCGAACGGTGGCACGGTTGAGCCGAAAGGCGACCTCTACCGCCGTGCGCTGCCGACGCAGCGTGCAGCGCGCAGTTGTATCGAGCACGTCGGCCACTGTGCGAGCAAGGCGTCGTGGCTCATCGGTGTCGTCATCGTCGATGTGGGACGAGGCGCGGGGCTCATCAAGCTCTGGCGATTCCAGGAGAAGATGGGTGTCGGAACACTCCATGTCAAGCGCCGCCGCGGTAGTGACAGAAGACCACTCGGAGATACTCGGCGGGCATCGACGCTGAGGCCCAGTCTTGACGGCAGGCTCCAAACGTGTAGGCACGCGTGTTGTCCAATCAGCGGGCGCCAATCGAAACAGGTCATTGGAACGACATGTTCCCATTGGCCGGCAATCTCCGATTCACGTCGTGCAAGGGATGCCAAAGTCAAGGCGATTCCTCAGGACACAGACTCAGGCCGCAGATGGCGCAGATAAGTGATTACAGTAACACGCCACAACGGACGGTGTCGGAGACGCAGCCGTTTTCGGGTATCGGCCCGGGTGGGGGACGCGCTCTCGGAGACGCGCCGGAAAAGACATACAGCTCGCCACCTCGTCGGCGGAGACGCCATCGTCGTGAGAGTCGCGTCGCCGGCGGCGAGACAGAACCTGAAGGTCCTGTTGGTCGGCTCCTCGGCCGTGGTCGGCCTCAACTCGAGCTGGTGTTCGTGGAAGCGCCCAGCTTCCACGCGGTTGACGCCGTCGTCGTGCTGGCCGCGAATAGCAACGTAGAGGTGGCTGCTATCGCGGCGATCGCAGCGGCGACGAGAAAGGCAGCAGTCGTTTTGCTCTTCGAGTTGGTGTCGGGGCCCACCACGTGGCACGTGTGGTTGAGGACCTGAAGGACGGCGACGCGGGCGTGCCGTCGCCGTGCTCGCCAAGCAGGGCGACGCAGTTGTAGCCGCCGCCGTTTCAGGCGCGGCGGCGTCGCTCAAGGCGGCCGAAATTTGCGCTCTTCGTCGGCGCCGTTGCTGACGACATTGCGCTCGTTTCTGACAACGTGACCAACGCCGACGCGATTGCCTTCGTCGTTGTGCGCGTCGCAGACGGCGACGCAGTTGTGGCCGCCGTTGGCGGACAGAGGCGGCGACACAAACGACGACCGGCGGCTGGCGCACTTCGTCGGCGTCTCTGTCGACGACGTTGAGCTCTATATCGACGACGTCGCCGTCGCCGACGCAGTCGTCGCCGGCGTGGTGCGCGCCGCTGAGGGTAACGCAGAAGTGGCCGCCGCCGCGTCGACCACGGCGGCGTCGCTCAAGGCGACCTACGGCTTGGGCTGCTCGAAGGTCCCGTAGCTGACGACGTTGCGCTCGTTTGTGGCAACGTGACCAACGCAGACGCGGTTGCCGTCGTCGTCGTTCGCGTCGCTGACGGCGACGCAGGTGTCGCCGCCGTTGACGGACCGCTTCGGCGAAACACACGACGATCGGCAGCTTGCGCACTTCGTCAGCGTCGTTGCCGACGACGTTGAGCTTGAGGTTGACGACGTCGCCGTCGCCGACGCGGTCGTCGCCGGCGTGGTGCGCGCCGCTGAGGGCAACGCAGAAGTGGGTTCGACCGCGTCGACCGCGGCGGCGCCGCTCAAGGCGTCAGACGGCTTTCGCTGCTCGTCGACGCCACGGCCGACGACGTTTCGCGTGTGGTTGGCATCGTGACGAACGCCGAAGCGGGCGTGGCCTGCGTCGCGCGAGCCGCAAAAGGCGCCGCAGTTGTAGCCGCCGGCGTGGCAGGTGCGGCGGCGACGGCCAAGGCGACAAACGGCTTGCGCTTTTCGTAGGCGCCGTGGCCGGCGACGTTGCGCTCGTTGCTGGAAGCGTGACAAACGCCACACCGGGCATCGCTACCGTTGCGCGCCCCGCGGAGGGCGATGCAGGTGTCGCCGCCGTCAACGCGCCCACGGCGGGGACGCACAGGGCAACCGGCGGCTTGCGCTGCTCGTCGGCGCCGTGGGCGACGACGTTGTACTCGTTCTTCGAATCGTGACCAGCGTCGACGACTTTGCCGCCGTCGTCGTGCGCGCCGCCGACGGCGACGCAGTTGTGGCCGCCGTCGGGGCGCCCGCGGCGGCGACACACACGACTACCGGGGTCTTGCGCACTTCGTCGGCGTCACTGCCGACGACATTGCGCTTGATATTGACGAAGTCGCCGTCGCCACACGGTCGTAGCCGGCCTGGTGCGCGCCGCCGGGGGCACCGCAGTAGTGAGTCCCACCGCGTCGACCACGGCGGGGTCGCTGAAGAAGACGGACGGCTGGCGATGCTCGTCGGCGCCGTGGCCGACTTCAATGCGCTTGTGGTTGGCATCGTGACGAACGCAGAAGCGGTCGCGGCCGGCGTCGCGCGCCCCGCAGACTGCGACGCTGTTGTAGCCGCCATCGTGTCAGGCATGACGGCGACGCTCAAGGCAACAGACGAATTGCGCTCCTCGTCGGAGCCGTCACCGACGTCGCTTCCCTCGGTTTACACGACGTCACCGACGCCGTCGCTGTCGAGAATGGCGTGGCTTGCGCCACGGAGGGCAACGAAGACGTGGGTGCCATGGCATCGATTGTGGGGGCAATGTTTAAGGCGAGCGCCGTATTCTCCTGCACGTTAACGTCGTCACGAACCGCGGTGCGCTTGTAGTTGTCAACGCGGGCTTCGCCGTTGTCGTGGGCGCCGCAGGCGGCGATGGATGTGTCGCCGTCGCTGCGGTGACCGCGGCAACGACGCTCACGGCGACGCCTGTTGTGCGGCGCCAGTCGTCGACTGTGTCTTTGTCGCCGTAGAGGTCATGTTTAGCGTATACACTCGACTTATTGCTGTCACGATGCTGCACAACGGCGTTTGCCGCAACAACATCTACGAGAGAGTCGGCGTCACGCGGTCGACGCTTAACCGCTGGAAGCGGTACTACCGGGACCACGAGTCGGTGTGGAGGGACACGGTGCTGCGCAATCGGCACGAGGACAATTGCGCGTTCGACATGACGCTGCTGTCGGCAATCGTCACGTTGGTTCGAGAGAACACCCGCGGGCTGCTGCGCGAGCACTAAACCATGATAAAAATGATGCGCAACCATCCAAGCGGCGAGTTCATCGGCCTACGCTTTTCAAAGAGCACCGTCGACCTCCACCTCACAAGCTGGGCTTCACCCGCAAGGTCGTGTTGCGGCTGTTCGAGGAGTCTTCCGCGCCTCGGCGGCTGACACACGCGGCAACTCGCGTGTACATTCCTCGTCGCTGTATCGTGTCCGCTGACGAGACGCACACCGACCGCGGTGACGTCTTCCGTTGCTTTGGAAGAGCCCTGGCGCACGACCGCTCTCGTCTGCTGCGTCGCGACCCGCGCACGGTGCCGCGGACGAGCACTACGATGGCGGTGTCGAGTGACGGTGGCATCCTCGGCTTCCAGTCTGTCGTCGTAGGCAAGGGGGCGCTGACGGCGGCGGACTGTCGCCTGTTCGTGCAGAACCTCATACCAAAGTTGGGCGTCTTCGTTCCAGGGAGGCCGTGGACCCAGCAGCCGAACAATTGCGTCGTTTTCTTCGACAACGCTCCCATCCACGACGCGGCCGGAGACAATTTCCTTGGCAACAACGGCGTGCCGTTCGTGCGATTGCCGACGTACAGCCCCGACCTTCAGCCCATCGAGGGCGTCTTCAATTACTTGAAGACGATTATTCGCAACTTGGTCTACGTTCGACCAGAACTACTCGACCAGCCGCATTTTCAGCAGACCACGGCTGCCAGCATGCTCACTCGGCGCCAAATTATTAAATAATTTGATCGGGTGGACGATGTAATCGCATCTATTCTTGCTCAATAAATTTCGATCCCGTCTGTTTCGGCAATCGTCAGGCACTCGACCACCATGTTTAACGCGGGCTGACGACATTGGCGAGCGGCCTGCCCCAGCAGACAGTGACAGCAACGGGTGTCACTCTGGCTCCTACGAGCGCCGTACACAGGTGGTGCCCCTCCCAGCTGGTGTGCCGGCCCCTCTCAGGCGCTCCGCGTGGGCCGCAGCCGCTGCGCACCCGTCGACGCAGCCACTCCGGCCTCGCAGCCGGCGGCCGGGCGCCACGTCCGAGAACCACTGGCATGGTTCCCAACGCGCTCGCGCCTGGCGTGCACTTGTTGTCTTGGTAGTCGGCGTACAAGGCCATTCCACTGCCCCGAATGCCAATGACAGGCGTAATCTGGCTGTTTGACATATGTGCATGCGTGGCGCACTGCAGTCTGCAGCGCGCGAGGTCAGGCACGTGTCCCCTTGCTGACCGAACGCATGGCTGAAATGCAGTCGCACCCTGCATCAGACGGCGCGCTGAGCGACACTGTGCCTACCAGCGCAGCTGAAAAGCTGCTGAATGGGCAGCTTCGACTGTGCACCACCAAGGCAAACAAGTGCATCCATTGTGGGTATGCTGTAGTGAGATTATGCAGTTACGGCGACTCTAGAACGTCCCAAGGCTTGGGTCTGCCAATCTGTGGCCCTGGATTGATATGAGATTCTGCGAAAGCGCAAAGGTCGTCGTTTCCGATCGAGCAGCCAGCCCAATAGACGCATCAGGAAGAATTTTTGATAAAGTGGACCACGTTTTTCTGCCGGACAGAGGGATCTCGCAAAACTGTCCTGGTCCTGGAGGGCCGGCCCTGCAGGGTCCCTTTTGCGGAAGCTGGAGAGGGGTGGGGCTTAAGACGGTTTGTTCTGGGAGGTTTTTGTGTGGGGGCGGAGCGTCACGGTCTTCGTTGACCATCGATCGCGCATGCCGTCGTTGTCATCGGCACCCCCGTTGTGGTTACAGCCGGCTTTCCCGGTACAGCGCAATGCACTGCCACACTCGTTTCCTGGCCTCACTCTGGTAAGTTTGTTTTTCATCTGTCGGCCGCCCCTCTCAACTCGCATTCGAAGTGCAAGTGTCCCCGTCAATGTGAGTGTTGCTGCTGCACACGAAGCGCTCCCTCCTGACCAGAATCGTGCGTGCTCGAGGATCATATTATGTGCCTGTCGCTTTGCTTTTGCTCGTTTCTTACGTGATTTTTCTCTTCAGGACGTGGCAGCAGCAGAGGAGGTGTCTTTTGCGCGCCCCTGTATCGTGGGAAATGGTGGCGGAGACGGCTGCAGCGACGCACCGTCCTGCGTGTGGTATTAATAACGTTGCTTCAATTACCAGTGTATTGGGACCGACCGTATTCAAGCAAAACAGCGAGTTCTATCGCCGTCGCGGCGAGGAAGAAACACCCTTTTGTTGAAGGGCATCCGGTGGGGAGCCGGGTGGTGCCCACGACGGCGACCCCGGACCCATGGTGATTTAATATAAACGAGGGTACTGGTCGATCGACCGTCCGATCACAAGCGATCGTAATGAGTGCCGGTAGACGGATAAGACAGGCAAGCAAGCAAACAATAAAAAATGAACAATCCGGAAGTATCCTCCCAAAGGGCGTGCCACAGGCCAATTCCCACAGTACGTGGGCTTTGGTCAGTCAAGGGGGCTACCTGTGGCAATTTGCAAATACCGGGCGAAGATATGCTACGTACCTCCAACGCGAGATTCGAACCGTCCCGGTGAGATTTGAGGATGGTGACACCCGATTGGGAGATCGCGGACTCTTACGGGCCCGCGCGGGCGTAACCGCCCGGGCGGCGGGAGTCGTGATGGGGCGCCGATCCGTCCCGATCAGGGAGAGGGGGCGGTTCGCCGGCGTCAGCCGCGACCGTCCGATCACGCGCGCGCGTGCGTGCGTGGCGGGCAGCTTGCGCTTCGGGTCAGATCGACGCTTACGCGTAGGCATGCGCGCGCAGGCGGTTCCACGCGTGCGTGTACGTGGGTGCGGGGGCGGGTGTGGGGGCCAGGGTTATGACCCGTGTTTGCGGCGGCGCGTCGAGCAGCACGTGCTGGGGCTACCACTGTCCGTGTTGTGTGGCGCCAGCTTCGTCGTGGTTTTGCTACCCCGGCGACAAGGCGAAAGCCGTGGTGCGGTCCCGTGCTGACGAAGGGGTGCGTACCCTGCGGCTGGTTGATACTAGGGGTTGTCAGGATATGGATTTTGGGCCGTAATGGGACACGGATACACGCCGATCCTTCGTATCTGATTACGGACAACTCCCTCAGCTGGTATCCGGATCAAGATATCAGTCTCCGGAACCGGATATTTGAGTAGATTGTAATCGTATCCGGATACGATTATTGAATCCGAATATAATCCCCCAAGTCCGACGGACAGCTCAATTTCCCTGGCCTTTAGGACAGGGTGCTCTCAAAGTGTAGTGATGCACACAAATACTTAGATATCAGGACTTGATCTCCGTTTCAGAGGTGGCAGTCTGCATTCGTGTCCTCAGGGATCTGAGGGCGTGTCAGCGTTGGAAGGGTCGCGATGACGCTAAAAAGCGAATAGAGTTACGTGGCTGAGAAGGACTCTCCTGCCACAAGGGCCACAGGGCCCGGACGGCGTCTGCCCCTCTGCCCCCCCCCACCGCCCCGAGTTGCGCACGGCAACCGCGCGCAGCGACTTCCGAGGTTCGACGCGCCCACGATAACCCGCGGGTGATCGTGCCTGCGCGCCGTCTTCTGTTGCGGCGGCGCGTCGGCGGTTGCTGACGCCACCTAGCGGCGCGGTTGGATGCGCCCCATCGCGCGGCGATCAGTCCCACCCGCCTGCCCGTGCGCCGTGTCGGCCTCCCTGCCCGCCGTGCGCAGGTGCGCTGCGCGGCGGAGTGACGCCCCTTCTGTGGGCGTCGCGCGACGCCGGCGGACCGCCGCCGCTGCTGAGGCGGCGGCGGCATCCCTTTCCCCGCCCCAC
>Ga0209831_1003997_pt1 | contig 11841 bp, 7 predicted proteins | sample Maine_Asex4_meta_FD_187451 | JGI IMG/M metagenome (GOLD analysis project Ga0209831, IMG submission 187451) | Marine algal microbial communities from Maine, USA - Maine_Asex4_metaG (SPAdes) (version 2) | ecosystem: Host-associated > Algae > Red algae > Unclassified | place: Maine, USA | collected...
CCGCCTCCGGGGCGGTCCCAGCTGTCCTCCCGGAAGACGCCGCCATCGGCGGCGCTGAGGGAGGTGCAGATCTCGTCCTGGAGGGATTGGAAGAAGAGGGTGATTTCTTTACGATCAGGCATTTTGGTATTTTGGTCCGTTAGTCCTTTGGTATTTTGGGGCTACCGCATTTTACAGGCGGCAAGGTGTTAGGGGCTACCGCATTTTTCGAGACGCTTCGAGGTCCTGAGCCACCGCCCAAGGACCTCGAAGCGTGCTCAGCCATGGAGCCGGAGGCGAAGTTGCTGAGTTCCTTTGAGCGTCCGGCTGGTTTAGATTTTACCCAGCCAGCGCCGCCTTAGTCCCCGCAACGCTCTTCTTAGCGTTGCCAATAAAGATCTGATCACCCACGATGGTCACCGGGCGCTTCAGAAAGGTATACTCTTCCAGAATAAGCCGGCGGTAATCCTGTTCGCTAAGGTCTTGATCAGCGAGGCCCATACTGCGGTACTTCATGGCCCGGCGGCTGAAGAGCGCTTCGTAGCTACCCGCCAGCTTTGCCATGTGGTCCAGCTCCTTCGCCGTGATCTTTTCATCCTTGATGTTACTGATCTCCAGATCGGGCTGATCGCCCAGTTCTCCGATGATGCGCTGACAGGTGTTGCAGCTGCTGAGTTGGTACATTTTAGCCAAGGGAATGAATAATTGAATGGAAGAATGAGTGAATGGATGGTGCAAATATAACTTGCCTGAAGGCTTAGCATTATTACTTATTCCTCCATTCAATTATTCCCTCATTCACTTCTTAAACTCCGGCTTCAACCGATCCTTAAACACCTTCATCACTTTCTCTACCTTGGGCCGGCTCACGTTCTGCACGTAGCCCTGGTTGGGGTTGGAAGTATCTTCATAGTAATCCTGGTGGTAGGCTTCTGCGAGGTAGAACTCGATGGGGTCTTCGATGGTAGTCGCAATCGTTTTACTGAATTCACCGCTATCGTTGAGGGTAGCAATCTTTGCCTCGGCGGCTTTACGCTGCTCGTCGTTAATGGGGAAGATGGCGCTGCGGTAGTGCGGTCCGACGTCCGGGCCCTGCCGGTTGACCTGGGTAGGGTCATGGGCGACGAAGAAGACATCGAGGATGGTATTATAATCGATGATCGCGGGATCGTAATAAACGACGATGGCTTCGGCGTGACTGGTTTTTCCGGTACTTACTTCTTTATAGGTAGGGTTTATTTCCTTGCCGCCAGCATAGCCGCTGTGTACATCAGTTACCCCCTGGATGCGGTCCAGAGAAGCTTCCGTACACCAGAAACAGCCACCGGCGAGGTAGGCTTTTTCCAATCCTTCATAGTTTTTATCCAGTTCCTGAATGGTGATCCCGGCTACGGGTTCCGGGTTACCCTTACGGTCGGGCATTGCGGTGGTTTCCGCTGTGCCCGCACTGGCGTTGGTTTTCTGACTGTCGCAGGCACTTGAGCTGAAGATCAGGCCGAGAACCAGCAGGAAGGAAATGGAGGAATATTTCATCATTACATCGCTTAGTTAGACATTGTAACGTGAAAAGAGGCGGATGGGTTATTGGCGGGCTTAGCAATGCAGTTTACCGACCTAAACTTATACACTGCCTTTTAGATTGTTGTGTGTATTAAATGCCCCCCGGCGCAGTTCCACTGAGCTTGCCGAAGGGCTGATTTTTTCTACACTTTTATCCCGTAATTCGCATTACAACTACTAGCTTCAGAACCCCTTACGAATACCCAGTTGCAGCCCAGCGACCCAGTATTTTTCCCGAACGGGTGCGTCATTTACCGTGAAGGCACCGGGGTAAGACTTGAAGAAAGGCTCTACCACCAATAAGAAAGGTTCTTTATGCCCAATCCGGTAAGTGGTTGAGAGAGAAGCCATCAGGCCAACGCCAATGTTGTTGCGGTAATTTCCGTCAGCAGAAAGATTCTGCGGGGCGGATAAATCCGGATGCAGGAACCGCCCCCGGGCACTGGTGTTGAGGTTAATGACCGGTCCGGCGTTCATTGACACCTGCAAACGACGACCGGGAATGCGATAGCCAATCAGTAACGGAGCCTCCAGCAAACGGATCTGGTTGTTGGTCGTTACATCAACGGTGTTACCGTTGATGAATTGGCTGTACTCCAACCGGTTACGTATCTCTGCATAGGTAAGCCCGCCCAGCAACATCATTCTTTCGCCCAGTTTGTAAGTCCCCCGCAGGGTGATTTGGTAACTGGCCTGGGGGAATTCTGTTACTTCACGGATTTCCCGGAGTTGACGCTGTGAATCATCAAGCTCCCGGAACATCTGGTTGGCGTAAGCAATGCCAAAAAGAAGCTCCGCCTGGGTCCGGTGGCGGGGGCTGCCGCGGAAAGCAGGCGTCAGGTTCGCACGGGGGTGATACTGTCGCTTGATTTCCGGGAAGGCCGTTGCTGCGGTTGGCAATAACGTCAAAGAAGCTGCCAACATTTCGCTAACGGAGTGTATCGCAGCGCGTGCTTTTGAGTTACTCGGAAAGTACTCAGCAGTGGCCGGTACATCACCGACGGCATTTAAAGGAGCTCGGCCCGGGCTGGTATCTGAAAGCTTGGTAGCTGGCTCTTCTGCCGCTGATTCTGAAGGAATCAAGGCTGAAATTGAAGGAGCCAATGGTTGCCGTAGCGACGAGGCATTCCTTGCCTTTGCAGTTGCTACCTGTCTTGTCTCAACAGCATCACTAACCCGCCCATCGGTTGGCCCCGATTCCTCCGACATTGTAGTAGCAGCAGTACGGGGGCCTTCATTTATGTCAGATTCGGTTGAGGCTTCAACGATGTTTTCTTCGCTGTTGGACAATTCTTCCGTCATCGCCACCGGTTCCGTTGGCGTGGTAACGGGCGTAGTTTCCTCCTGCACCGGCGCGGTGAAGTAACCATTTTGATACAGCGAGAAGCCCGCCGTGAACAAGAGTAAGAGAAGGCCTGCGGCAAGTGCTGCGAGTACCTTCATCGGCTTGCGGCCGCGGGCCGCCACGATGCGATCCCACATGCCTGCGGGAACCTTTCCTACCCGATCGCGCAGACTAGCCGAGAACACCTCATCCAGTTGCTCCCCTTCGGGCAGCGGCGTTTTGGCCGATTTGATACGGCTCCACATGTCTTCGGGAACGGCTGATTTGCGTCCGCTCAGCCCGTCGCGGAATAGATCGTCGATCTGCTTCATATGGCGATGCGTTGGCGGATTTCAATTTGGCGCTGCAGCACTTTCCGTGCTTTGAGCAGCTGAGAGCGGGAGCTGGCCTCCTGGATATTCAGCATTTCGCCGATTTCCTTATGGCTGTAGCCTTCAATAGCGTAAAGGTTAAATACCAGCCGGTAACCATCGGGCAGTGCCTGCACCATGTCCAGCAATTCTTTTTCTCCAAGATCGGCGTAGGCAGTAGGGGCGCCGGAGCCTTCGGGAACATTGTCCAGACCGGACTGCTCTAACTGGTAGCGTTTTCGTTGGTAGGTTTTGAGAGCTACGTTGACCGTCAGCCGCCTCGCCCAGCCGGCAAATGAGCCCTGAAAGCCGTATTTCGGCAGCTTAACGAACAGGCGGATAAAGGCATCCTGCAGCACATCTTCGGCTTCTGCCTGCGTACGGCAATAGCGCTGGCAAACGCCCATTAACATCGGGGAGTACCGTTCGAAGAGCAGGCGTGACGCCCGCTCGTCGCCCCTCAGAGCGCCTTCGATCAGTTCTTTTTCCTTCATGCTTAACATCAATGGTCTATCGCTTTTCATTAGACAGACGCGGTGATTGGGAGAAACGTGGCCCGGGTACAAAGATAAAGTTTTGTAGGTTAGCTTTACGGCGCGGACGCAGGTGCAAGCGAATGGATAAGAGGAGCAATGCAGTAAGCATATGGCTAACGTCCGAACTATTTGTTTTCTATTGGTTGAGACGCTGTGCGTCGACCGCGAACGGGGCCGAAGGCTCCCGGAGCGTGTAAACGCGGTAGCAATACACGCCCATAGCCGCTGTCGTTCCCTTGAGCGGCTCGACGCATAGCGTCTCGACCAATCTACTCCGCACATTACTGATGGCCCCAAAGAAACAATTATTTGACCTTAAATTAGGTAACTATAAAGGCAAAACCCTAAATTTGCAAAAACAATAGTTGCACAGACAATAAAATCAAATCAATGCAATCTCCCCATATCGCTCCTATGCCCGAAGCAGTGGTTGATGACTTCCCACTTTTAGGTACTGATTACGTAGAGCTCTACGTAGGCAACTCCCGCCAATCCGCCCTTTTCTATCAGGCGTGCATGGGTTTTCAGCCACTGGCCTACGCTGGCCTGAGTACGGGTTTGAAAGACCGGGAGAGCTACGTGTTGGTTCAGGACAAGATACGCCTGGTGCTCACCAGCCCGCTGAAGGGTGGCACCGAAATTGGCCGGCTGCACGATCTGCACGGAGACACCGTTCGTTGCGTGGCGCTGTGGGTAGAGGATGCAACCAAAGCCTTCAACACTGCGGTGGAACGCGGTGCGCAACCCGTGATGGAACCCTGCTCTTTTGAAGACGAGCACGGCACCTGCGTCCGCGCCCAGATCCAGAGCTTCGGCAACACTATTCATGAATTCGTGGAACGCAAAGCCTACGATGGTCCATTCATGCCCGGCTACCAGGCCTGGAACCCCGAGTACCGCCCGGAACCCGTTGGCCTGAAATTCATCGATCATATGGTGAGCAACGTCGCCGAAGGCGAGATGAATACCTGGGTCAACTGGTACGCTGACGTGATGGGCTTTAAGCAGTTGATCAGCTTTGACGATAAAGACATTTCCACCCAATTCACCGCCCTGATGAGTAAGGTGATGAGCAACGGCAACGGCCGGGTAAAATTCCCGATCAACGAGCCTGCACCCGGGCTGAAAAAGAGTCAGATCGAGGAGTACCTCGAATTCCACGGCGGCCCCGGCATTCAGCACATTGCCGTTGCGACGGACGACGTGATCGGCACCGTACGTAAACTCCGCGCCCGCGGCATTGAATTCCTCCGGGTGCCTGACAATTACTACGACACCCTGCTCGAACGCGTAGGTGACATTGACGAAGACCTCTCCCCTCTTCGGGAACTTGGCATCCTCGTGGACCGCGACGACGAAGGCTACCTTCTCCAGATTTTCACCAAACCCGTACAGCCCCGCCCGACGGTCTTTTTCGAGATCATTCAGCGGAAAGGTGCCACCAGCTTTGGCAAGGGCAACTTCAAAGCGCTCTTTGAGGCCATTGAACGGGAGCAGGAGTTGCGGGGGACGCTTTAGTAGTCCGGTGGTCTGGTGGTCTGGTAGGCTACCGAAGGTTGTAAGCGTGAAAGCTACCGCCTTGTAAAGACGGCCACCACGCGCCCTAAGTAATTGAAAACACTTCGTTTTAGCCCCTTCCGAATTGAGTTTCGGAAGGGGCTTTTTGGACAGACACTGTAGAAGGCAGGGGCAAAAAGCGAAAGCTTCCCCAAGTAAATCCTTCTTTTTTATCGCTTGCGAAAAAAAACAGAGCGGTACGGCCGAAGAACTGACTGTTAAGTAGTTAGCCTCTAAATATTTAGCGAAAATTCGCTAAATAAAATGTTACAGCAAATCTGATTTTGCAAAAATGATTGCATACACAATATTTTACGTTACATTGCAAAAATTACCATACATAAACAGCTAGTTCTGGCCATGTACACCAAAATTAGTTAGCCGGATATTAAACTAAGAATATCGGCTGAGCGGCTTTTCCTTTTCCAACAAACGCTATAAAAATAATTAAGTGTATTCCTTCCCGGAAGGAATTGAAATCACCCAGTGGTTTTACCATTTTAGTGGTGGCTTGCACACAAATGCCTAGCCGGTCCGGGCGGTCATCTTTCACACAATGTAACCTAGTATATGAAACCTCTTTATTTACAAATTTTAGCCTTTCTGCTCGCGCTGCCTTTTGCAGCAACAGCACAAACTGTTTCCGGAACAGTGACGGATCTCGGCGACCCCGTTATTGGAGCGACCATCAGCGCAGGTTCCAGCGGTACGGTAACCGATCTTGACGGCAAATACTCTCTGAATCTTCAGCCCGGCACTTACAAATTGACGGCAAGCTACGTCGGCTACGCCTCAACGACCAAAACCTTTACGCTTACGAGTGGGCAGAATGTCACCTGGGACATTGCGCTTGAAAGTGGAGCGACCAATCTGGATGAACTCGTCATTGTAGGATCTCGTACGGCCCCCCGTTCGAATACGACCTCTCCCCTTCCGGTTGATGTCTTTCGTTCGAAGGACCTTATTTCTACTGGCCAGACCACCTTCGACAAAGCCTTGCAGTACCGCGTTCCTTCGTTCAACACCGTTCAAACGCCGGTAAACGATGCGACATCGCTGCTTGACCCCTACGAGATTCGTAACATGGGCCCAAGCCGCACCCTCATTCTGATCAACGGTAAACGGAAGAATCTTTCCGCCCTGCTTTACACACAGACGTCTCCTGGACGTGGTGAGACCGGTGCAGATATCTCCGGAATACCGGTAGATGCCATTAAGCGCATCGAGATTCTCCGTGACGGGGCCTCCGCCCAATACGGCTCTGACGCCATTGCTGGTGTAATGAACATTATCCTTAAGGACGACGACGAAGCAGGTAGCTTCACCCTGCGCACCGGAATCACCAGCGAAGGTGACGGCGAGATGTACGGCATCGCGCTGAACAACGGTTCCAGTCTCGGACGCGATGGTTTCATCAACTACACCCTCGACCTGAGCAAAACCAACCTTGCCAATCGCCCCGGCACCGTTAGTGCGGAAGGTGAAGCCGGTGACTTCGGTGCCCCCCTGGCTGACGTACAGCGTTTCCTCTCTGCTTACCCCGACGCACGCAACATTAACGGCTCTCCGGAAACTACGGCTTCCAAAATTGCGGTCAACTTCGGTAACAACCTGACCGGGAATACTGAGATCTACGGAGATGCAGCTTACATCTACAAGCGCGTCAACTCTTTTGCTAACTACCGTACCCCATATTGGCGCACCGAAGAAGCTTTCCCCTATCTGGCTGACTTCTTCCCCGACGGCCCCAACGGCGAGTACATCGGTTACGTACCTACCTTCGAAGGCCTGCTAAACGACTACAACGCCACTCTCGGTTTCCGTACGGAGAAGAATGGCTGGATCGCCGACCTGAGTTTTACCATCGGTGGCAACCAACAGACCTATAAAGTCAACGATTCGCACAACCGCAATGAAGTACTGGTGCCTAACTGGGTTGATGCGAACGGGAACTCCATTCAAGAGCCGGAAGAGGTTACTTTCGCACAACGCTACCGTGAGAACAGCCCCATTACTTTTGATCCTGGTGGTACCCGCTTTACGCATACCGTTGGTAACATCGATATCACGCGCCGTCTTTCCGATAAAGTGGGAATCGCTTTTGGTTCCGAGTTCCGGAATGAGAACTTCACCATCATCGAAGGTGAGCTTTCAAGCTATGAAGCTGGTGGAGCAGACTCTTTCGCAGGTGCCGACCCCCGTAACTCCGGCAAGTTCAACCGCTACAACTTTGGTGGTTATGCCGATGCTGCATTTGACATTACCGACGACTTTCTGGTAAACGCAACCGTTCGCCTTGAGAACTATTCTGATTTCGGAAACGCCTTCGTTTACAAGGTGAGCTCGCGCTATAAATTCAATGAAGACAAGATCACGCTCCGTGCATCTTTCTCTACTGGTTTCAAGGCTCCTACCCTGCACCAAATCTTCACGCAGAAAGCACAGTACAGCTTTGTTCCTGGCCAGGGCATCCAGGTGGGTGGTTTGGTTAATAACGTTAGCCGTGAGGCCCGCCTGCTTGGCCTTCCCGCCCTTGACCCCGAAAAGTCAACCAACTTCACCGTTGGTGTTGGCCTTCGTCCATCGGACGATCTGAGCATCACACTCGACTACTTTAACATCAGTGTGAAAGACCGGATCATTCTCTCCACCGAGATCGGTGGTACATCCGGTGGCGGCACCGAACTGGACGCCATCCTGACTGACAACAACCTGTCTGACCTCAGTTTCTTCGTGAACGGTCTCGACACGCGCACATCTGGCATCGACTTCGTTGCCAACTACCGTGGCTTCAAACTCGGCGAAAACGCCTTAAACATTAACCTTGCCGGTAACTACATGCTCCAGAACGAGCGCGACGGAGACGTTAAAAACCCGGCCATTGTTGCCAGCGCTGGCCAGTCCGTTGCTAACCAGACGCAGGAAGCTCTGTTTTTCACTTCCCGCCCTAAATTTAAGGCTATCCTTGGCCTCAGCACTGACTTTGGCAGGCTGGGTGTTTCTCTGAACAATACAGTATTCGGCCCAACTACCTTCTACCAGCAAGGCCTGGACGCAGGCATTTTCACTGAGTTCAGCACAAAGGTTGTAACCGACCTTGCCCTCAACTACGGAATCACGGAAATGACCACACTGTCCCTCAACGTAAACAACCTGCTCAACGTGCTACCCGAGTGGGAATTCAAGTCTGAAACCAGTGGTGACAGCCGCCTTGACGATACCGAGTTCCTTCAGAATCAGTCTAACCTCATCACTTTCAACCAGCGTTACTCGCAGATGACTTACGATGGCTACCACTTCAGCCAGTTAGGTACTATGCTTAGCGCGGCACTGAACGTTCGGTTCTAAACCACCGGTTTAGAAGACGGGTCGCTGCACTCCCCTTTCAGATGCAGCCTATGGCTGCTTTTAGTCGGCCTGCGGCCTTTAGTGACAAAGCCCCGATTGCATTTTGCAATCGGGGCTTTGTACTTACATCTCGCCTGCCATCTAAGTTAGTAACCTCTCGTCCCCTATCAGAAGGAGAAGGATAGCCCTCCGATAAATTAATCCCGGAGGCGAAGCACTAAAAGGCCGCAGGCCGTCTAAAAGAAAAACAAGCGCAGCGCGTTTTTCGTCTACAATCGCAGCGTCTAAAAGAAACCGCGCGAAGCAAGGTTTCGTCTAAAGAAAACGCTCAGCGTTTTCTACTCCGGCTCAAAGCCAAGGATAATGTTAAACGTAGAAGGCTTCACATTCGGGTCATCGAGGTTCTTATCAAATCCATAACCCCAATCAAAGCCGAGGGTACCGAACATCGGCAGGAAGACACGGGCACCGAAACCAACGGAGCGTCTGAGGTCGAAGGGGTTGAAGTCCCGCGCCGTCCGCCAGGCATTACCACCCTGGGCGAAGGCCAGGACGTAGATCGTGCTGGAAGGGTTCAGGCTGAGCGGGTAGCGGAGTTCCACGGTGTACTTACTGAAGATGGGCGTGGCTACTTCTCTCTCTCTGCCGAAGTTATCGATGATACTGTTGTTGGGCAAATCGGTCGTCTCGTAGCCACGAAGGCTGATGATGTCTACCCCGGCAAACTGAAACTGCTGGTTGTTAATACCGTCTCCTCCGATCTGGAAGCGTTCGAAGGGTGCCACACCGATTTCGTTGTCGTAGGCACCAAGGAAGCCGATCTTAGCCTGCGTCTTCAACACCAGCTTACCCACCAGCGGCGTATACCAGTCGGCGTTCAAACGCCACTTATGGTACTCCAGGTAGCGGAAGCGATCTTCGGGGTTATTGAGTTTTTCGGGGTCATCGTCCACCAGGCCGAGTTGGCGGTAGGGAGGCGTCAGCTTAACCGTCAGCTCGATGTTGGAGCCCTCCTTTGGGAAGATCGGGTCAGTTGCCGTGGTACGGGCCAGGGTAAACTGGAAGCTGAAGTTGTTGTAGTTACCGGTTGTTACGGCTTCACCCGCATCGGTGGTGAAGAGCTGGCTCCAGTTGTCAAGCCCCAGCTGCTGAACGTTGATACCGCTGCGAAGGATAAAGTTATTATCCGGCCATCGCAGTCGGGTGCCCAGACTTACGGCGGCCTGCTTGATGATCAGTTTACGCGGTGCCTGGGCGATGCCGAGGTCATACTTATTGTAGAAGCCGGAAACCGTCAGAGATGCGGGGCGCTTGCCACCGAGCCATGGTTCGGTGAGGCTGACGTTGTAGCTCTGGAAGAAGCGTCCGTTGGTCTGTGCCCGGAGGCTCAGTCGCTGTCCGTCTCCCTGTGGCAGCGGGTGCCAGGCTTCTTTGTTGAAAACGTTGCGGAGGGAGAAGTTATTAAAGGTCACGCCCAGCGTGCCAATAACGCCCCGCCGGCCACCCCAACCAGCACTGAGTTCCAGCTGATCACTTGGCTTTTCTTCTACGGTATACTTGATGTCTACCGTTCCACGGTCCGGGTTAACGGGTGTATCGATGCCCAGGGTCTCCTGGTTGAAGTAGCCCAGGCCGATGATCTGCCGCTGGCTGCGGATGATGTCCGCACGGGAGAACTTCTGCCCCGGGCGGGTAAACACCTCCCGGCGGATGACGTGCTCGTGCGTGCGGTCGTTGCCCTCAATGGTCACCTTGTCGATGGTCGCCTGCGGGCCCTCAAAAATGCGCATCTCCAGATCAATAGAGTCTCCGGCGATGGCCACCTCAATGGGGTCTACGCTGAAGAACAGGTAACCGTTGTCCATGTAGAGCGACGAAACGTCGGCATTGTCGGGGCTAAAGCTAAGCCTGCCCTGAAGTTCTTCTTCGTTAAAGATGTCTCCTTTTTCAATCGCCAGAACGCGGGAAAGGGTTTCATCGTCGTAGATGGAGTTGCCCTTCCAGCTGATGTTGCGGAAGTAGTACTGATTGCCTTCGTTCACGTCGATGTTAATCACCAGTTCACCGTCTTCATTGCGGTAAATGCTGTCTCCCAGTACGCGGGCGTCCCGGTAGCCTTCGGTATTGTAATAAGCAATGACGGCCTCCTGGTCAATCTTGTATTCGTCAGGACGGAATTTAGAGCTCTTGAAGATCCGTCCTTTTTGCGACGTTTCTTTCATTTTTTTACGCAGCTTTTTATCCTTGATGGCGCTGTTTCCGTTGAAGTTGATTTCAGCGATCTTGACGCGGTCTCCGCGCTCTACGTCAAAAACGAGCCGGACGGAGTTGGCCCGGGAAGAGTCTGTAATTTCTTCTACGTCTACCCCCACGTCAAGAAAGCCCTTCTCGATAAAGAAGTTTTTCACCCCTTCAGCAGCGTTCACTTTTGCGTCTTCGGTAACGATGCCCCCCCGGACGATGTAGGTATTGATTACCTCGTTCAGGTCTTCGTGCATTCCCTGCTTAACGCCAACGTAGCTGTGCCGCAAAAAGCGGGGCCGTTCCTCTACCCGAACCACCAGGAAGATAACGTCTCCAATTGTTTTTTCCTGCTCGATGGATACATCGGTAAAAAGGCGCAGCCGCCAGAGGTTCTTGATGGCGCGGGGAATGTCCGGGCCGGGGATACGGATTTTGTCCCCTACGCTAAGTCCGGTCACGCCAATAATAGCGTTCTGTTCCGCGAAAAAGGCGCCGGCTACGGAAATGGCGCCTACTTCGTATTCCTGCGGGTTGGAATAATCGTAGACGGGGAGGTTCAGGGAATCCGACTGCGCGCTTACCGAGGCAAGCGAAAGGAGGCAGAAGATGGATAGGAAGAATACACTTAGTTTCATTCGTCGCTGGTTTGCGCCCCGCCAAAAGATCGGGGTAGGCCGGGAATACCGGTTAAATAGACAGGGATTGTGTCGCTGGGGTTGGTTGAGGTTTAGCTAAGTTGTTCGCTGGTCTTGCCGAAACGTCGCTCCCGTTGCTGAAAGTCGATGATTGCGGCGTAGAGGTCCGGCTTACGGAACTCCGGCCAGAAAACCGGGCTGAAGTAAAATTCAGCGTAGGCGGCCTGCCAGAGGAAAAAGTTGCTGAGGCGATTCTCACCGCTGGTTCGGATGATGAGTTCGGGGTC
>Ga0209831_1003998_pt1 | contig 11836 bp, 9 predicted proteins | sample Maine_Asex4_meta_FD_187451 | JGI IMG/M metagenome (GOLD analysis project Ga0209831, IMG submission 187451) | Marine algal microbial communities from Maine, USA - Maine_Asex4_metaG (SPAdes) (version 2) | ecosystem: Host-associated > Algae > Red algae > Unclassified | place: Maine, USA | collected...
CGCCCGCCGCGACAGCCCCCCGCCCGACGGGCGGGACCCGCGGCCGCCGCGCCCGTGCGGCGGAGGTGACGCTGGCGCGTGGCGTGCGCACGGGCGGGCCCCCCGCCGACGAGCGTGGGCGCACGCGTCGGGGAGGGGCTGCCACGCCGCCCCGCCACGAGACGCCGGTCGTTCGGGTCGTCACAAAGCCTGCAACCTGGACGGGAAGCTGAACTGGAGTTCCGTTCGCGGGCAGTCTGAACAGGAGCCCCTCCCGTTTAGGCTCACGTTCGCGAACGGGAGCCTGCACGGGAGGGGCTCCCGTCCAGTAGAATACTGCAAGCCTCTAGCCTGTTCCCCTCGCAGGACTCTTCCTGTCTCGATGTCACTTCTTAACTAAAGCCTACGACGGGCCAATGGGAGGGCTAAGTGGTACGATCACGTCGATCAGGCTCCTACTGCTTGTCAAGCACCGCTGGACGGGGCAAGGCGCCTGGAAATTGCGGCTTTCGCCAGCAGGCATTGATCACTTGTGACACAGAGTCCCACGCGTGGCCTGGACTGCTAGGCGTGCCGCCACCGCGTCGAGAAAAAGACGCAACTGACGCGAAGCCGCTGCCGGTGCGTGTGTTGTTTTTTCTTGGCGAGTGCAAGCCCGTGCTGGGTTTGGGAAGGGGCTCTATCGTCGTTGTCTGGCCACTGCCTGCCAGAACCGTAAGTGCCGCGCGGCAGCAAGACGCGGGGCGCTGGTCGAGTTGGTGACAAGTGGGACGCCAGGATGAAGTGAGCATGCCACCTCATGCGACGACCTCTTTTTTCATACAGTATAGACGCACACCACGCATGAAAAAGCAGCAGTGTATAGACGCGGATGCAGAAACGAAGGAAACAAAGACACATCACTCTCCGTGACAACGCACGCCACACCCCGCGCCCACCGGTACGGGCGAGTGCCCTACTACAGGCCTGGCTGCTGGTCACGGCTGGTCCACGGGTAAAAGACATTGGTGAAGTAGCGCGCCAGGCGGCGCTCCGCCGTCGAGTTGCTCTTGTTGCTTGGCGTGGCGCGCAGTCCAAGGCGGTCTCCCAGGTCGTACCAATCAACCTGGACGTCCTCGGCTCGCAGGATGCGGTCGGCACTCACGAGCTCCAGAGCGGGGTGAGTAGCATCGTCATGCTCAAAGTCCCAAGCCAGGCGCACACACCCGAAACTCGTCAGGACGCAGCCCGGTCGGCACGCAGAGCGGCGCATGCGCTGCACGACGACGCAACTGCGGGGCGTGCCGTCCAGGGAACGCAAGACCAGGCGCATGCGGCCCCAGCACAAGCCGCCGCCGCTATCCTCGTAGCGGATGAACGAGTACCAGGAGTTCCCGAAAAAGCTGTCTGCAGCACGCAGGTTCTGCAGCGCCGGCGGGGCGCCCCACTCGAAACGCGCCATGATGCGCACCGTGCGGTGCTGCGTGACGTAGCCGTCGTCGGCCATGCCGAGCACGGTGCCGAGGTTGGCCAGCGCTGGGATGCGGCGGAGGTCACCGACGGCCACCCGCTGCGCGCGGCCAGTGATTGATAGCTGCCACATCTGCATCGGCGGGTCTTGACCCGAATTACGACCGCCGGCGCTCGCCGCCGCGTTGCCGCCCGTCGCCCCATCCAGCGTCCCGTCGCCCGCGTCCCCGGTGGACCCGGTCCCAGCGCTGGCGGCACCGACGGTGGTGGCGCCCTCATAATCGCGTCCGCGTGCAGCGGACCGCGCGCCAGGCACCGACGTCGACGTGTCCTCGTCCGCGTCGCAGAGCTCCCGGATGACCGCTGACTGGGCTTCCTCGCAACGCATCATTTGAAGAGCGACACCTGGCCCGCGCTTGTTGCTGCGTTTGAACATGCGCTTACAGCTGCCGTGCAGCTTCTCGTTCACCGACGTATCGCCCTCCCATAGGTTTCCACGGTTACGCAGCTCATCGCCGAGGTGTTGCACCAGGCGGTGGAGTTTCGTAGTGTTGACGTGGCCGTACAGGGTCTGGATGAAGTCAACGCCGAGCACTTTCGCCGCCTCGTCGATGTCGCTAACCGCTGCTTCGGTGAGGACAGTCGGGTCCGCCACATTATCGCCGAAGAGCATTCCGCCCAGTCGGGCGGCCTGGCAGAACATCTCCAGGTAGGCGTCATGAAGGGGCATGCCGTCAAAGTGCTCCTTGTATGCTCTTGATAGGGCGAGGCGGTCGTCGGGCAGGGCGCCTCCCTGCTGCTCGGCGACAGCCAAGTCATCACCAGGGACGGCCCGCCAGCCGTCGTCTCCGTCACTGATGACGTTGCCCACCGAGCCGCCGAGAGACGCACTGCTAGCATCGCTGTCGTCACCGCTCGCGTATTCGCTTGCAGCGTAGCCGGCAGACGCCGAGGCGCGAGGAGCCCGCCCAGTCGGCGCCACCGGCGAGCCGTCGACAGTGGCGGGGGCAGCGGCGGCTACGTCTGGGTGGCCGATAAGGCCGGCCACAATGAATGGCCAAAATATGCTGAAGTGCCGCCAGCTGCGACCCGTCATCGTTGCCTGCGGCTCAGACATGGGCACAAAGCAGCTGATTCATTGGACCACGACAAACGAATGGCACAAGTGACCAGCAGCGGAGAAAGACATTGGTGCACGTCAGTACGGTCGCAGAGACATGTGGTAATCATGCGCCCACGGCAGCGCCCGGTGCTGCGCCATGCTGACTCGTACGAACCTGCTCCACCCAGCTCCGCCCGCTGACTCGTACGAGCCTGCTCACCCAGTTCCACTTGGTGCAACCCTCTAGTGCCCCCCGCCCCCGATCGTCCGCCAGAGCAATAACGTGACAACGTACCCTGGTGCAGACGGCGTCACTTTGCAGTTGCGACCGAGTTCAAAGCCGCGCAGATTCAGAGCGTCCAGGGTGTCCTGCACGGAGCCGAGACGCGCTCGACCGTCGCCTGCACACACCGCGCGCATGACCGCCGGGAGGCGCTGCGCCAAGAGGCGCAAGATGCCCAACTTCCACACATGTAGGAGATCGAAGGACACGACACGATAGAGGTTGTACGGCGCCGTCCCGAGCCCGTGGACGGCACCCAGGGCGGGCGCAAACGCCAGAGCGCTGTGCTCCCGGCCCAGGGAACGGCGGCGGCTCGCACGCGGGTCCTCCGCCCGGACAAGTGCGGCCGCTAGCTGCGCGTCGAGGGTTGTGACCACGTCGCGGTCGACAGCCCGCACGCCGAGCAATCCGCCGCTCACGTCCTTGCTCTCCATGCAGGGAGAGCAAAAAAAACGACAGCGGTTGCCCATTAACGCCAGGATGCTGCGCTCCTCGACTTGGTCAACGACGATGCCAACGACTCGCGGAACAAGGAGGACGGAACCGTGGCCAGCAACGTGCGACGAAACGCTCTCTTCGCTCGCACACGTAAAAGCGCGCAGCGAGACGGCCAGGCAGCGCTGAAAGAGATCATTGCGCATATCACTCACAGCAAGCATAGCGCCTGCAGTCCGCCCGACCGCCTTGGAGATGTGCTGGATGTACCCGACAGTTTGCCACTGGCCGCCGTTGTCCAGCACGTTCGTCACTCTGACGCGCACGGGGAACATATAATGCGCACCGCTCCAAGAAACCAGCGCCTCGTCAGCATGGAGCTGCACCCCCAAGACGCGCGCGTCGGAGCCATGCACGCGCCGCACGTCACGGCTCTCGTTGACGTACAGGTCGGCGTCGAGCGTCCCGTGACGCTCGTGGTCGTCATTGAACTCGTCGCCAGCCTCGTCATCGGCCGCCACGCCGTTCCCCGCCGAAGGCACACGACCAAAGGACACGTTCTCGGCGCCCGCCAGGGCGTCCAGCGACACCTTGAGAATGTCCCGGTAGTAGTACAAGAACGAACGCCCGCCAATCTCGATGGTAACCTCCATCCAGCCGCGCGTGGCCAGCACGCGGTTTTGTTCATGGCGCGTCGCCGTCAGGAAGCCGTGCGCGGAGGGAAAGGCAGCCGACACAGGGCCGACCAGACTGGTACCTTGAGTGGCCTCTTGCTCAGCTGCACACAACGACTGCGCGTACGCGACGTGGTCGCTCTCCGTCAGCCCGCAGCCGCCCGCCGTGAGAGCAAAGCGAAGGGCGCCACGCAGCGCTGGAGAGCAAAAACGAGAAGGGCGGCTCGCCCAGGACAACGGAACAACCGGAGACGACTGCGACGTCTCCGGAAACGCCAGGTAGTATGCTCGGATGCGGGCGGCCGTGCTAGACAGGAACACGTGCTGCGGCAGTGCTGCCAGCAAGTCGACGGCAGAGGCGCCGATTGTGTTGCCGTCCTCGGCCGCCCCGACACCTTCCCCCTCATCGTCGGTGTCGTACAAAAACTGGCCGACGAGCACACCGCCAAGGTCATCGGCCTCATGCGGCGGCGTAGCTACGCCGGCAGCACCCGAGGCGGGGACCCCACCAACAGGCTGCCCCAAAGAGGCGGTCACGCCGGTGGTCAGCTCGTTGGGCGGCGCGCCGCCGTTGTCGGCGCCGACACAGATCCCAGCCGTGGCGTGGTGCACAGTGGCCGTCATGTCCACGTCCTCCGTTCCCGCACCGTCGTCGACAACGGGTGGGACTTGCGTGGAGCCCACATTGGCCGCGACGTTGACCGCGTTGGCGTTGGGCACCGCGTCACTGGCCGTAACCGATACGGCCCCGACCACCGACGACTGCGGCGCTCCCGCGTCCGTTGCTGCCGCTCGGCGGACCACAGAAGACGGCACGACCGCGTCGTCGGTGCCCGCAACGTCTGCGTCAAGCAGCGCGGGCCCAGGCGCGCTCGCCATCGCGGCCATAGATCCGCGCTCGAAGGACTGGGAGGTGGCGGCCGCCGCCGCGGCCGCCGCCGCGCAGCGGCTCTCGTTCTTATGCGACGTCTGCACGTGGCGGGCCAAGTTTGGCGTCTTGCGAAACGACATGCAGCAAAAGGGGCACGCGATGGGATACGCCGACATAGCCCGCGGCGGCGCCATGGCAACGCGTCCGCGTGTGTACGGAGCGGGGATGTCGGGGACGGCGAGGCGGAGCGCCAGCACGGATGCAAGTGCAGGACCACCGTCGTGGGAGGGGCGCGTGAAGTGGGGTGTCGCCTGGAAAAAGGGACCACCGGCACGCAAGTACACACATATATAGAGGTCCGCAGCAGCTCGGACGCGACGCCAGAACCTGCGTCAGTGCATGCCGCGGCCGCGTCACTCAGGCCACCCGCTTACGGACCACACGGCCCCCAACGATGAATGTGGAGGGCGACTCTCGCCCCCACTCCCAGCGCCAGGGTGCACGATGCAGCGCCGGTTCGACGATAGGGCCCTCTCAGCGGCCGCCAACTGACCGCACTCCCTAGACTGCCGCAGGCATGGCACCCAACCCCATCCGTCGCCTCGCGCGCTAGATTCACCAGAGGCAGGTGTTGGCCGCCCATCTGACCGTCGACCGTGCTTGCCGCCGCCGATCACCCCGCACAGGAGCAGCGCCCCAGACTCCACCACCCCCCCCCCTCACGCTGCCCTCTGGCGACGCGCGCTACCGCACGTCCACTTACAGGCAACCGTTCGCGGTGTGACCGCGACCGCGCAGCCTGATGCGCGAGCGGCACAGAGCCGAGAGCTTGGCCGTATTGGGGCAAAAGGCGCCAGTTGGTGGGCCCGACGACTCGTTGGTGCATCGTCCGGAAGCGGACCGAGATCTGGGAGGCGCAAGCGGCGTGCCGTTCTCGCCGACGATGCACCGTCCAAGTCAAAAAACGATCTTGAGCGTTGCAGCCGGAGGAGTGCGCCACGGACGAAGGCTGCGCTCAAATCGGCGACGAGCAAAGTTCTCTCTCAGACACGTGCAGATGACGCCCAAGAAAAGAATTGACGACTGATTTCAGCCGAACAGTGGAGTGGCGTCAGACACTTGTATGTTGTCTGGCACAAGTTCTCCGCAAAAAAGGGGGGCTTGTGACGTCCGATGCAATTCGACTGCGCATGTTTGCCAATGGAATAGCGTCCTGCACGTTGTAGCACCCTCGAACACTGGTTCTGTCGAAGGCAATTATCAATCATGCGCGTTGACATCAAGTTTTTGAGAACGTCCTCAGTCTTCACACTCGACGTCGGTGTGTTTGGGGCACGACGCAGATCGCTGTCCTCGGCAATCGTCAGCACAGTTCGGCCGGCCCGCGCCACGCGGAAACTGCGACTGTACGTGCCCGAGCCTTCCCCGAGCTGCTGCCTCGCCGCCACTTCTGTGCTCCTCCCCGGAGCCCACCGGCATGGCAATCTGTCGCAACGCGTTCTCGCCCCGGCCGTCGCGCGTGTCTTTTTTCTGGCTGTCCCCGCTTGCCAACACAACCGCCTGTGTCCCCCATCCTCCGTGACGGTCTTCGACGACGGTCCGGTGGCGGTGTCTGCGCTTGGCATCGCGCGAGCGAGGCACGCTCCGCGTGGCTTGCTCTCCACGCCGCCGTCCTGTTGCGCGCGCCCCCCCCCCCCCCCCCCCCCCCCCCCCCCCCCCCCCACCCCCTCGTATCGCGCGCTTTGAGCAGATGTCGCCGTTTACCCGCTTGCCTTGGCCGCTTGTGCGGCCGGCGCACACTTTCATGTGTGTTGTGGACCCCTTCTCTGACGGTGAGGCTCCCACGCGGGTGCCGTGGCGACATGCCCTGCTGGCAACGAGCGGCAAGGCGCCGAGGACCGCGCGGGTGCGGATCTGGCAGTATCGCATAAGAGCGCCTGCCGTGAGCCGTCTGGCAGCTAAACTAACTCTCCACCACTTGACCGCCGCCCGCAACCCACTCCCTCACCTCGCCACTGCCGTCGTCTGTTCCCAACCACCTCTCCCTCCCTGATCCGGTCCCCCTCCCACGACTCATCTCCGGGGTAGAGCCGCCGCCGCCACCGGCCGCAATGGTCGCACTTTGCGCTTTTGTGCGGGCTTCAGCGCTCGCGTACGTCAACAATCAAGGCGGCAACACGTCGGCGCCTGATGGGGCGGGTTCCGCCAGTTTCATGGCGGGACTGCACTACGCTTCGGCAGTGGCGACTCCGCAGGCTGGTGCTGAGGGCCGTCCCCCTACGCCACCGCGCTACGCGCAGGGTGTTCGGTCCGCGCCGCCGGCGCTGAGCGCCCTTGCCACGTGGCCCCACGCTCACGCGTCTGGGTCCGCGGGCGCGTTCCTCCCGCCTCGGGGTGCGCTTGACGCGAACCTTCTGGGGAACCGTGCCCACACCATGGGACCATCATCCCCTTATGGCCATGGCGGAGGCAGTGGCGTGGCTTTGACGTCGGCCGCCTCACGTCCGTCGTTGCTCGCAACCGCGGCGGGAGTGGCGTCTGCGCCCCAGTACGGAAGTGGCGGCGGCGGCGCAGCCGCTTTGGGCGCTGCGGCGGGGCACCAAACCACGTTGTCTGTAGTGGAGCAAGGCACCGGGTCGTCAGCGTACGCGCCTTTCTGCGGTCCGCATGGCCGTCTTCATTTCCCTGTACCGCAGGGGGAGCCCGCGGCGAACTCCTTTACGCGCCGGGGCCCTGTCGACGATGACGACGATGACGAGGAGGTCGGCGACGAAGGGGATGAGGCGCACACGCCGCACGGCTCGCCGGGGCCGGCGTCGCCGCGACCCATGGCGGGGGTCCTTCCGACGGCGCCAACTCACAAGAAGCGACGCGGCGCTGCAACGACGCGCTGCTCGCCACTAAGCGCGTCTCAGACGCGGCGCGGGGAGCCTCTGGGAGCTGGTGGGGTCGCCACTGCCTCCGGTGCGGCAGTCGGTGCGGGCGGCTGTGCCGGCGTCGGAGGCGGTCCATTGCAGCAGCCGCGTGCCGGGTCGTTGGCAGCGACCGGCGCGCGCTCGCCTGCAAGTGGCGCCGCGTCGCCGCGTTCGCGCGGGAGGTCAACGCCCGCCAGCGGCGCAACACCGCCCGCCCGCGCTGGCGGTGCGTCATCGACGGCAGTAGCGGGTGGTACCGCGTCCGCGGGTCTCGTCACGGTCACCCACGTCAACGAAATCGTGCGGACCACAGGCGTCGGCTTGTCTAGTGTGCGCCGCGAGATGACCACCCTACGCAAGGAGGTCGCAATCATGAACAGCCAGCTGCGGGCGGTGACTAAGAAGGTAGACGACGTTGCTGTACTGGCTGACCGCTTGACGGCGTCGCTCGTTTTTCAACGCCGCACTCTTGTCACAATGTCGGGCGACATCACTTCGGTGTTGTCGGACACTGCTGCGAACCGAGCGGCTGCGTCGCCACCTGCGACGGGCGGCGCGGAGGAGGTTCGTGGAGGGCGCACGGCTGGTCGTTGCGCTGGTGCCGATGCTGAAACGGCGGTGCGCACGGAAGAGCAGGATGCCCAGTGGGTCCTTGATCTCAAGGTATGTTTATTTTCGACAGGTACCTCGAGTGGGACTGCCTCTGGACCGGGGTGCGCGGTGGGCTGCATCCGTTCTCGTTCTGCATGTGGAGGTTGACGTGCGACGATTCTCTTGGGGCCTGTTCGACGCTGTCGACGCCCTGGATCTCTTTTTTCTTTCGACGACTGACTATACTGCTCCACATTGGCCTCGCTTTCGTGCGCTTCTTGACTTGCTTCCGCATGGCCTCCTGCAGCCCAAGGTTGTAGAGTTTCTGCTGCACATGTTTGGGCGCCCGCGCGGCCCCGCCGACGTGTGGGTGGACATCTCCGATGTCAACGTCTTCATGCAAAAGTGGGCGGCAGAGCGCTTCCATGTCGCCGACCGCGAGGCGGACAAGATGCTGTCGGGTCGCTGGAACCTGCCGCAGCGCCGACGCCACGTGCCTACCGCGGCGCTGACGGGCGACGCGCCAAACGTCGAGTACGTCGTCCCCGTCCGCCCCAGCAAAACCATGGCTTACCGCTACCTGCACCGGGCGGTTTCGCATTTTTATCAACGCATCGGCAACAAGGCCGTCTCGGCGTTTTCCACGTTCGTCAACGACCAGGCGGGGTTGGGCACCCTGCAGCGCACCCGTGGCACGCGCACAAAGTTCGAGGTGGTGTTCGCGCCAGACGAGGCGGCCGACCTGCTCGTCAACGACACCTTCATCACCGACCTCGTCTACCGCGCGGGGGTCGTTCGAGCGCTGCATGTCGTATTTTCGGTGCTCGGTGTGCTTCATCTCTACTCCGAGGCCGGCGCTGCGCCCGGCAGTGCGCATGCTATTGCTTGTCTCACGGCGCACTTTGCGTTGGTGTGCACGAAGATCAGGGCGTGCTTGAAGAAGCGCGCGGCCAGCGATTCCGACGACGAGGACGCGGTCGACACGACGCCCGGCCTCAACGGGGGCCACCGCGCGGAATGGGTTGATGAGTTGGCCACTGTTCGCCGCCTGTTGGCGCGGCAAGGCAACCGCACCTGCAATGGCCTGCGCCTGACGGACGGTGAACAGCCGCGTCGGGACGACCCGTCGTACCGCGAGCACTCGGCGCGGCCCTCGGCGGCCAACCACGCGCCGCATGTTCGCAACGCTCCCTTGGCTGTCAACGACGCCATGCACGCCACCGGCGCGGTCGTGAACAGCTCGGTTGGTGGTCATGGCAATGGCGAGGAGCCGCTGGATGCGGACGCGTCCGGGCCAATGGAGCAGGAGGCCGTGGCCGCTGCACATGCTGCCGTTGCTCACACCATGGCGGGGACGTACGAGGAGGTGGAGTGAGCGCATGCTGCTGTTGCTCACGCCATGGCGCGCGGGCGACAGACTCTTTGTTACTCTTTGTTTTTTAGTAGTATGCCGGTCGACATAGTCAAGCCGTACCCCGTGAGGGCGGCGGCCCCACCGTAGTTCTTGTGTTTTGTCGCACTGCGTGCTGCCGCACCATAACTTCGTCACTCTTTATGGGGTGCGTCGCACTCCCGGTGAGTCGCGCAACAAAGTGCATATGTCACTGGTCCAAAAAAATGGCACCTGACGGCAGGACGACAGCCCAAAAAGAACAGGCGACGCGCCGTACGGCGGCCCTGCGGCCAGGCGCATCGTCGAAGAATAAATGCACGGGCGCGCCAATGAATTTTTGGTCGATCACATCGGTCCTTATCGATTCGACTGCTAGCAGTTTAAGCCCATGGAGGTCGCCAAAACTGCCGAGAACACGAGACTAGAGCCATGCACCTGAACAGGTCTTGGACGGGAGTCGCTCCCGTTCAGATTCCGGTTCAAAGACGGGAGGGTGAACGGGAGTGGCTCCCGTTTAGGGTGTCGACTTTTGTGACGGTCATGGACGCGGGGAGCGGCGTCGGCGCCGGTCGGGGAGGCGGCCGGCGCCGCGCGCAACGGCGAAGGGGCGCCCCGCGGCAGTGTCGGCCCTGACGGCACCCGCTGGACCCCAGCGCAGTACACCTCGTTGCTGGATCCACCACGAGCCCGTTTTCCCCCAAATCGCTCGTACAAAAACTTGCACGACCCCTCGTAAACGCATGTACGAGGCGTTTTTCTTGTGAAAAACATGTTGAAACATGCATACGTTTGCATGATAGCCTTTTGCAATGACTTCTTGGATGCACCAGAAGCCTCTTTGAGAGCGCCTCCTACAGTCGTGACCGACATGGTCAAAGTGCGCTGGTGCAAACGTACACATGTTTCAACATGTTTTTCACAAGAAAACCGCCTTGTACAGGCGTTTACGAGGGGTCGTTCAAGTTTTGTGCGAGCGATTTGGGGGAAAAACGGGCTCGTGGTGGATCTAGCAACGAGGTATTGCAGCCTTTCTGATTCTGGCCGATCCGGACAAGAACAACCAACAGTCCGCACAACTTCTGATTGGTCGAGAGGTCTTATCCGGCCGGATTGATGGCTGTCATGCATCTGTTCTGCACAGTTGTTCTCGTCGGGATCGGCCAAAGTTGGGGAGACTGCAATACACTGCGCAGGGTGGTTTGCTCCAAAGGGCAGTCCATCCCAAAGACGGCCGAGGCGCACCCTGCGGGGTCCATGGCGCAGTGGTGCTTATCGTGTGTTCACGCGCAAACGCGCAATTCTTGTAAGAAGCTCACACGGGGAGCCGACCTCCCCAAACCGCACGCACGTCGAGCCCGTGCCCGGCCGCCCCGGTGGCGCCGGCGGCAGACACCCCACATAGCTGTCGCCACACTCGCGTGGCTCCGCCGCGTCGCACGGGGCGCCCATGACGGGGGCCCCACACACGCCCCGTCGTCCCGAGGGGCACGGCCGGTCTTGGGCACAGACGCCCCCCGTCGCCGGGTCGATGCACCGCAGGTTTGGGGCGGGGAAGCACCCGACAAACGGTAGGCCACAATGACCGCCGGGCTCCAACCGGCGAACGCACCCTGTATCGTCGCACACCAGGCCGCGGCGGCAGGGTTGCCACGAGAGGTCCTCCCGACACGGGCCACCGAGGTCGCCTGTCGCCGCCGGAGGCGGCGGCGGGCGCGTCGGCGCCGCCGTGCGCGCGGATGCGCCGGGGGATGGGGCGGCCGACGAGCAGGGTGTCTTGAACGGTGCTCGGCGGGGGGGGGCGGGGGGGATGCCACCCCCCGCACCCGCCGACGTGCCACCGGCGGGCGGCACGACGCCGACCAGGGGCGCCCCAGTGACGGCTGGGAGCGCACCGCCGCCAACGGCGGGCGACGCGCGTGGCGTGCCGGTGGGCGTCGCCGACGCGGCGGGTGGGGCGACGGACGGCTGCGGCGGAAAGCGCGGCACGGTGGTCCCCACGGGGAACGCCCGTGCCGGCGCGCCGCCACGGGGCGGAGGCGGCAGCGGCGGTGACGGCGCGTGCTTGCCACCCCCTGCATACGGATGCGGCGGCGCCGTCGACGGGGCCGCCCCGGCGGCGGCGCCCGCCCGCTCGCCCGCCGCCA
>Ga0209831_1004000_pt1 | contig 11829 bp, 17 predicted proteins | sample Maine_Asex4_meta_FD_187451 | JGI IMG/M metagenome (GOLD analysis project Ga0209831, IMG submission 187451) | Marine algal microbial communities from Maine, USA - Maine_Asex4_metaG (SPAdes) (version 2) | ecosystem: Host-associated > Algae > Red algae > Unclassified | place: Maine, USA | collected...
ACAGTTCTTCTCCACGTTGGACTGCAACGCAGGGTACTGGCAGATCCCCCTAGCCGAGGAGGATAAGCCGAAGACGGCATTCACTTGCCACTGTGGGACGTACCAGTGTACGCGTCTTTCGTTTGGCATGTGCAATGCCTCTGCCACTTTCCAGCGGGCTATTGACATGATCCTATCGGGAGTCAAGTGGCAGAATGTGCTCGTCTACTCAGACGACCTCATCATCTTCTCCGCCGATGCCGAGTCGCACCTGTCCCACTTGGACACTGTTCTCACCCTACTCGGGAAGCCTGGGGTCACCCTCAAGACAAAGAAGCGCCACCTCTGTGTTAACGAGGTGGGGTACCTTGGCCATGTAGTGCGGCCAGGACGCTTGAGTGTGAACGAGAAGAACCTCAAGGCCATCAAAAAGGCCATCTTCCCCCAAACCCGAACCCAACTAAGGAGTTTTTTGGGCATTTCAATGTCTACCGTCGGTTCACGGTAGACTTCGCTAAGACAGCGAAGCCGCTGAACAACTTGAACAGCGTAAAGCTTCCGAAGCGGTTGAGTCCCTCTACCTCGGAGGAACAGGCCGCGTTCGACAAACTACGGGGAAAGCCATGCCACCCGCCCATACTTGCGATACCGCGCATAGAGGGGAAGTACATTATCGGTGTGGATGCTAGCCACGACCAGCAAGGGTGCTGCCGACTACAGCAGCAACCCGATGGAAAGTACCTGCCCGTAGGCTACTTCAGTAAGAGCCTACTGCCGGCGGAGAAGAACTACACCGTCACCGAGATTGAGGGACTAGGTGTGGTGTGGGCGGTCGGTTTACTACGACTGTACATCGAAGGCACCAAGTTCCTCATCCGGTGTGACCACAAGGCACTGAAGTGGATACTAACCACGACGGCCTGCACCAACAATCGACTCAATCGTTGGCGCAGAGCCTTCGACAAGCGCGTGAAGACTCGTCACGAAGCCCTTCAAGATGGAGACTAGGTATTCGGGAAGTTCCACGACAACCAGGGGGGCAAACTCGTCTTCATGACTCTGAGACACGTCCAGATCTGGAAGACAGACGGGCGTCGGCTCACCATCCAAATTGACAATGGGAACCGTACCATCAATGGGAACCACGCCACCCGATCCCCGAAACCACCCGAGGGTGACCCGGCGTGGGTACGGGCACTGGCCGCGTGGCGGGTGCCCTCCCTCCTCTCATCGGCAGGTGAACCGATTGATTCTGTCTTGGACCACTTCGTCCGACAGGGGTACGACGACCAGGAGCGACTCATGCTCAAGGTAATATGATTCGACTATGGACCCAAGGAGGACTCCTGAAATTACATGGAGGACCTCCCGGCTGAGAAGGTCCGCCAGCACTGTGCGCGAGACCGGCTCACGATGAGTAAAAGGGTGTAATACAACTAAAAACACCCAGTACAGGGTACCCCTCACACACAAACCCCGACATTAGATCCAACCCAACTAGGGACAAGCATTGTAGGAAGCGGGGCTACCCATACCTCCACGCCCCGTTACCCGACCGGGACAAGGGTCACTACTCCCTACCCGGCGAGTGCGGGTGGTCGTCGCGGGCGTACCCCCCGTAGTGGTCGTAGCCCGGGGGATCCACCGAGTACTCCAGGGCCGACCTCCGGTCCGCGGGGCCCGGCCCCCACGTCGAGCGCGGCGCCCGACTCTGCGCCGCCTCTGCGGCGGCGTACCCCCCAGTGGATGTGGGGTAGCCGCCCCCATGGTAGGGCGCGGCTGAGCCAGCAGGCTCTTGGGCGTACGGGGCTTGACTGCAACCCAAGACCGCAGAAGGCACAGCTGGCCCAGGCGCCACCCGCCGGCCGTGCCCCTGCAAGCTGGAGGCCATCTGATACCCGTTGGCGTCTGGGGTGTTGTCCACCAGGAACTGCTCGGCAGAGGCGGTAATGGGAGACGGGGATTCCCGCAGTACGGCCCCTGCCCCCCGGGTAACCCACGCATGGGTGTCCACCAGGAAGGCCACCATCGCCTTCTCATGGGCCGCCCTCAGCGCCCCCGCGGCACTTGGGTGTGTGGATGCCAGGGCGTGCGCGCACGTAGGAGTGACATACCCCCATCTGAAGCTCTGCCCCGCGCCCAGGGCCGGATAGTACGGGACCCCCGGCGGGGCAAACGTCGGGCGGCCCGACCGCACCACGGGTGACGCGCCCGCCCGGGTGGCCTGCCAGACAGCGCCCCCACGATCAGGGGGGCGCTCGGCAGTACTCCAAGTGTGCTGACGCTTGTAGCGAGAACTCACCTCCGAAGCGCCGCAACCCGGCTTGGGCGGGGGCGACGTCGCCGATACCACCGCAGCATAGCGGTAGGCGGGGTCACCCAGGCCCTCACGGAGGCCTATGCGCCCGGCCACCAGGCGCTTGTCGCAGTGGACAAACGCCGTGGCGCCTCGCCCTCCTCTCCGCCAACTTTGCTGGCGAGGTAGTGTCCGGCAGCCTCTCAGTTCAACGACTGGTGTAGGTCAAGCAACTCGCTGAGGTACGCACGCGCGTCCGGGCCCGCCCCCTCCGTCACGTCGGCAAGGCGGAGCCGCACCAGGCGGCCCATCAACGCGGCGGGAAGATGCAAGAGGTATCCCTTAGTACGGGCTAAGGCATACAACACCCTGGCCTCCTCCAGCACCCACTGCGTAGCGAGGATGGCCGCCGCCGGGGTAAACTCCCCCCGGGGAAGCGCGGTGGCAAAATATGCCAAAATGCGCAGCAACCGGACGGACAACCCGAAGAGCACCTCCAGCGTCGACCACCAGAAGGGCGTCGGGACACAGTACGCCCGCCTCTCCAGGGCGTGGACCTGGGAACTCTCCACTTAAGAGATCCGCACCAGGATCCCCGACGCCTCCCGCACCCGGCGCTCGGTGCGGGCGTCCTGGTGGTGGAAGTGGAAATCCCCCTCCCCCACGTAGGAAGTGGAAGAGCACCCCAACTCCCACGCCACCACGAGCGGCATGCCATCAGCGGTGGCCCCGTACATGACAGCGGACAGGCGCGTGGCGGCGCGCGCCACCCACGGCGTGTCTCCAGCCTCTTGTCAGGCACGGAGGTCCGTCACCACCGCGGCAAACAGTGAGAACTGCACAAAATGGCGCGTCAGCCAGCGCTGCCAAGCCGGGTTCTGCTTGAGCTGCGGGATCGCGGAGTATAGCTTCCGCAGGCGAGACTCCCTCAAATGACTCGGGGAAGGGGCGGGCGTCCAATGGACCAGCGCCCCCGGCCCCGCGGGCCCCGCCTCGTGCACTACCGGGAGGCGCCCCCGGCGCAGCACCGGCGGGGGAGACTGCTGCTTCTTAGGGTCATCCTTCCCACCGCCCGGCGCCGCCGCGGCCGCCATTGCCGCCACCGGGAGCGTTCCCCGCCAGCTGGGCAACAGCGGCACGCACGCCGCGGCCGTGCGGGGCACAGCCGCGCCCCCGTCGGCCGACCGCGTCGCCGCACTCGTCTCACGGGAGGCCGACGCCGAACCCGCCGTTGACTTGGACCGGCGGGTCGGCCACGGCGGTTGCGTCGCTTGACTCGCAGCCGCCGACGACTCCTGGCTCGGGGGCGCGTCGTTTGCCAAGCGCGACCTACGGGCCGCCTTCCCTTGCGCCGCCGCCGAGGCCGCAGTACTTGACTTGGCGGCGCCTGCCGGCGTAGCAGGCGCAGACGCCGCCGCCCCGTTACTCCGCGGGGTGCCCTCCGTCGAGCCCTTGGCCTGAGGGGCGCCCGTACCGCCAGGCGCCCCGCCCACCCGCGGGGTCCCCGCCGCAGGGCTGCTCGACTTGGCCGTATCTGACGCCAGCGTCACACTCGACGACAGCGCGGCGCGCCCCGCACTTGGGAAAGCCATCTCCTCCGGCGGAGCCTGTGCCATCGACCGCGAGGAGGCCATTGTCGCCGCGCCCTAGTAGAGGGGCAGCCAGGAGGATAGGGAGAAGGATATAATGAGTCCAGAGGGGCGAGGGAAGGCTCTCAACCCGAGAAGCGACAGGAGGAACGGTGACGGCCGGTAGTTAACGGCCGCCCCGTCCGTTTTCCGCCTACCCGCGTTTTTATGAGCCCCTGTGGGAGAGCAGGGGCCCCCCAGGGGCCTTTTGCAGCCCCGCCTGGCGAGCCACTTACCCTGGACGACTCTTCACAGGAGGGGGGCCCGATAGACAGCCCCACAAGGGGGAGGCGGGGGCGCCATACTCGGCGCCCCCCTGTTGGCCCACCGGGCACGGATAGCAGGTCCGCTATGGACACGCGGCTGCGCCCCTGTCAATCCGCGGCGGTGTCCACCGCACAGCGACAGCGCGTACCCCCTTGCCCCCGGCAGGCGCCCCCCGACGATCCGAGGCGGCCCCCGCTGGCGGTGACCGGGGCAGCACCCGGGCCCAACACTGAAGAGCCTGCCGGCTAGCCGTCCTGGCCCGCCCGCCATGCTCGTTCGGGCCCGCCTCCTTGGCTCTGGGCCGCCGGGACGGCGACCGCTTTAGAAGGGGGAATTGTGACGGTCCAGCACACAGCCCCCACATTCGGGGAACCAGATTCCCTGGAAGTATGTCCCACTACCACATATTTCAAATCGTTCCGTTAGCGACCCACTTGTGATCACCTCGTGGCTCACCAACCACAGTCGCGATCCCAATCCTTCCGTGGGACTAGTATCCTTCCCGGGCGAGCCCTCACTCAAGGGCCTGAATTTGTGAAGACCCGACTTGGATTGTCGCCTTATGCTCCTCCGCGCTTCTGACCCCGGGGCGCCGCAAGAGTGTCACGTAGCACCCTTCCCCCGCCTCTACTCAAGGCGAGTTTCGAAGCTTCGGTCGTCCTCAGCTGAGACTGGCCCTATGGGCCCTGAGAGAAGAGTCTTCCGAGGGTCCTTTGAGGGTGTCTGAGGAAGGTTTTCGGAGGGTGTGAGAGGAACGGACGGGATCAGAGGGCGAGGCGTGAGTGTTGCCTCGTGGCCTTTGACGCGGGCAAGTAAGCTTCCGGTCACACAACTCGTGTTTGTCGCTCGGGGCGCCTTGCCCCGGTCGACGCCGTGCGTGTGTGCTCTTCGGGGTTTTCTTCCGGGGCGGGTATTCCCCGACAGGACTACCCGGCGACACGGTCTGGCCCGCCCTCCCCCCAACTGGTTGGGGTGGGCTGAACGTGTTGTCACAGCCGTGCCGGAGCTCTGCAACCCTACACTGTTTTTTCTGGCAATTCTCGCCGTGTATTCACATGTGCAGGCCGGCGAATACATTGTCTGAAGGCTGAAACCTTCCGAGGGAAAGACATATTTTAACTGTGACGTCGATACTGGCTACGTTCTCAGATTTGATATGAAAACGCGATGAGTGTTGTTTGGTGCATCCCCCAAACCGACTCATATGCCTGTATGAGACGATGGGAAGCGCCACGACAAAAGGAAATGACCGCTGGGCTCGTGACACCCTCAGGAGGCCAACTGCTTGCTTTACACTGTGAATGGGCAGCAAGTTGTTCGAGAGATATTCGAGTACTTGGTGATTGGTGTCAGACGGATACTCGAAGGATTTCGCGAGGGCGGGCGCCGACAGGGCTCTAGCGCGCCGCGGGCCGCCTTTGTCTCGAAGCGGCTGACGACGGCCACACGACTTCAAGTATTTTGAGACTGAACATTGGTGGACATCGCGAACGAGACCCGGAGATTAATTTTCAGCGCGCTCCCCGCAGGGATGTGACCGCAGCGGCACGCGTATATATCTCTGTCGCTGGCGGGTCCACACTGTTGGCGACTCCGCGACAGAATTTCGATGCACATTCTGTTGGGCCGTCGCTCTCAGGCCCAGTCTTGACAACGGGCTTTCAGCGTGCACATGAGCAACGCCGCCCTAGTCGCTCCAGACTGTCCACGCCACTCGCAGGCGAAGGTCATAGGAAAGCGCATGGCAAAGAAAACATGGTCCAAGAAGAGTCAGAATACAGTCATGTCCACCTCCTCGTCAAGAAAACCCTGTATGTCCCCGTCGCCTCCGCATGGAAGTTGACCATCGTTTTCTTACTAGCAGGCACATTGGGTGTGGGGCCAGAAGCCACAGAAGCCCTTAAAAACGAAAATGTATTTGCAGCCGGATAAATCAGGCGTGGTTGGCATGCTGGTTCGTACAGTGCGAACTTTTTCGCAGAAACGGCTTCTATTATTCAATGCTCGCACGGTACGAACTTCTGCGCGAGCCCAAATGGGTGATTTGGTTGCTGAATGCCGCCAATCTGGGCTTTTCAGTTCGTTTCAGACCAATTCAAGGGGCTGCCACGTCGCATCCACATCTACCCGACGCGAAGGCTCGTCACAGCTGGAAAATATTGTTCCTGCACGAGGGCCTCTCTGGCGTGCCCAGACAGACGGACCCTGCGTCAAAATCTCGGTGGAATTTGGAACACCAGCGATGCCGACGCAACGGCTCGGAGCTGGACCGACCCTACCAGTGGATGCATGGACAGGTTGACCTAAGCACGAGGACTTCGGGCGACGATTTCGCTCTTCGTGAATGGCGCAGCAAGCATCGCATCAACAGCTTGAGAGCTGCCGAGTTTCATTCTTGCCACGTGGCCCATACGTTGCAACCAGCGACGATGGTTTTTACTGTCATCTCTAGGCAACGGGGGAGCGCCACGAAATTTATGCGGTGCGTCAGAGCGAGCTGGGGCGCGCCCCCTGTCCAGACAAGCTCAGGAGCAGCTGCAGAGCGACAGTGCGACCCTCTTGTCACCGCCTGGGAGCATCAAAAACGTTACGTGCGGGGCCGGCACACTGGTCCGTTGACGCGCCTGAAGAGGGCAGGACCTATGAAGATTGATCCTGCGGCCCTAAGTGCCCGGAAGGGGGTCAGAGGGCCACGGGGAATGCATTATCTCGCCCACAAAAATCTTGGTCTAGACAACGACTGAGGTGGCCTAACTGAGAAGTGATCCGCAATCCGCAACACGACGCCCTGAGCAAGGTCAACGCATTGCTGAATGACGGCTGCCCAATTCCATGAACCGTGAGGCCTGTGACTGGAGTGTGTCCAATCGCACGGGCTACCCCATTTATGGGGGCAGGAGGGGCCCACCCCGTCCGAGGGTCGTGTACGGGCCACACCATTGCAGTTGTCGCGCGCCTGTGTGCCCCATCAGAATTCTGAAGAACCCCTCCACAGAGATGCCCTGGGGAGGAAAGGGCGGTGTATATGCATGTTACATGAGACAGAGCTGCCGCGATGAGCACCGCACCGCCGCGGTCGCCACGGCGGTCGTCACCGCCACCGTGGGCGCCACCGTCGCCACCGCCACCACCGTTAACGCACTCCCACCTCTGTGCTCGATCGCCTGCCTGTGGCATCTTCCACTGCCCTCGCCGCCTTCTCATCGGTCGCCCACCATTGCAGGCTCCGCTTTTACTCCCCGGCACTGTGAAGCGGCCTCTCCTTCACCGTGGTCTTCACCCGACTAGACGACGGACGCGAAGGCCGCTGGAGATGGCAACGCTTCGGCGGGCGTGACCGCGGCCGCCGTATTGGCCGCACAGTCTGTGTCCGCCTGGACGGCATTGCGCCTGCGCATCTGCGGTATCAACCGGCTCCGTGCGCACGTCGGCTCTGTGACCGGCCGCCGCGCCAACAAAGATCGAGACTTTTAGGTCGGCCTGCGCCGCATCATGGCAAATTTCTTCGGGCTGGACGACAGCGAGCCCGTATATGACGAGGCAACATTTGAGCGCTGCTTTTGAGTGCCCCGCGTCGTTTTCGAGTGGATACATTCGGAAATCTAGGAGGATCCCTTCTGGCGCAAGACGGTCAACGCAACAGAGTACTTGGAGGCGTACGTCTCGCAGAAGCTTGTGGCCGCCTTCCGTGTCCTCTCGTTTTGCGAGACGTATGACCAAGCCGACGAGTACGTCCAGCTTCTCTTGGCGACTATTGAGACATGTGTCAAGAAGCTGCTTCACGTTCTGAACACCTGCTACGAGCCTGAGTACCTTCATCAGCCGACCAAGACCTAGGTGAAAACAATTATGAAGCGCTGCGCCGCTAGGGGCCTACCAGGTTGCATCGACCCCTTAACCTGCCCCCACTGGGAGTGGCGTGGGTGCCCCAAGGCCCTGGCGGGTCAGTACATGTCCCGCAAATCGCTGCGCGCCATCGTTCTCGAGACTATGTGCGACAATAATCTGTACATCCACTACCTCTTTACCGGCGCACCTCGATTCCAGAACGACCTTAAAGCGCTCGGCCCTTCCCCGCTTGTGAAGGACATAATGAACGGCATCCGGCCTTCCAAAGACTTGCCGTACACCGTCAACGGCCGCACGCGCATGATTCTCTACTACATCACGGACAAAGCCTACAAAAAGCACCCTGTGTTTCACTCATGTTACGTCAAGCAAGTCACCCGGAAGCAGCGCATCTTCAATCGCCTCCGGGAGGCAGTGCGAAAGGACATGGAGCGCCTATATGGTGTGTTGACAACAAGGTTCCATACGCTGCTGCGGCCATCGAGATTCACGACCGTGTCGCAAAATGATTGAGGCAGTGAAGGCGATGGCAAATTTGCACAATATGATCGTGTTACGAGGCGGGGTCTCTTTTTGGGCAACCGGCGCGTGTCTGCCGCCGCCGCGGCGCGTAGCGGGGGTGGCGTTGCCGATGACGGTATGGGGAGCGGTGGAATAGGCGGTGGGGTCACGGCCCCTCCCCCCCTTGGCTCAACGGCCGCTGGGGGTGACGACCCGGCCAGGCGCGGCGACGGCGGCGCGCATGATGGCAGTATGGGGAGCGGTGGGGTGGGCCGCGGGGTCGCGGCCACGCGCACCCTTGGCTTTGGGGCCGCCGGGGGTGACGGCCCGGATTTTCAAGGCGGCGGTGCTGGGCACGTCGGCGTCGTGCAAGCGCAACTCGAGCCCGTACCAGGGGGCTCGATCCCCGAAGAACACATTGGGAAGGATCCTTCTCCCGGCTCCTCTCTGCTTTTTTTGCATGCCAGGGCGGCATGCACGGATAATGATAAGTTAGTGACTTTGCGGGACGACTTGGCGGAGCATGTGTATGGCCAGTATGGCGAGTACCTGGCGCGTCACCTTGAGCGGTGCGTGACCTGGACATGGCGGCCTATCTATAAGGAGCTGTGGGAGAGGGGTACAGCGTCGACCACTTGGAATGCTTTCTCTTCTCTTCGGTTTTTTTTTTCTCGAACTTTATTCTTTCTGCGTCTGTTGCTAGTAAGGGCCGCCACCGACGAGAAGAGTGGCGCCTCAGCGACCAGCAGGACAGGCCATTTGAGGGACAGCGGCTGCGACTTCCCAGGTTGCTACTGCCATGCATGCCGTTGCTGCGCTGGAAGACCAGCCAGAGAAAGGTGGGTTGCGACTGACCAGCTGTCCATCGGCCGCCTCAAAGGTGGCAGGCGCCACCCGCCACCGCAACAGCTGATTCCCTTGAATGAATTTCTCACAAGAGCGGTCACCGAGTGGTAGGCAATGGCACCCTCCTTGGTGGCAGGCGGATGCCCCACCCTCGGCGGCAAATGCCGTATCTGCCTCAGCCGCAATGACTTGGGCGCGCTGGGCGATCGTCCGCCAGGAGGCAGATGGCTGCAACTGCGCGGGCGGTGGCTGCCGACCACGCCTTCGGTGCGCTGTACAGGTCGTCATCGAGAGGCGAGTAGCTGCACTTATGCTTCCGACCGTGCCTCCAGTGCACCGTACGGCTGTTCATCTAGGGGCGGATGACTGCAACCATGCGGCCGACCGCGTCTTTGGTGCAAGGTAAAGGCGGTCACCAAGAGTTGGGTGGAGGCATCCACCCTCGTGTTTACGTGCTGACCAACAGCACAGGCTGGGGGGGTACAGCGCGGAGGGGGCAGTGGCAGATTCAAGGTGCGTTGGTGGAAGGCCAATCTGATGTCGAAGACGGCTGCCACTGCAAACACGGGGCGGTGCGCACGGGGCCGAAAAGTTGTTATCCATGGCGCCCATGTGTGCTAGTTGCGTCCGGCACGGTTTGTAGGAAAGCTCTCGCCCGAAGGCGGGGACAAAACCCTTTATTCTTCTTTTATTTCCACCTACACACACAATTGCAGACACACTCACACACCCACGTACACACACACACACGCATACACACACGCAGACACACACACGAGCACGCCCACGCACGCAATTCTTGATACCCCAGCGACAAGGCCGCCCGAAGCGCAAGCCAAGCACCCACAGGTCGTTCAAACAGCACACACACAAAAACGGAGCGCATTGCCCCCACGCCCAACGGCCAGCTCGTCACCGCTACACAAAAAGAACAGCACAACCATAAGAAAAAACGTCACTGGATGCAAGTCAAGGCAGAGCGCCAGCGCGCCAACCCGTACAAGGACATCTGCGCATATAACCAGGCCCTACCATGGGTATTTGTTGATTGAGTATATCCTTAAGTATCTAGGTGTCGGCACCCGTACTCAAAACCCAGTAGCAGGTGGGCGCTTACACCCGCGATTGGGATCGCATACAAGAAAATACTCATGCGACATCCAGAAATGAGTATCTCTCGTGTAAGCGGAAGCTTATAGTCCCACAAATGAACGCGCCGCGCAGCTGCGAACTTCCTCGCTGTCTGGTCAAGCGAATCGCTCGAAACTGGAACTTTGAAAGTGGCCGCATCAGAGTACAGCTCTGTGAGACACTCAGCTTGGCCAATCAAAGCTTGGATCTCTACAACGGCTCCCTCCGCGGGCTATGTCCAACATCAGTTTGAACAGGCACGCCTGGGACGTCGGCGCGAAATACCCCATCAGGTCCACACAGCTCTGTGCCTGTCAAGCTCCGCATCAGGACATGTAATATGTGCTGAGGCTGCGGTACGGTATGTCTCGTGAGCTCAAACAGTCTGAGCGCAACTTGTCATGCACAAAGAAGTCGGTGCCATCCACACTACTGATTTCTGGTCCTCTGGTGGTGCCTGTAGCCCTCGATGCCACGGCTGGCTCGCCCGCAGATCGCTAACCGGCAGCTGTCCCCCCCTTCCTTTTTTTTTTCGCCTGTGTGTTGCCTCTTTTCGAAACTGCGTGTTGCTTCCTCTGTCTTGCGTTTTTTTTCTTGTCTTTCCCGTCTTTACGGCCTCTGTCTGCCACGCCTGGTCAGCAGTTCTGAACACTGTTCTTCGAGCGGTCGACCCCTCCACCCCCTTGTGCAATAGATGGCTCATTTTCTCGGCCTTTAGGACAGCGTTCTCTCAGAGTGTAGTGATGCACACATATACTGAGATCAAGATACTTGCTCTCCGTTTCAGAGGTGGCAGTTTGCATTCGTGTCCTCAGTGATCTGAGGGCGTGTCAGCAATGAAACGGTCGCAGTTACGCTAACAGCAAATGGACTTACGTGGCTGAAAAGGACTGTCCTGGCACAGGGGACACAGGGCTCGGACGGCTTCTGCCCCCCTGCCCCCACCCACCGACCCGAGTGGTGCCAGAAAACCGCGCGCTTGCTCTGCTGGTCGTCTTCTTCGTGTATCTGGCGTGTTACTTTTTTGTTTCTTTTCTCTTCTTTCGTTCTGCTTTGTCTTTACTGGGCTGCTCTCTCATGTGTTGCGCCCGGCTTGTTCCCCGGCATATGTGAGCAGGTAGGCCTTCTCGGCGGCGGGGCTTGCCTTGTGTGTGTGGTGTATGTCTGTCGGGGAACCGCACTACGCAGCCCTCTCCGTGGTACTAAGTAAACAAATGCTAGCATTGGTTAATCAGCAGACGCGAACAGTTCTAATACTGTCCTGACCTGGTCCTGAGGACCAATCAGAGGCGCGGGTTCTCTGGTACTGAGGACCAATCAGAAGCCAGGGTT
>Ga0209831_1004001_pt1 | contig 11828 bp, 8 predicted proteins | sample Maine_Asex4_meta_FD_187451 | JGI IMG/M metagenome (GOLD analysis project Ga0209831, IMG submission 187451) | Marine algal microbial communities from Maine, USA - Maine_Asex4_metaG (SPAdes) (version 2) | ecosystem: Host-associated > Algae > Red algae > Unclassified | place: Maine, USA | collected...
CGGAAGGGTTCGTCCGAATGGGTTCCGCCGTCGAGATCAAGGCGCGAAACAACGCGGACTCGTCGTCGCTCAATCGGTAGTCGACGAGCGTCATCGTTACCGAGCCGGGTGACGTGAACGCATGAAGCCGAGAACTGGTTTTACTAGCCAGAGTCTGCCAGCTGGTGCCCCGCACGCACGCCCCCCTTACCGACTGAATCGAACTGCCTCCGTCGGCTCGAGCACAGCTTCTGGCCACAGGGCGAGAGATGCGCCGGAAAGCCGTGTCGTCAACATGCCCGCATCGTCGCACTCGGTCATCAACCGCGACTCGCCACACGCCCCCAACACGATCGTTCGTCCAGCATCCCCTCCAATACGAAATTCGGCGCCCGCGTCTTGCAGACTCGAACTTAAATGCACGATGACCGCTGGCCCTGCCACAGTGGTGTGCCACGACTCGTGCCCATGCGCGGCGCGGTAGTCCTGCCAACGTCCACGAGCCCACTCGTCGAGTTCCGACACGGATGCGAATACGGGGATCGCGCCCTCTACAGTCTCGAGGAGCTGCTCCTGCAGTGCGTTCACATCGTCGTGGCAGTCGGCCATCGGCGCCAACACGTCAGTTGCGAGCGAACGCTTGGCGAGCATCAGTCGCTGCAGCAGGCAGTCGAACGAGCCGGTCACATGCGTTGGATGGATCGCGAACGGCAGGTAGACGTTGACGTCGCGCCTCTGGCCGATCCGATGAACTCGGTCGTTGCACTGCTCCTCGACGGCGGGGTTCCACCAGCGGGAGACGTGCAGCACGTGGTTGGCTGCCGTCAGCGTCAACCCGGTGCCGGCCGATCGAGGGCCAAGGACGAGTACGTCGAAACCGCTCTCGTGCTGGCGGCCCTGGAAGCGCTCGACGATGCGCTGCCGGGCGGGGATCGGCGTGTTGCCGTTGATAACATCGACCCGTGGCAGGTCGTAGCGCGCCGCAAGCGCCTCGGCGAGTCGAAACTGAAGCGCCCGGGACTCGACGAACACGAGCGCACGCTCACCGAGCGCGGCGATCCGATCGAGCATGACGACTACCAGTCTCACGCGGGCCGAGTCCGCGATCAGTAACTCGCCGTTTCGATCATCATCGACGAGGCCCGGATGGGTCGAGGCGCTTCGGATGTGGTGGAGAGCCTTCAGCGCACCGCCGGCCACGCTGCCGACGAGCGCCAGACGAGCTTCGTCGTAGCGCTCGACCTGAGCCGTCGGCATGGCCGCTGGCAGCATCCAGCGACGCTTCAACGGCAGGTCACTCGCGACCGCCTCCTTGACGCGGCGTATCGCGACCGCGGGGCGGGCGCCCGAGGCCTCCAGCAACCGCTCGTTCAGCACCTCAAGAGCCGGTCGGTCGCACGCGCCGAACTCCGCCGAGAAATCCTTGAGCGAACCGAACGCGCCAGGACTGAGCTGGTCCATGATAGCCCAAAGGTCTTGGACCTTGTTCTCGATCGGCGTGCCAGTCAAACCGATACGGAAGTCCGCACAGATGCTGCGCGCCGCAGCCGCCGCGATGGTGGCGGGATTCTTCAGGTTCTGAATTTCGTCGAACACGAGCGCAGCGAACCGGATCTCGTGCAGCGAGTGGTGGTAATTGGCGAGCGTCCGGTAAGTCGTCAGCAGCACCCGGTGGTGACCGCGCCCCTCGTCGATCTTCTCGCGCAGGAACGACAGATCGAGTCCGACATCGCCTCGCTCGATGTCAGTACCGCTCGCTGTTCGGGGCACACCCAGCGATGGGCCGTAGAGCCGAATGATTACGGCGAACGAGTCCGGCTTTAGGTGCCGCTCGATCTCGGCCTCCCATGTACGCAGCAGCGAGGTCGGCGCGACGATCAGGAACGGCCTGCGCTCGTTCTGCTCGGCTGCGCCGAGCCGCCCGTGAAGCCACGACAGGAACGCGAGCGTCTGCAGAGTCTTTCCGAGGCCCTGCTCATCGGCATTGAGGACGCCCGGTAGTCCGTGCAGCCACGCGCGCTGCGCCCAGTCGAGACTGTCGCGCTGGTGCGCCATGAGCTCCGTGGCGACGTTCGGCACGGCCGCATCGCCGATCGCGTTGCCGCGAGCGATCGTCTCGGGATACCAGTCGACCTGTTCGTAGTTCGTCTCGGTCAGGAGTACGGTGCCGTCGGAACGTTGAGCCTTTTTCGATCCGTCTGAGGCTTTGCCCTCCGGACCCTCCGCCCGACCTACGCGTTCGGCCTGTATGGCCTTGCCCGCCTCCGTCGCCGGTAGCGACAAGCCACCGATCGTGACGTCGCTCGCGCCGTCGCCTCCGGCTCTGTCACCCGACAGCGCCTCCTCCACGGATGCCTCGAACCCGTCGAGCTCGTGATCGGTCGCGCCGGCCAGCACCTTGGCCAACTGCGCGATGCCCTCGGCCAGCCAGGTCGTGGAGAACGCACCGCCGCCGAACGCGGCAAGGTCCGGCGCCTCGTAGACACCGAGCCCGATAACGCGGTCCCGGTATTCGATCGTCACGACGAGCCGTTCGTCGATGGTCGCTTCCTCGAGCTCCTCGAACTCGGCCGCGCCCATGACCTCCTCGGCCTCGTCGTAGTCCGGTAGGTTCGGACGCTCGCTTCGGTAAGCCTCCCGAACGAACGGCTCGGGGTTGAGCACGAAGTCTCTTCGCTCGTCCTCCAGCGCGCGCTGCTTGTCGGCCATCAGTCGCGCCAATGGCAGCACGTCCGGCGTGAGTATCAGGAACCGACCGTCTCCAAGGCGGTAGGCGGGGGTGGCGCCGCGCTCTCGGAACTCGCGCCGGAAAGCAGCCAGAGATTCGGCGTCCAAAAGCGCCTCAGACTCGGTCGCCGGACCCTCGTCCGCGGCCGGCGCGCGCGCAAAGGGCAAGGGCTCGAAGTCGCCTTCCGTCTCGCCCGCCCCGATCGCCAGTGCAGAGCACGCTTGCAACCGGAGCCCTTCGAGGAAGGCGCTCATCATCGTCCGCCCGGCGAAGTCGGGTAGCGTCGCGGGGTCGGTCGCGTCCGGCTCCAGCGCGTTCCTGAATGTCGCCAGTCGCTCCCAATGCGAGGCGAGCGTCGTCGGTCCATCGGACACTCGCTCGGCCTCCCGGATCGCGCGCAACATTGGCGCGGGCAACCTCCGCGTGCCGCGCTCGGTCTCCAGCACCGCGCCGTTTCGCCGAACGACGGCGGGCTGACCGCCATCCAGCCAACGCGTGCCGAGCGAAAAGGAGCGATGACCCAACTGCCCGTCCACTTCAAGCTTCAGCACAAGATCAACGGTGGGGGGCAGCTCCAGCGCGGTGGCGGCTTGGTCGCTTACCCGCGACAAGACATCATGCGAGATCCCGATCCGGTCGAGTTCGATATCGGCGCCGCCGGATTCGCCCAGCTCGCGAAGCTCGGCAATTGCGTCGAGCAGTGCCTCGTCGTCGCGAGATCGGCGTAGCAGGTCCGAGGGCGTCGAGCGCGATTTCAGTTTCGAGAACCATGCCCGGCTCTCGGTTGGCGCTCGCAGTTCCACCCCGGCGCCGGTCACGGTCAGCTCGAAGCGACTCACAGGACCTTCTGCCTCACCCAATTTTGCCAGCTACTGCCCGAGTGGACCTTGTCCGCATCCGACAGATGTCGTAGGCGCTCGCAATCGTACCCGGACTCGTAAAGTCCCGGGCGTGCGGGATTAGAGCGTTCGAACAGCTGTACCTTGTAGTTGTGTGACCCCTCGACGATCGTGCGCGAACCTATGCGCATCACGAGCAGCGATGTGTTCTTCCGATTTCCACCTGCCGTCTGTCGCCCGAACGAGCCGTACAGTACCCGCTCCTCAGGCGTGCTTGCCAAACGTTGCGCGACCCGGTACGCCTGATCGCTGAACGCGACCCAGGCCTCGTCGATGTGACCAGCCTCGTACAAGCCCATCCAGAACTTCTTCCTCGAATTCCACATGTCTTCCTCGTTACTCCGCGAGATCGCCTCCAGGAACAAGGCCATGGTGGTACCGGTGAGCCAACGGGCCATCAACTGCCGATACTCCGGCGGCACTTTCGACCAGGCAGCGCTGGTCGAAAGCCGGGAATCGCCGTAGGCGACGGTGAGGCCGCTGACAAGTGCCTGCTGATAGTCACTTGAGGGCTCTTTTCGAACCCAAGGCGACAAGGCTGCGACGATGGCAGCTTCGGCCCCGTGCACTCGAGGCTTCTCCCCATCGGGCTTCACCCAGCGAAGAAGCCGAGCGAACACGGTCGGCTCCGCTTTCGCCAAGCCAGCTGCCAGAGTTAGCACGAACGCCAGATGCAGGTGATGCATCAGTCCGGTCGAGTACAGATCCCGGAAGCCCCAAGCGCGCAGTGTGGCGCCGGGGTCCGACTCATAGGCGAGTCGGCCGGCAATCAATCCTGGCGCACTCTTCGCATCGAGCAGCTCGGGCATTCGCTCGAGCATGAGTCGCTCCGAGAGGCCGAGCATGCCGCGGTTGGTACCGAGCGCGCGAGAGAGCGCCCGCGTGTGCGAGCCACCCGGTTCGTACGCTTCCAAGTAAACGGCGAACATGGCGCGCACGAACGGCATGGAGTCGGTGAGTTCGGCCTGATCTACCAAGAACGCGCGAAATCGCTCGTACTCCGGCTCCGAAATCGTTTCGGCATCGAACGCGACCCGCGCTGCGACCAGGACGTCCGAGCGCTTTACGCCAGTCCAGTCTCCGACAGCATGGTGTTGGGCCACGCGCGCGAGAGTCGCTCGTCGGTCCGCTGACGATCGGTCGGGGATGACGTCCGGCCACGCTTTCCGAATTGCTGTCACCGCCTCGTCGAACCGCAGACTGGGCTGACTAAGGGTCGGCTTGAAAGAGACCGTGAACGCCCTCGAGGCGAGCCCTTCCGTGAGCTTCATCGGCTGTTTTCTCCCGCGAACGCACCGTCGACGATTGCCCCGAGACGTCGACGTATGATTTCGATCTCCTCGACTTCGCCGACCGATGTCATGATCAGGCGCAGATCGATGCGGCGGTTGAGGCTCCGGCCGAATGGTGTGTCCGGTGCGATCGGGCGGTTCTCTCCATAGCCCGAGACCGACAGCACAGGCTGTTCCGCCTGATTTAGGAAAGACAGCAGCTTCGGTCGGTAGCGCTGGGCCAGCAGAAATGTCTCGGCACCCCGATCGAGCGACAGATTCAGGTTGCGATCAGCGCCGCCTTGCTGGTCGGTGTGGCCTTCGATCTGCACGGCATCGACGAGCACACCGTCCGGATTGCACGAGACGTCCCAGTTCGATAACGCGCCAAAGGTAAAGCACGGCAGCTGCTGCTCGAGTCCCTCTGCTACGGCCTCGACAACGCGTCGAATTCGAGGATTGGAGATCCGTGACCTACCGATCTCAAAAAAGGCATCACCCCGGAAGCGCAGGATGTCGCCGGCCTCGCTGATCGTCACTTCGATTTCCGGGATAGTGTCCTGCACACGCTCCTTCAGAGCGGCGACGATTCGGGTTCGCGCTCGCTCGGCCGACTGGGCGTACACCTCGATGGCGTCGCGCCGTTCAGGCTCCAGTCGCTCCAGACGCCGCCTGTACAGTTCGAGATCGTCCTCGAGCCGAGCGATCTCGGCGTTCTTCAAACGAATCGTCTCGACCGCCTCTTCCAATTCCCGGCGAGGCACTAGTTCCTCGGGCCGAAACTGGCTAGCGAAGAAGGCGAGCAGGATGATGACGATGAACAGGAAGCTCACCGTCATGTCGGTCATGGAGACGAAGACCGACTCCTCTTCAGTTTCGGTCTGCCTGTTACGGATGCCGCCCCTCATCGGTCAGGGTCGCTGCGTGGGCCGGTAGTCGGCCGCGCCGTCCACCACGGTCTTGAGTGTCTGCAGCGCGTCGGCGTACTTGTCGTGCACACCGACGGAGTAGTCCGCAAGCCTTGCAATCGACTCGTCCACCTGTTCCTGGAAGATCTGGAACGCGGCACCAAGCTTCTCGTCTATGTTGTCGTAGCGATCTAGGACATCCTGGAACGCCGCCAATGAACACGAAAGGCTGGTCATGGTAGCGGCGATGACATCGCGCTGCCCGTCCAACGCCATGCCGATACGATCGGCGGCCGATGCCGTGGACTGCGCGCTCGACGAGAGCCCCTTGGCCAGCTTCGATACTGGTTCGGCAGCCCGGACAAGGGCACCCGATGCATCCGTCATCGACTCGGCTCCTCGCTCCGCCGCATCCGCCCCTTTGTGAATCGAGGTGGACAACGATTCGAACTGACCGCTGCCGCGCTCCACCCGTGAGACGAATCCGTCAAGCGCGGACGAGAGATCGCGCATCGGCCGCACCACGGAGGCCGCCGTCTCGTCGGCGAGCTCCCGCGCCTGCTTGACGAGCGGCCCCAAGGCTTCGGCGAGAGAGCTGGACACGTTCTCGCCGACGTTGACGAACTGCCGTGCAACCTCCTCACCCGCCTCTGCCCCCCGACGGGCAATTTTTTCGTTGGCCGCAACGCCCGCTTCATCCACGCGTTCGGCAAACGCTGCCGCCGCTGCACCGATCGACTCGGCGGCGGCGCGTTGCCCATCGTTCGATGCCTCGAGCGTCTGGCGTATGGCGCCGAGCGAGTCGTTCATGCGCTCCAGAAGCTCTGAAGAGCCGGTCGCGAAAGCGGCCCGCGTGTCGGCCGCACCGGCACTTAGGTTCTCGCGTACCTCGGTCATCGTGCGTGCCAGCTCACCAATGCATTTCTCGATATCGCCATTGGCCCGACTGCCGCTGTCTCGCAGCGCGTCAGCCATCCCCTCAATGCGCGCCGCTGCCGACTCAAATCGCTCCGCCGCCTCACCGATCGCGCGCGAAATTTCGCCCGAGAACTGACTGGCCAGCTCGTCGGCCATGCCGCGCACGTTGTCCGTGCCCGCCTGACCGACGCGATCGAGTACCGGAGTAATGGCATCGCTGATCGACTGCGCGATCACGGCGGGCAGTTCCTCCCGGAGGGGTTTGCCGAGACCCGCGATCAGCTCGGTGTTGAGTCGTTGCGCGTCGTCCTTCTGGGCCTGTATGAGCTTGAGTTGCTCGAAGGCCATCGACTCGAGCCCGATAAAACGGATGCGCTTTTCGATGTCGACGCAAAGGCGATCGATCCCGTATTCAATGACGCTGAGCCGCCGACGGAAGTTCATCGTCAGCACGATCGAACAAAGCAGGCCCGTTAGCGACATGATGAATTTCGCCGACGCGATGTCGAGCAGTTGCTGCAACGCGAAGCTCGTACCGTCGCCGGCGGATGCGGGCGAGCCACCCCCGAAACCACCTGACAGAGTAGTGCTAGTTTGTTGCAGAGCGGCAATCAGACCGAAGAACGTGGCGGCAAGTCCGAACGACACGAAAAGGCTCGGAAGGATCCGCCAGCCCCTGGCAACGGCGTCCAGGTCCTCCTCGTTGAAGAACACGGCTGGACGGATCCCGTTGAGCATCTGCCGTTGCTCAAGATCCTCGGTCAGGGTATCTCGGTATTCGCGCCACGCGAATGCGAGCCTGCGCGCGGTTCCGGAACCGCTCTCCCCGAGTTCTCGAAAGGCTTTCGTGACCTCGGGAACTCTGCCGTGGAACGTCTGGACAAGCTGGCGCGGCTGGTCTTCGTCTGGCTCGGACTGCTGGCCGATCACGATCCGGTGTGCTCGATCCAAGGCGAGAAGCCGCTCTCGGGTCCAGCGCCAGAAGCGGAACATGGCCACCGCGAGAGCCAACAGCAACACGCTGACGACGAGTCCCGGCACGTAGGCGGCCTTGAACAGGCCAGCCGTCTTCAGGACGGCCCCGGCGACCGCCTCGAACCACGACGTCCAATCGCTCATGCTGGGCTCATCGGCACGAGAAACCGGCTGCAACGTCCGACGTGCGTGACGAGCAACGTATCGCGGGCGCGCGTGCAACCGACGTAGAGGAGGTGCCGCTCTCGAGCGAGCGACAACTCGTAGGCCTCATCGCCAGGTTCTCCCTCCAGCGCCGCGGGCATCGGCAGCACTCCCTCCTCGGCACCCACGACAGCAACTGCGCGAAATTCCAAACCCTTGCCTCCGTGCAGAGTGCCCTTGACGAGCGAGCCGCAATCCGTATTTCCCAGGAGAACGCATCGGAGGCCGAGCCTCCCACTAAGCGCTAACTCGATCGTCTGCAGACGTGACAACTGACGGGCGAACAACGCAATCTGATCGGGGATCAGACCGTTCCCCAGCTGCTTGTCGACCCAGCGCACCAGTCTCTCAGCTTCGTCGTCAGGCGACTCCCCTCTAAAAAGTTCGGGCTCGGTTCCCCCGAATAGCGATACGACTCGTCGTGAGTGCGCCACCTCGTCGTCGGACCATTCGCCAGGCAAGACACGAGCGGCGAACGCGTGAATTTCGGCGCTCGTTCGGTAGTTCACCCGCAGGCGGCGGGAGCGCCCGCGGATGTTGATTCCGATAGCGCTGAGCGGGAACGGGTTGCGGTAGATTCGCTGACCATCATCGGAGGCGACGAAGAATGCGTTCGCGCTACCGTCTGCAAGGCTGGCAGCGTAGCTCAGCTCGCGGGGCCCAAAATCCTGGGCCTCATCGAGAAGCACGTGATCGAACGAGCCGTTGCCTTGCTCGGTTCCTATCACGGCGGCCCGTTCACAGAGATCGGACCAGGTCTCGAGTCCGTCGGCGGCGAGAGACTCATGCACGTGCTGGAACACTGGCCAGAGTGCCGCGCGCTGGGCGGCCGACAATGATTGGCCACGTCCGGTGCGCGCGATCTGCCGGTAGCTTTCCTTCGAGCGAATGCCCCAGACATCGATCACACGGTGCCACTCCTCTCGAACGAAGGCGGCGGGACGCGCGGCATAGCCGGTAGCCGCGATCGCCGCATCGATCCGGACTCGAATCTTCGAGCTGCTGGCTGCCTTCACCGTCTGGCCGGCATCGCCCAAGGCTGCGACGGCATGCGCGTGAAGATGAATCACGCGAACGCGCTGGCGTGCAGAAGACTCTTGCCCAACGAGTTGGTCGAGGGCGTCTCGAAGCTGCGCTGCCAATGCCCGCCCAAACGTCGACAGCAGCACCCGCGCCTTTGGATTCTCGCGCACGTGCCGCGCCGCGCGGTGTACGAGCACCACGCTCTTTCCAGTACCGGCCCCGCCCGTTACGCGAGCGGGACCGCCATGATCGATATCGACGGCGCGCGCTTGACTCGGGTGGAGGAATACTCGCCACGCAGCCCAAGGCATCGACAATGCCTCGACCAGTGCGTCTTCGCTGTCGGCCACCCAGAACCGCCGCCGAGCCTCAGGCGTCGACAGAACGGCGGCAAAATCCTCCTCCGTTCCGCGACCTCGCGGTTCAGGGGACGCCTGGTCGTTTATCAACTCGTCCGGATCGACGCCGGAGAAGATCTCGACAAGTGCCTCCCAAGCCTCTTCTGGAATCGCGTCTCCTAGCTCGGTGAGCGTGTCCTCGTCGGTAACGCGCCGAATCAAGTCGACATGGCTTGACGGCAGTCCCAAACGGACTAGCTGCTCGTCGGTAACGGAAGCGAAGAGTGGAGGCCGCGCAATCGTCTCGTCGACAAATCGGACGCGCCGCTCCACCGCATCGACGTACTCGATGATCTGTGGGACCCCGGTCAGCTCGTGACGGCGTACCTCGTGCGACTCAGCCCAGCGGTAGGCCGCATCGTGCTGCGCCGCATGCATGAGAACGCGGGTGGTCCCATCGACGAGCAGGATGACGCGCAGCGAGTCACTCGCGCTGATTGAATGAAAACGTGGTTCCCGACAGTTCAGCTTGTGAAGGCGTAGGCCACGCGCTGTCGAGCCTCTAGCAAGCTCCATGACCGCGCTGTCGATTGCGCGTCGATCGCTTGTAGACAGACGGGCAACCGACGCCATGAACCGATTGGCGAACACGACTCCGCCAAGGGGCTGTTTTGCGTCCAAGCGTTCTCCTGTTCCTCTGCGAGTCAAGCGATTGTCAGAACGCGTTGTCGCGGACGTGTTCAGGAAGACAGCGCATGACGTTGGAAGGTCCGTGCCCAAACCTCTCGCGAGACTGACCGGCGGGTTATCAAGTTCTGAAGGTGCTCGGTCGGGCCGATTTCCCACTTTGCGTACGAATGAGGTGCTACCCGGCGATGCTGATGCGGTATGCGATGACCGCCCAGCCACAGCTTGTGTTGGCCACAAACCGAGAAGGAGCATTGACGGACGACTTGCTGGACTGACCTGCCCGAGCCACCTTACACAAAAGCGCCCATTCAATTCACGCAGAATTCAGGCAGGTCGACTAAAAGCATGGTACGTGCATATCGCCAAACGCGCCTAGCCGGCCACGGCGTGTATGTGGTGCTTCGCGAGGCTCTGTTGTATTCGAGCAACGGTTCGAGATCATCTTGGACGATGCTCCAGATCACGTCGTCGTCGATCCCGAGGTATGCATGCGCCGGGCGACTACGGACGGCAACGAGCTGACGCCAGGGTACCGCCGCCGCACCTTCTCGAATGAGGACCGGCACGCGCCCTGCCGCTTCGCCAAGCAGTTCGAGGTTCCGAAGCGTCGCGTCGCAAGGTAGCCGATACGCGACGAATCCGTCACGTTCAAGTCCGGCGGTATTGACCAGAGCGCGCTCCGCGAGCTCGACAATATCATCGAGGTACTAGCGCCACTCGCGCTTCGGTTCAGACACGAGAAGCGAAGGAAGATGGCGCGGCTGTGGGAAAGCACCATCACGAAGGCCATCAGAGGACGCCGGGCTTGAAGACTCAGGACGCCCGCTCCCACCCATCCGAACATTTCCTCACGCGAGTAGAGCACGTCGCTGTAGCCCGCCAGATCCTCGTCGCACGCCGCCAGGTACGCTGTTCGAACTCCGGAATGTCGAGACCTTCCATGTCTTCCCAGTAGTGGTCGCCGCAGATGCTTGCGCCCAGTTCCAACGACAAGCCGATAAGTCCGGTCGGGCCGCGACCCAACAGCTTGGGCAACTCCAGTTCGGGACTGGCCAGCAGCGCGGATCTCGACCTCGAGTTGCCCAGATAGGGACGCAGGAACTGGACGACCGCCCCGTGCGGTCCCTCGTGTACCGCTACGCCTGGTCTCTCGAAGACCATGCCGTTCTCGAATGAGCTCATTCAAACGTTCCACGAGACGCGTTCGTTGCCGGTATGCCGGTCTTGTCGGGCAACGCGGCCTATATCTCGGACGAAGCGCCGCGCCTGCCGAAACCCCGTCACGGGCTGATCAGGTGAGCGTTCTCGACCACGACGTCACCGTTGGCATCGACCTTCAAACGCACTTCGTGGGTCAACCCGTCGACGGCAACTGTCTCGAGCTGGGAATTCCCCACCCCTTCCGTTGCCTGGACGTCCGGACCGAACTTGTCGAAGGCCTCGGATCCAAACCGCTCGAGGTTGGCGCCCATCTGCATCGGAGATCATGTCTGGGTAGTAGACGGTCTTGAACGCCGCATTGTTTCTGTAGAGGAACGGACCCGTGCCGTCGGCATTGGCAGCCTGCGGTGTCACGCCATCCGCCTTGTACTCGGGCAGCCTGTACGTGATGGTCCACCACGACTATCTCGCCGCCGGGGCCGTACACCGGCTCGCTGTTCTCGATCCTCCCCGGCGGGGGCCTTCCAGTCTGCTTCGGATCGTTCAGAGCCGCCAGGGAAGTGTCCGCGTTGTGGTAGCGCCGCTCGGTGCCGTCGGCGAAGGACACGCGAGTGAGGTTGTGGGTGTTGTCGTAGGCGTAGTCTATCGCCCGACCGTCGGGCAAAATCACGCGACTCAGGTGCCCGGCGGCCGCCACGTCGGTGCGGGTGTCGTAGCCCTCGAGTCCCGGACGG
>Ga0209831_1004002_pt1 | contig 11824 bp, 15 predicted proteins | sample Maine_Asex4_meta_FD_187451 | JGI IMG/M metagenome (GOLD analysis project Ga0209831, IMG submission 187451) | Marine algal microbial communities from Maine, USA - Maine_Asex4_metaG (SPAdes) (version 2) | ecosystem: Host-associated > Algae > Red algae > Unclassified | place: Maine, USA | collected...
TGTGCCATAGCATCCGATCGGTCCGTGAAGGACGAATATGGCCCGCGTGATTCGCGTGTGATTGAAGCTGTGCGTTCTGATTGGCTAGCACTCGTCTGTGCACGCCATGCACGCGCCGTCTAGACAAAGCCTGAGCCGCACTCGTGGTAGAGTAGACACTAGTGGCCCTGCAAGAAAAAACCCTAGGATATGCAGGGTTTTCTCCACCTGAATCCCGGGACACCCGGGATCCCGGACCAAATCGGCATCCAGAGCACGATTTTCACGGGATTCCGAGGCCCTGGATGTCGTCTGGTGCGGATCGGCCCGGTATTCTCAACGACCCCGCCCCCATTGGTGCTCAGGGCGCCATTGCCTGGGCCGTTGATTGTGAACGTCACCGCTGCCCCGGCCTGATCCCCTCCGCCCCCCTATCCGTCTGACACCAGATATTGCTGATCCCCGAATTTTTTCCTGGTGGACAGAAACTGACTTGCGGACCAACTCTCTCCACCAATCAGATGCGCCTCTGGGACTGACTTGGTGCTCCTGATTGCATACATGTGCCCATGCAGCCTGGAAATCAACATCAGCTCCTCTTCTTTTCTGCACTTCTGGCGAGGAGACAGTAGAAAATCTCAAGATCTCGCGTGGGCAGCTTGCTCCGTGCCAAGAAATGCGGATCAAGCGGCAACAAACAGTGCGTTCTGCTGGATGCAAGGTCCTGGCTCCGAAGGCGGGCTTTCTATTGGCTTCGATGCCTTCTTACTGTCGTTTTAAACCAATAGAGTGCTCTTATTCAGAGTCAGTCTGTGTCTCTGTCCCCCAGGACAAAATTCGGGGATCAGCAATAGGAACCCATCCTGTCCCCGTTTATTAAACACTCGTTCACTTCCTTCAAGAAGCACACCGTTTGTCTCAGGTCACCCTCTCTTCCTCCATCATCTCTTTTCCAAAACAGATGGGCGCTTCACTCTTGTTGTTGGTAGGTGGGTCGGTATCGGGGTATACACCAGTTAACAACCCATCAAGCATCCTGGGAAAACCTAGGCGTTCTGCAGTGTTGACGGATAATTGTACCACAGTGTTGATGTGTGACCGTCCGAATTACGTCAACTGTCTATGGAGGTGAAACCTATTGCACCAATCAAAAACCTGGAAAACCCTGGCAATTTTCTATCCAACCACAGCTTGAACAGAAAAAAGGATTAATGGAATCAAGCGCGTGATCACAGCAGTCCACGCTGGCGACAATCACCCGCGTTAGGCACATGAAACAGCTTGCGCTGCTTGCTGGCGCGTTCCCGCAAGACCAGCTTGCTGGGAGACGGGTACAGTCGGTGCAGTCGGTGCCGGCCCTCCTCGGCCGCCTCCTCACTGACCAGCCACCAAATCTTGGACCACTTCGTGCGCTCCTGCGCTGCAGCCCGCTGGGCCTTTTTGGCCTTCTTGGCGGTCACCTTCGCCTTCCTCTGCCGACGACTCACCTTGTGGTCCTGCTGCATCCTGAGCTTGTCGGCGTCAAGCTGCTGTAGAGCCGCCAGCACTTCCGGCGCCGTCAAAACCGTTGCTCGTCCCGCTGTCGAAATCTTTCCCTGCACGATTGTAGGGCACGACAGGTTCTTGCGGACCACCGGGGTGAGGCGTGACACCAAGAGCTCCAGGTTAACGTCCAACACCACTCGGTCTGCTCCATTTGAAAGCTCCTCCGCGGGGACCTTGGTGGGGTCGAGTGGCTACATGCCCACCGCGGAGAATGCAGACACTAGGGCGGTGGGCGTAAAGGCGTTGTCGGCCGCGACCTTGACGCATTCGACCATGTCCACGCAAGTGAAAGCCGCGCCACGGGCAACACACGAGCTCGCCCGCCCGCGGACGGCGCCATGAACAGACGGCTGGAATCTCCCGAACGCATGCTTGTTGTCCAATGGCTGCAACAGATGGGGGTGCTTCGTCGGCTCGGCGACGACGTGCACGTTGGCCCGCAAAAGGGTCAGTAGCCCGGTGGCCGACAGGTGAACTTTTGCCCCGTCCAATGACAGGAGCTTAGATTCCCACGGGTAGTACGCGGTCGCAAGCGCCGCAAAGTGGGCACACCAAACGTCAAAGATACCTTTCTCATATCCGGCGGGGGTGCGCCGTACCACCATTGCTGAGTCGTTCAGCCGCGCCGCCAGCGGCACTGACGTCGTCTTGCCATCCACCGTGATTTTGGCAAAGGCGAGGCCCTTCGCCTCGCCCTCGACCACGAGAAAGAGTGGGGCCAATAGGCCCCCGGCGGAGACAGTGACGGCCGCAGTGCACGTGGCCGCCCCTGAGCCGATGGAAGGGATGATCACCTCCGGCTTGCGCATGCCCCTGCCGCCCAAAAGTGTAGTCCGCGCCTCAAGCAACAGCTGCCGCGGCTCAAAGTGCGTCTCGTCCATATTAAACACCTTCCGGGGGTGCTTTATTTTCAGGTCCCGGTAGCACAACGTCAGAGCCGCATATCATCCCGCCACCACGTGTGGGCGCGCGTTCTGCGCTCGGCTATCCACCAACGTTCCGACGCGGTACTCCGTCAGCTGCGGCCAGCGATTCAGGAACAGACAATAAAAGCCGCGGCCCGGGGTAAGCTTCCCGTTGAAGTAACGCCGCGCAATCTGCTGCCGGTTCAGCGACAGAGCCGCGATGTACTCACCGCAACACGTCAGAAACCCGTCGCGCGTCAAGCCCTGGCCAAGCAATGCCTTCGTGCGAACGAACGACACCAACAGCTTCTCCTCCTCGGGGTGAAAAAATGGAGGGGGGTCCGGCGGGACCGCCTTCCCCCTCGTCTTCTTGAAGTGCCGGACGGCCGCACGGGACACCCCAACGCGTTTGGCAGTGGCGGCCTCCGATTGCACAGTCGCCAGAAAATCCGCCATTTGTTGCCGCTGCTCAGCCGTTGGCGCACGGCTTCTCTTGCAGCCATTTAGAGGGCCACGTCTTGGAAACCCCTCCATTGCGAGCTCCAGGGGGAGGGGGGGGGTGAAAGGAGTGGTGATGGGCTCCTCGGATTGGGCGCCACGATCGGCCAGATTGCCCTACCTGACAATGCAGCAGGTCTACGCGGACCCCTCAGTGAGACGCTTGGCCGATTTTGGCGCACAAGCAGAGGGATAGTCCAAGAGGGCAGGCCAGGACTGGAAATCGTGCTGTTTTGCCTGGTCAGAGTTTTGGTTCGCGCGCGCAATGGACGCTTGGCAGGGTCGCAGAGGGCGATTTGAGCCGAAAATTGACCGTTGGAACGTCTGGACAGAGACCCCATCAAAAACATTCGGCCACCCGTCCCTGCTGACCACGATGGCGTATGGAAATGTTGATCAGATGGATGGCGAGCTGAAGACCTGCTCTTTTCATTCATGTGTCTCACTACAGCATCCATATTTTCTTTTGGGAAAGACTGGCCTTCCTGTTTGAGTGTTGGCATCTGTTTGATTATCCAGAAACTCACTTAGTATGTAAACACTGTGAAGAATTGACCCTTACAGTTGGTTATTATCTGATGCCATGGGTTCTTATCTGGTGTCAGACGGATACAAGACTCGCTGTCCGTCGGCCACCCGCTGTTTCTCGTTCAGAGTGAGGTCCCTACACGTGTTTCCACACGCACAGATCTGCATACGACGCTCTGATCAGGCGCGACCGTGCCCCCGCCCCCCGCACTTCAGCCTCTGGGAAGCGTCAAGCGAGGCGCGGAAGGGCGCGCTGCCATGGACGAACGGTCCGGCAGGGGTTTGCATGGTACCTCCGGCACAGCAGTCGCATCTCTCTTTCTCCCCACCCCAGTCGCAGGGATGCTCGACGCGCACGTGCCAGCAACAACCCTCACCCCACCCATCTCAACCACCCAACAGCTGTTTATGCAAGGAAATCGTCTCAGCACGCTCCAGAGGTTGCTTACAGTATTCCTGTTGCACTCGCAGAGGAAGGACCTTCTACAGTCTTTATCCAATGCTGGGCACCCTTTGTGGCACAAAAATAGCCTCGGTTCTTCGTGCAGAAGGCAGCTCGATCGGCCCTCACGGCACCGCGAAGCTGACCTGTTACAGGCATTATTCGGTTAAATCCGTCCCGTTTATATCCACTGTGGATATAAACGGGCCGAAGAACGCACCACAGGCGCCGAGATAACCGAGAATGTGGACTGTAAACGCATTATTGATTGACATTTTGAATTTGTTATAAGACCAGATCAACTTACACAAATCCATGGATGACAATGTAACCCCTTCCCTCGGCGGATGGATCACGACCGATCGACCACCAGTGCGTGCCTTCGCGCGCGTGAACCGCCCCTACTTTTCCCACCTTTGCTCCTCTTCATATCCCCGCAATCACACAAACAGCACCTACCACACCTACCTCAAATTTCACACCACCATGACGCTTGCGAACGCCATAGACGCCGCCTCTACGGCTGCTGAGGCAGTCTTGGCGGAGAGCAGCCAGACGGCGGCAGCGGAGCACGCGGAGAGTGTGCGTGCGGCTACGCGAGCCGCGGCTGCGACGGTGAATGCCGTCTTGTCGTCACCCCCTGCTGCACGCGCGCCGGCTCGACATGTTGGAGGCGCATGTAGACGCCGTACGCCGATGTCTTTTGACACGAAGCTGCGCGTTATTGGCTGGCATGCAGCTGGGAAGAGCATCTATCTCAACAGCCGACAGATAAGCGAGCAGTGCGACGGCAGCGGACTCTACAAAATCATCAAGCAGAAGGACGCTCTCTTGGCCCGAGCCGCTGAGGGAGTAGCCGGCAGCGGCCTCACTTTGCGGACCACTGACGACCCTGAGGTCGACTGGATGCACTTCGAGTGGCTACTGGCCGTACGCGCGAGGGGCTGGAAGCGTGTGCCGCTGTCACTTGCAATCCTACAGCAGAAGGCCCTGCAGATTGCGGAGCACCTTAGCGTTACGGACTTCGCTGCGTCTAACGGCTTCATCCAGCGTTAGGCGCGGCGTCATGGCCTTTTGAAAGAAGAGCTCCATGGCTGCGGGGCCTCTGCCAATGTGGAGGAGGCGGCGGAGCGCATGGCTGCCATCCGGCATCAGCTAAAGGGCGTCGACTTGGACTTGATCTACAACGTGGACGAGACCGGGCTACTGTATCGGGGCCTACGATCGAATTCGTACGTGCCTTCGGAGGACCGTCGCATGGCTCGGGGGTCGAAGGCGATAAAGAGCAAGGACTGCGTCACCCTGATGCTGTGCTGCAACGCTACGGGCTCCCTCAAGCTGCCGGTGACAATGATGGACAAGGCGGTCCAGCCGTTGTGCTTCACGGGCGAGGAAAATGAGTGCCCCCTGCCCTACCTCTCGCAGAAGTCGGCCTGGACCGCCGCATCGCGTTTCAAGCGCTGGTTCGATGAAGTGTTCGTTCCTGCAGTGCAGAGGCGCAAATGGCACCAAGTGTATTTGATCATGGACAACCTCGGGTGCCACAGCTCCATCGCCAACCCGAAAGTCACCATTATTGAGCTTACCCCCAACACGACGGCTGTTATCCATCCGCTGGACGCTGGCATAATTGCGACGCTGAAGCTTCAGTACAAGAAGCGTCCACTGTACCGAGTCGTCTGCAACCTCGACGCTCTGGTGTCGAGCGGAGCAAGCAACCCTTGCGTACCACGGGGTTGGGGTCTCGAATGCGGGGAACATGCTCATCTCCTCGACGCCGCCAATTTCATCCTGGAGAAGTGGAAAGAGATGCCGTCCCAGCAGATTCTCCGCTGCTGGCTGAAAGCGGACTGCCTGTCGAGCGAGGCCAATACTGATTTTAGGCGCTATCTTGGAGAAGACGGTCAGCCTGTTGCTGACAACGACCACGTGGACGTGTCTTCTCTGGTGGCCATGATAGCCAACACGACGCTGGAGCACGAGTTTGAGGGCGTACGCGGTCAAGACCAGGCGCAGGCGGTGCGTCGCTGGCTGGTCGCTGAGACAGATGTTGAGGCCATGTATCAGACGGTTGACATGGTCCTGGCTGGGGCGGACGATCGCGGGCGAAAGGGCATGGGGGGGTGATTCAAGTGACCATGGCACGACATCAGATTCTACCGAGGAAAATAAATCTTGCATTCTGTCCAGTCTGAGATCCCCGTGAATGCTGACTTCCAAACTTCTCTTGCTACCGAGTGGTTTTGCTGATCCCCGAAGTTTGTCCTGGTCGACAGAGACTGACATGCGGACCGACTCTTTCCACCAATCGGATGCGCCCCTGGGACTGACTTGGCTCTCCTGATTGCTTACATGTGCCCATACAGCCTGATAATCAAGATGAGCTCCTCTGTTTTTCCGTGCTTCTGGCATGGAGACAGTAGAAAATCTCAAGATCACGCGTGGGCAGCTTGCTCCGTGCCAAAAAGATCGGATCAAGCGGCATCAAAGAGTGAGTTCTGTTGGATGCAAGGTCCTGGCTCCGATGGCGGGCTTTCTATTGGCTTCGATGCCTTCTTACTGTCGTTTTAGACCAATAGAGTCCTGTTACTCAGAGTCAGTCTGTGTCTTTGTCCCCCAGGACAAATTTCGGGGATCAGCAATATTGAAATCATCTGAGTACAGCCGATCGCGAAGTCTGTCGACGCGCTTATAAGTACTATCAGCGCATGTAAAAACATGGCGATGGATAAAGTCGAATCATGACTGTACTTTAGACCCAGGATACACGGCGCGTGCACGTCGTGCTCAGACACGTGCTATCCAATGGGAGCGCTTTGTTTCAATCAGACCCCAATCACGCTAATATTTTTAGACCCAATCCGGCCGACCGTGTGATCTCGCGCACAAAGGACTGACGAGCCGAATCAGGCTCATTTGGCGCCATCGAGCCGAACACATTTACGTGTGCGAGTTTTCTTTTTATATTTCGCGCACGTGAACGTGTTTTGAAAGGAATATGCCATTTGCTTCTTTTGGCTGTCGCAGGAATGATTGGACGAGAAGGCTTCTCCCGACTGCACCACTTAAATCAAGAGATGGGAGACCCGTCAGTTCTTTAGAGACGCCTGCTCGGTGCAGTCGCGTATCAAGGGTGTCGTATACTGGGAACGCTTGTCGAAAAAACGGCACGACACATGAATCGATTCCAGCCTGTTTGCTCGTCATGTCATCTGCGCACCACGCCCAGTTAAGAACGGACATCTAGGTCGAAATAGTTTTGACCATTCGGCGCCATATCTGATGGACTCTTACAGTGCGAAGAGCCGTTGAACCCGTCACAGCAGCCGTGACGCCACCCTCCATCTCGCATGCACCTGCATCACCACCACCGCCACCGACGCACAGCGCCACCACCTCCCCACCCCGTTGAACTTACGCTGTCTACTGGTCTCCTGAGGTGGTACTGTTCGTACATTCGACCTGTGGATGCGCACTGCGCGGACCGCGGCCCCCATGGAGCACGAATACAAGAGCGAGTGCCTGAGGTAAGTCTGCGCCCTCTGAGGTGGAGTCGGATGAAGCAGAGTGATGCAAGCTGCCCCGTGTGTTTTTGAGCAAACGGTTGGGATTGGCATTGAATGAGAACCATTTTGGGTTAAAGACCATATGCGGACTCGCTCTCGTTTTGCTCTGCACGCGTTTCCAGTTTTCCTGACATCCGCACCGTTCATTTCGACGTTTTCTGCCGCTGTGTCATGTCGCTTCTCTGTCCTGTCCTGGCAGTGCTGTGATTGACCTAGCAGAAACAGTAAAGGGTATGATCCACCTCGTCATGGGGCTTACTATGTCGTTTATTTGTGGGGTTTGCGTACGCGCCTTCCTTCCTCCTGGCGCGGCCGCTGATGAGTACTTGAGCACCATCACCCATGCATCCACCGAGTTGGACTCTCACTCCGAGGCGGCGGCACGAGGGCGGAGCCGCAACACTTGTCGAACGCCAGTGCTGTCCTGCGGTGTGGTGATTGAAGTGTGTGCACCTCTTGCGACGCCTCCCGCATTCTGCCGCGTGCAAGGACGAGTAAGTAGTGGGTTCCATGCACAAGCCGGCGGGATCCCTCTTCCAGCTCATCCCCCGCGAAGTTCATCCCGGGTCCCTGTGCAAAACCCCCTGTCAAGACCCCCACCACGGCGGACCAAGAGCATGCCTCCGCACCCGCGGACCGCACGAAGGTGGGCACAGGCTGCGAGACGGAAGCTGAGCGTGATGCAAAGCGTGCACGCCTCGCGGGGCCGCATCCAAGACACCCCAGTGCTGCGTTAAATATATTGGCGGTGTTGTGTAGACCAGCCATCTGCTTGTGCCATGCCCGCGCCGCACCTGTTCATGTAGCGGTTCTAGGCACCACCACGTTGGTTCGTCGTCCGGCCGAAGTGACCTCTTGATCAGCTTGGTACGTCGAAGGAACTGCTCCGGAAATCGACCCACAGCCCAGCCTTCCCCCAACGGGAGGAGGGGATCACGGCAAAGCCCAGGGGGGAGTCTTAGTCTAAAGCACTGCTGGATTTATCGAACGGCGACGGGGGCGGCGTGCCCGCTGTCAATAAATCCCTCCCCAACCTGAGCGCCGGCGGCCAAAGTAGCCGCCCCGAATGCGACAAACAGATAAATTCCTCAAAAGAGAAAAGTTCAAACAAGTAGTAGGGGGGTTGGGAGTACCACAGGGGAAAAGCCCCGTACCCGACCAAATCTGATCACCCCGAGATCCGGACAGGTCATTCCCTTGCTGGCCCGGATCGGGATGGCGGCCTCCGGGGGTGTGCTGTGCACAGCTGAGGGGCCACGCCCCTTCCAACTGCGGAACCCCCGACCGCCACAGTCCAGCAGATATTGAGACAGCCGCCTGTCTGTATCACGACCACCGGCGACAGGCCTCGCAATCCGTGATGCCCGGGGGGCACGCTACCGCACGCATGCCGCTCGCCTGTGACGCTGCTGACCCACGGTTGAGCGTGTCAGTCAAAGTCTGCCACAAGGCGCCCGCTCAAACTTCACCGGAGGCAAACGCGGCTGCTGCGCCGCCACCACATCGAGCGCCGCCGGGGTTGAAGCGCCGCCACGTCAGGCGTCGCATCATTGCGGTGGCACCGCTCACACACCCTTCCCGACACCGCCAGAGGTAGGTCTCCGGCGGGCCAAGTCACAGCGGTGCCCCTCCTAGACCGCCGGCAGTGGCGGATCCTCCGGTTGAAGACCGGAGGCACCCCGCCTGTGCCCCAGCCGGTGGCGCTGCTGACGCCAGCCGCGGCGGCTTAACGACTTCGGCTTGTCGCGACCGCCTCCATTGTCACGGGCGCACACCAACATTACTTGGTCGTCACCGCAACTGACGACAGGTGGTGGCAGCACGGCGCCTGGCGGGCAGCGTGGCCACGGCTCGTGGCCGTGCCAGCCACTGCCACAGGTGCGGCCGTTACTTGGTCTCAGGCATCGCGGCCTCCACCCGGAAACAGAGGCACGGCGGGAGGCGGCGGCGAAGGCGGCTGCGGAAGCCGCAAGCACCGCCGCGGGGGGCGCGGCATGGTGAAGGCCGACGCATCCATCATGCGCAGCGGGGCGCGAAAGGCGGCTGTGCGCAGAACGGCACCGGTGGACGAGGGGAGGAGGCTACGTCCTCGACGTGCGCGACTTCAGCATCGCCGGCGTGGTCAGGTCACCAAAGAAATAGCGCCGCACGTGCCCGGGCGGTTTGTGGACTTCATTGATGGCGTCCACGTGCCCCCCCAGACCTCCTCGAACCTTGTAAAGAGGTACGGGTGCGTGGTGGCCGTGCCATCGCGTGCACACCTACATAAGCGCCACGGACCCCTCTGCTGTGGCCACGGCGCTCCGCCCACGGCAGCGGAGCAGGGGGACACGCCGCCAGTCGGATAGCTGGCGGGAGGCATCGCGCATCGCGACTGCGGCCTCAGCGGTCCTGCCCGCCCCTGCAACAAGAGGCTACCGCTGCTGTTAGCAATGGCGGACGTGCTCGAGTTACCATCCGTAACTGCCGGTTAGAAAAGACGAGGGGCGTCGATTTGAGCGGCGGCATAGCCACGGCCGCTTCCTGTGCCATCGCCTTCGAAGACGCACGGCAATGACGGCTGGCGGCGGCGCGAAGGGCGTCGGCGCCGGCGGTGGCGCCGGTTGTGGCGGTCATCGGCGCCACGCACCTCCGCAGCGGCGCATTCGTTCGGCCAGTCGGCGCGCCACGGGTATGACTAACGCATCTGGCAGCTGCAGCGGCGCGGGGCTTCGGTGGGTAGTTTCTGGCGCGGCCACAGCGCTTCCGCTGGCGTTGCCGCCCCCGCACTGGGAGTCGTGCCGCGGCCGCACGGCGGCTGCCCATTTTCAGGCTGGCGCACGCATCCCAGCATTGTCGCCGCAACGATTGGCCACGGGCATGTCAAGGCTGCCACTGTTCGTGCCGGGCACGAGCCGGCGACAGAGTGGGCCGGGGAATCGCCGCCTTACGCTGCTGACCGCGCCAGCTCAGGAGACGGTTGCAGCATGGCTGTGGGGGTCGCAAGTCCTGTCGAGTTTGGAGGCGAAGGGGGGGGGCGTGGCGAGTCTGATCGGGGGGGGAGCGAGCTGCTGAGCCTGGAAGCAGGGATACGCTCTCCGGAGATTATAGTGACACATCCTCATGTTGCGATGTGAGTTTCATCTTGATGGCATCTTTCATTTCTCCGTGGCCTCGTAGTACCCCGCCGCCGCCACATCTTCGTGGGGTCTTCTACGGGTTGGAGACTTCTCGTGCGGAGCGGGCCGGCTAGGTGGCGGGCTGCCTCCCGCCCGACGATGAGTCAGTGGGACACAAGGCCAAAGGCGATGCGTCAGTTGCGCATTTGCACGAAAGGTTCTTGCTAAGAGGGGAAAACAAGTGATATTGAGACGTAAGCTCATGGCTTGCAGCTCTCCAAGCAGAACTCTAAAGGGACACCCCGCTCTATACACCACTCGGCAGTGAGGTCCCGCGGAAGACGTAGGACGAGGGGAAGACCGAGTGAACGTGGAAGAGGAGTACACGAGGAGCCGCTTTACCACCAGCGTGCGCCGTAGACCCCGACTCTGTAACGAGCAAGTCGACAAACCACGGCTCCACCCGAGTCAGGGTGACCGGCGGGCAGTCCTTGGTCAGTTCTTTTGAGAAGTGCGTCACAAACGACGGAAAGAGCCCCTCGAAGCGCGAGAACACTGCGATAACCTCGAGCGCCGCTTCGCGCTCGAATACGAGTCCCCACTTGTCGAAGACGGAAAGCCACGCCACCGCAGTGGTGCTCGCCACCTCTGCGCGACGTGTCTCTACGCCGCCACGCGCAGTGACACGAAGCAAAACACATCGACGATCCTTCTCGCAAGAAATGCAAGAAACAAAGAATGACAAAGCAAAGACACCGCAATCATGTCCGTCCCTCTGTTAAGTGACTGGCGGTGTCACGATAGACTCACACGAGCTCACCCACTCGCTGGCTGGCTCCACCTTCGTGCTCTCATACAGCCAACGCTGCAAGATCTCGGTCCGAATCCAATAGAGAATCCTAGGGCGCACACGTGGACCCCTTGCATAACCACAGAGCGAGTTGAAGAAGGCTAGCGTCGCCACCAGTGTGCCGGTATGTACGGCTCCACCCGCTCTGAGCGACATTGCCCTCTCTACGCGGGGCACGTCTGACAGAACTCCAGTCCACCAATGCCCTTCCTGACAGGAGAAAAAAACCATGTGGAGTACTCAAACACGTTCATACGTCGCTTCATAGTAGCGACTTTGGAGGGCCTGTTGAGCTCTGCTCGGGAATTCCATTGGAGCTATACTTACACGGGGGCTCTTGGTGACTCAAGCTCGTGTACTTGTTGGCATTCCATTGTGTATGACTTGTACTTGTTTGTACTTGATTTGTGTAT
>Ga0209831_1004005_pt1 | contig 11822 bp, 8 predicted proteins | sample Maine_Asex4_meta_FD_187451 | JGI IMG/M metagenome (GOLD analysis project Ga0209831, IMG submission 187451) | Marine algal microbial communities from Maine, USA - Maine_Asex4_metaG (SPAdes) (version 2) | ecosystem: Host-associated > Algae > Red algae > Unclassified | place: Maine, USA | collected...
AAGATTATTCCTGCTAATTTGTGATTCATATATTTTAATTGTTTTTGATAACTAAAATTATTGTTTTTGAAGATTATGAAAGCGTTTATTTAAAATTATTCATTATCGCTAACGGATTATGCATATGCAGAGTCACGACGTAGGAGTGATTCTGTCATAATGCTGTGTTAGATGCCGTATTTATTTTGTTCGCTTTCCATAAATATCATACTGCTCAATAATTCCATTGTCATCTCCTCTAATTAGAAGTTGACCATTATGAAAGTAATGTTCATATGTCGCTTTCCAATGTTCTGATTCATATTTCTCTTTTTTAAAGAGTGTTCCGTCTGGATAATACCAAGTGAATAATCCATTTCTCTTGGAATCTGTGAAATTTCCAGTTACTCTTAATTGGCCATTTGGGTAATAGTCTTCAACAATTCCGTTCAGACAGTATTTGCCTAAAGTTTCATCATTTTTAATATCTAAGAAAATATTCTCTGATTTATAATTTGACCTAATTAGATGTATCATTTGAATTGGATACAATAATTCATTCGCTGCTATAAGATTGTCAATTATTTTGTTTGATTGGTTTATCTTGCTCTCCAATTCAATTACTTTAGGGTTTATCTTTGACTCTTTATAAGCTACTGCTTTATGATGACCATCAATAATAAATGAGTTTGTCTTTCCATATTTGCCATTACCGCTGAGAACAATTATCGTTGGTCTTTGACCTTTTTGTATTAGTTCAGTGTAAAACGTGATTCTGCTTTTGTCCAGTTTTGATCTGTGCTGGGTTGCTAATAAATGGTTTTCATAGCCATCATAGAAATGAGTCCCTACAAAGTCAAGTAATTTCGGCGGTGAATTATTTCCTCTTTCTTTAATCGTTTGGTCGAAGAAAGTTGAAAATTCTTGATTCAGTTTTTGCTCAGTTGATGATACTGTATCGTATTTAGGGAATATTATATTGTAGTAATTATATCCATCTTCATTATGTTCTTTTTGAGGTTCGATGAATTTAGCAGAATAATCATTCTTAGGTAATACGTCTAATAGTCTAAGTACGTTACTCTTTATGGAGTTCAGATTTTCACTTGTAAGGCTTAAAAGCTTTTTGTTTAATTCCGAGTCTAATTCTTGGGAGGTTTGCTTGTTGTAGCCCGTGTGATTATAAAGCTTTCCCACCGATCCCATATTATCATACCAATACATAGAGTGACTGACAGATGTTTTGCATTGGATACCAAACTTCAAGTCATTGATTTGGAATTGCGGTGTTGTAGAACCTCCGGATTCACTATTAAATATGTAGGTCTCTTTTATCATTTAGTTATGGCATCTAACACCTCAATACCCACACCTTTTTAGTATCTATTGTGACTATATCAGTTATGTACCCAACAAATTACAACCTTTCATCATCACATCCAAAGGATTTTCACTACACTATCGTCCACTTTCTGTAGATGCGTATAAATCTCTGTCGTTTTAGAAGAAGCATGGTCTAGTAAGCCTTTTTATATACCGCAAATTCGTCCCCTGCTGTACCAAATGAGTCGCAAACGAATACCGTAAAGTATGAACCGTCGCCCAAGATATTTCTTGTAGCGTTTAAAGTAGTGCCTCGGGAACTAAATTGCTGGGTATATTGATCAACGTAGGAACAAGGCATTGCCTTGTTCCTACGTTGATCTGTCAACTTAACCTTCTCGGCAGTCTTTTTTGAGTTTTTCAAATACTTTAGAGTGCGATACCTATGCGTTGGGAGAACCGATTAACTAATCACTAATCAGCTGTTCTTATTCTCTTGGAAAAAATTAACAATTTGAAATACATAATAATTTAGTACTCGACGCACTAGGCTTGAAATTAAAATAATATACAGATGCAACGTTTTTGTCAAAAATATCGGATAGTGTTTTAGAAGATATCTCTTAATTAACTAAATCTAAAGTCGAAATGAAAAAAATAGTACCTTTTATAATGGCAATGGTAATATTTGGTCATACGCTGTACGCCCAACAATCTCCAACTATCGCTCCTAACTTTACTGTAACCGATATTAATGGCGAGACTCACGAGCTATATGATATATTAGCGAGCGGTAAGACTGTCGTATTGGATTTTTACGCGACATGGTGTCCTCCGTGTTGGGATTATCATAATGGGGAAGAACTATCAAAATTATGGGATTTGAATGGGCCTGGTGGTCTTGATGATTACTTTGTGATGGGTATAGAAAGCAGTGGTAGTACAGGAATAGATGACATAACAGGAACGGGCAGCAATACATTAGGTGATTGGACAGAAGATGTTGAATACCCTATGATCGACAATGATCAGATTCGCCATTATTTTAATGTAGAACAATACCCAACATTTGTACAAATATGCACAGACAGAACTGTCGTTGAAATGGATAGGGACTTTTTTAATCCGAATGGATTTGATCCTACTAAACCTCACGTTATAGATTATCTAACAGAAAGACTCAACTGCTCTATGCCAGAATCTCCGCTTAACGTCACCGCTTACGCTTTTAATGGCTATGAGGATAATATCTGCGATGCTGCGACATTTATGCCTGGCATAGACTTCAGGAATAGTGGTTTAGACTTATTAACATCATGTGATGCAAAACTTTATGTGGACAATATTTTGATTGAAGAAATGACGTGGACAGGGTCATTGACACCATATGGACATGACCAAATTACATTTAGTGAGATTACGCTCAGTGAGACATCTGAAATAGAAATAAATCTATCAAATCCTAATGGTCAGTCAGATGATGACTTAACAGACAATGTTCTTGTAAAAAATATTAATGAGGCCAATACTGCCAGCACGAGTAGTCTCTTATTGGAGATAAGAACCAACCATTTAGGTAGGGAGACTTATTGGGCTATTCTTGATGACTCTGATATGATAGTCGCAGAAGGTGGTAATCCGTTGGTTGGTCTTGATAATATTGGTAATATAAATACACAAGTACCTGATCACCCTTCTGCATATGGATATCAGGAAATCATTGAAGAAACAATAGAATTACCCGCAACTGGATGCTACACATTTGTCATCACTGATTTCAAATCTAATGGTATTTGCTGTAACTCAGGGATAGGTCGTTATGTACTCAAGGATGATAATGGATTAATATTGGCTTCGGGAGGCGAATTCAGAGAAAGAAAAGACCACAATTTTAGATACGGAGATGGGCTAAGTTCTACTTTTTCAAATAAATTAAATGCCGACGTAACTATATGGCCGAATCCTGTCAGCAATTTATTACATATCGATATAGAGGCAACAAAGTTGTTAGATGTAGAAGTGCAGCTGACTAACCTTTACGGATACGCAATACAAAGAACAAAAGAATCCATCAACCCAGGCAGAAACAACTTAGAATTCAACATGGATTTATATCCTGCAGGAATTTATTTCGTGTCAATTTTATCAGAAAATGGACGAATCAGTAAAAAAATAATTAAGCAATATTGATAAAATAAATTAAGCAATATTCTCAATTTCATAAATATAAAATTCAAAAAAAATGAATAAAATTTACTTATTTTTTCTCCAACTCTCACTTGTATTCATCGGCATATTCATAACATATTCTGCTGTACAAGCTCAATCTTACGATGATTGCACTGATGCCTATGATATTGCAGATTTGATTAGCAATATGGAGTATGAAGATGTGGTCACCAGTATTCAATTTGATAATACGAATGCTACAGGAGGCGAAGATACTAATCCCGCTAACATAGGATGTTTAGATAATGAGGGGCTGCAGCATTCTCTATGGTATACATTTATAGGTGATGGTCATTCTTATGAGATAGGGACAACTGCATGTGGCGTTTCTGATGACGAATACCTAAATACCAGCCAGGCACTTATATATAAAGGCAGTTGCGGTAACCTAGAGTTCATATCATGCAATCGAGGTCAACAAAGTATAACGGTAGTAGAAGACAGAGACTTTACATTTAAAGCATTATTGTCTACAGAAGTTGGTGTCCCTTATTATATACTTATAGATGGTGGAGACTACTTTGACCTACCGGAATTTAATCTAACAGGAAAATTCTGTTTAGCGCTTAAGCGATTAACTCCCGTTAATTGTGGGGATGATAATCTTAAATTAACATTTGAATTATATGAAGAAGCTGATAACTACCTATGTTCTTCAGAATTTAGTCTCGCTGATATTACCGAGAAAGTAGTGCCTTTTGGCGTGGAGGATCCAGACAAATATTCTGGTTTTGTATTCGTAGAAAGCAGTGTAGACCACACGAACATTGCTATTCCTGTAGATGATGGTTCTGTTACCAATTATGTATATGCAGGCGATATAACAACAGATAAATTTGTAAACTTATTTAATTATTTCGGATTTGAAAATGATAGCGTGTACTTCAGGTGGTACTATTACTATAATGCCCCATTACTTGAATCTAGTATTTCCCGACCTGACTTGAGCCAAGCTGAATGCATTGTGGCGTCTAATCAAGTGGTGATGTATGCAATTGCTGAAAATTCGGTTCCAGAAGTATCATCAGCACAGATAACCGATTCAAGTAGTGATGAAGGCAACGGAGCGATATCGCTTGTGACATCTAATGGATCAGGCAATTATGAATACTTGTGGAGCCATGGTGCATCTGGAGCTTCGATAACTGACCTGGAACCTGGTGAATATACGGTAACAATAACTGACTTGGCTTTTTGTTCTCCTCCTATCGTTGAGACTTACATTGTGGGTGAATTGACCTCGACAAGTGACTTTTCAATTGATGGGAGCATACTATCTATGTATCCCAATCCATCTGATGGCCAGTTTTACATAACTACGGATAGAGATTTAGGTCAAATTCAAATAACAATATACACAATGACTGGTAAGGAATTATATAATAAAAATGAAATTCTCAATGAATCTTCAGAAATAAGAATCGACCTTTCTGCTCCTGAAGGCTTTTATATATTAAAAGTTTCAAATGGTGAAAGTATAAGTACACAAAAATTTATAATAAGGAAAAGTTAAGTTCATTATTTTTAAGCTTCACTTTCTGCCTTTTTTTTGGTAAAATGTGATTTAATAAACGCATGTCAGGTTATGATCTTATCCAATAAACACTATTTAATTGTTTTCTTATTTCTTAATTCTGTACTTGCGTTCAGTCAACACCAATACCAACTCGAATTCACCACTATATCTCAATCAGAGTTAAAGTCTGAATTTAGTTTAAAGAAGGCGCTTGGTGTACATCCTCAGAATTCACTATTACTACAATACAATCACATTGATGGACTAAACATCAATCATAAAAGGTACAAGCAAACCATCGCAGGCTATCCAGTCGAAGGTGCGGTTATAGCTACTCACCAATATGAAGACGGAAAAACAACAGCTAATGGACTATGGCTCACAGATATGAATCCCGATATTCCAGCGTCCATTTTACCAGAAAATAATATACTGGATATAATAAGAACAGCATTCCCACTAAACAGAAAACTAAGCTGGGAAATAAAAGATATAAATGATGCGTATCGTGTCGATATTTCTAAGGTTTGGTACAATGAGAACTACAGTAAAGATGGTAAAGATTATCTATTTTCTTACAAAGTAAAAACCTACATATCGGATCCTTTCGAATCATATACTTTATTCCTGGATGCCCTTACTGGCAAGATATTATCTAAACATTGCACTCATCATACGGCTAATGTCCCGGCAGTCGCTGAAGGCTTGTACACTATGGGCCCCATCCTAATGACTGTAGATTCGATCAGTGACAATGAATACAAGATGATCAAGTATAATGATGAAGGTGAAGTTATCATCAGAACACGAGATGTTCTAAACAACTTTGAAATTGTAGAATCAACAAATAACGTGTGGCTAGATCAGCCCTCCGTAGATTGTCACTGGGGCACTGAAAAAACATTAGGATATCTTCATACAAAGATAGAAAGAGACGGAATGGATGATGAAGGTAGTGCTATAAACGTAAATGTGCATGCTCAAGACCCAATGGGAGGTGGTCCAGTGGGCAATGCTTACTACGTAAATGGAAGTATTAATATAGGGGATGGAAATCCTGATAGCGATGTAACGGTGCCAATGAGTAGCCTTGACATAATAGCTCATGAGATTTTTCACGGAGTAACAGAAAATACAGCTAACTTGATATATAGTGGAGAGTCAGGGGCTATAAATGAATCTATGAGTGACATATTCGGGGTAACCGTAGTACAACATACAACTGGTGATTATACCTGGGACATAGGTGCTCAATTAAACAGTGTCTTAAGGCGAATGGATGACCCTAAGTCATTAAATATGCCTGCATTCTATGATGGAGAATTTTGGGTAGGTAGCGCTGACGTTCACTATAATAGTTCCATAGGTAATCTATGGTATTATTACCTGGTAGAAGGTGGATCAGGGGTCACAGAAAGTGGAGAAAATTTTAGCATCGAAGGAATTGGTTTTGATAAAGCGGCTAATATAGCTTATAGAACGCTGAGCGAATACCTGATACAATCCTCTGATTATGAAGACTACTGCAACCTGTCTTTACAGGCTGCTGAGGATTTATATGGCGAATGCTCACCAGAAGTTGTTAGCGCATCTTCGGCCTGGTTTGCAGTCGGATTAGGTGAAATCATAAAAGGCACTGACATTGAGATAAACAAAATTGAAAATCTAAAATCTGATTGTAATTTAGGGTCTGAAGAATTGATATCTATTGAGCTCGCTTTCGAGTCTTGTGGCGATGTGCTTGCAGAAGGTACAGAACTATCACTCGCTTACTCTATCAATGGTGGCAATCCTATCACTGAGTTATTTACAATACCTCAGACCATAGGTCCTAATGAGTCACTCACATATACATATGCGCAAACAGCCGACCTGAGCAACGTGGGATTATATGATATTAGAACTTGGGTAGATTATCATCCCGATGCCTACCCTGTCAATGATACGCTTCATATAAAAATAGAGAATAGAATTTATCAAAATGAAGATATAAGATTGGTGGATTTTATACATCCTAACCAGTCGACAGCGTGCGGACTAACGTCAGTGGATCCTGTCGTGCAACTCCAATTTTTGGGATGTGACTCACTACCAAGCGGATCTGTCATTAACACTAAAGTTACATTGGGTAGTTCTATTATAGAATCAGATATTGTAATAACTGACGAGCTCAAGTATGAAGACATCGTAGAACTGACTTTACCAGGGACATTAGCAGTAGACGACTATGGCGTACACCAGATAAGTGTCGAAGTATCTTATCTCAATGATCCTAACTTAACAAACAATATTATAGAAAAGAACATAGAATTTTTTGAATCTAAAGAACAACCATTTATATATCCATTTGACGATGAGAGTGAATTATCATCACTTCGCATTAGATTAGGCTCTGCAGTTGATCAGGATACATTGATAGACAGATTCGATGATAACAGCGAAAGCCAGGCGCTTATGTTTACCGGGAGTGATGTCGTAGATCTTAGTACCAACGAGCTCTACATTGATTTGGTAGAAAGTGAAGATGAAATCTGGTCAAAAAATATATCTCATGAGACCCGTACTTGTATGTGCGTGGATGCCACAGAATGGGATGAGGCTTCCTTATCATTCGATTTATATATCCATCAGGTGGTAGGCCTCTGGAATGCACTCGGTATCAACGAGCCGTGGGCAGCTAATATGAGAGTCCTGGTTAATGGGACGCCAATCACGGAGAATTACTCATATAATATTTCAAACCAGTTCGATAATCATGTTGTTGACTTAACTGATTATGCAGGCGCCTCTTTTGAAGTTTGTTTCCAGTCTAAATCTCTCATTGGAAGAAACTTATATGGGCTTATCCTTAGTGGCAAAGATGCTCTTGGAGATCAAGTTATAATCGATAATATTAATGTCAGCGATGCGCTTATACTATCCAGTAGTTATGAAGAAAATAACTACAGCAGTATTTCTTACTACCCTAATCCGACTCATGACGAAATTAATGTGTTACTAACGAGCAATTACAAAGATGATATTCATTTCGAATTGATCAACACATTGGGAGAAGTCATAAAGCGATTTGAATACAGTCTTGCAAGAGGTGAGCATACTATATCAATACCATTAGGTGGAATAAATCAAGGAATATATATTCTAACAAGTCGGTCCCTTAAGAATAAGATACATACTGCGACTAAGATAATTGTAAACTAATAGCTAGTGCCTCATCCCGTAAATCCATACCAATCTATGCTTGTTATTTACTTACGGGATGAGGCACTAGTTTCTTTACTATTTATTTTTTACTTTATGAATAAAGTTTGCTCGTTTTCCTAAGGAATGGCGATTAAATAGATTGAGATAAAAGGCTAAATATTTTATTATGAAAAACAAATTATTTTTATATTTATTCGGATTTATATTTTGTACTTTATTTCTCTACAGTTGTTATCCAGAAGAAACAGACTTGACCGAAGTAACAGAAATCGAGATGCCGATAGACACGCTTCAAATCAGCCAGGGATATTCCAAGTTTGTTATCAACGAAACGGAATACAGAAAAGAAGGATTTGCACATTACTGTGACTTGATTAATGAAACAACGGGAGATACGACTACCCAGTTTTTGATAAATAACGGAACTTTGTACTTTAGTACTAACCTTTTTGGATTTCACGATAATGATGTCGCAATTATAGAGAGGGGAATCCCGTTAGTCAGAACTATTTTTGTTGTTCATACAACGGAGACAGAGGGAGGCTTTTATCGAAGTGATGGCGAAGAAAATCAACTGATTTTTACCGAAGTTTCAGACACTATTTTACGCGGAACGTGGGAAGGTAGTTTTAAAAGGAGAATCGGAGAAGATATATGGGAGGAAGGTGTCATTATTTCAGGAGAATTTTTTGTCCCCGTTCTTGAGGGAAACTGCGAGTAATTTATGACGAAAAAACTAATTGCATATACCGACAAAGAACTAAAAATTGCTTGCCTTGATGGAGAACCCGAGGCACAACGGTATCTGTATGAAAGTTTTGCAGGATATGTCTATACAATTTGCCGAAAATATTTCATTCCGCCTGATTATCATAAAGATATGATGCAGGAAATTTTCAGTGAAGTCTTTATGAAATTACAGAATTTTAAACCTGAAAAGGGAAGTTTGAAAACGTGGATTCGCAACGTCAGCGTACATCGAGTTATTGATTATAAGCGCAAAGCCGGCAGAATTCGAGACTTGGAAAATAGTGCCGAATTTACTGAAAGTGATGAACCGGTAATTTGGCGGCAACTGTATTTGGAAGATTTTCTTAAAACAATTGAACCGATGCCTGAAGGTTATCGCAACGTTTTTTTACTTTCGGCTGTCAAAGGTTATAGTCATGAAGAAATAGGCAAAATGCTAGACATTAGTAAGGAAACTTCGCGCTCTCAATTGTCACGCGCGAAGAATTGGTTGCGAAAAAATATTAGTTTAAGCGAAAAAAATAATTCGTAGAATAATGGAAAATAATTTTTCAGAAAATGATCAGAGAAATCTGTTTGACGAAGAGTTTACCCTGCCGCCGGATTTGGCTTGGGATCAAGTCGAACAAGGTATCCGACGTCCGCGTAAAAAGAAAAGAAGGCTGCCTTTTTTTCTGATCTTCGCCTGTGGATTGACCGTGGTTATTTCCGTTTTTTCTTTCTTTTTTCTTAAAAAAATACCTGTTGCGCCGAATACGATGGTCGCAGAAACTTCGGAAAAGTTTTTAAATAAAAACAATGATTCTGTTGTTGTTGCTGCACTCGAAAAAGAAGGATTGACAGAGGAGAAAAAACAAGATAACTCACAGAAAAGACAGTCAAAAAAGACCACGCCTTTTACAGATATTTCAATTGTTAACAAACAAGAAGCAGGTACATTTCCGACAAAAAATGAATTCAAAAATCCTATGCCCGCGCTCATGTCTTCGGAAGAAAATGTATGGGCAGAAAGTGAAAAAAACAAATTGGTGCTCACGGAAGAATCTGAAATCATCCGACTTCTTCCTACTTTGTCTTTTCCCTTTTTATTGAAAAATAATGAAATTGCTTCTATAAAACCTGAAACAAATATCAAGCCCTTGCTTACGCCAAAAAAGAATTTGCTGCAATTGGAATTAAGCGGAGGAACGGTCTTGACAAACAATATTTATCCATCTGAAAATGAGCTGATAAATGCTGAAATGCAAACCGCACTGTCACAGCCGATTGCCTACAGTTTGCACGGTGGTATTCTATTTCAAAAACATAAAAATATCTTTTTTGGAGCAGGTTTTCGTTTTACTGAAATGAAAAACCTTTTCAGTTATACCGAAACGAGTACACGTGAAATTGTTCAGGAAAATGCCATTACGCAAGTTACTTTTAACACGTTCACTTTAGAGGAAATAGTCACGCGCAGCAGTCGTACTGATGTAGAAACTTTGCAGCGTACGGTCAAAAAAATCAATCGTTTACAAATTACAGAACTGCCTTTAACTATCGGATATGCTTTGTTAAAAAACAAATGGCAATTCAGCGTTAGTGGAGAGATTGGGCTTGCTTCAATCGGTTTTTCGGGATTTGTCCTAGACGAAAACCTACAACTTATTGATTACAGCAAAGCAACAAAGCAAAATATTTATGAATTTGGATATATGTATGGCGGCGGGGTAGAAATAAATAGACAGGTCGCAGGTAGAACTTCCATTGGTTTGAAATGCCGTTATACGAATTACGGGGGAAGAGGTCAGATGACTGATTTTTCGCCACGTACGATTGGGGTATCTTTGGGAGTTAAATTCTCTCTGTCGAATAGAGAGGTTATTCCCTACTAATTCCCCGGGTTAAGAGCAATAACCTTCATTCTCAGCCTTTAGTGTTGTATACCGTTTTTAAAATATCACCAAAGGGATATCATCGTAATTTGAGAAGAAAACTAATTCATAGTTTCCAGTAAAATTATAGGAGTCATGATTAAACAAGCCATCTCCACCTCCTGACCAACCGATTTTATCAGCTTTATCCTTTATCATTTTTGAATATGCAGGTTGCTTAATATGATTGATAAAAAGTAATAAGTCTTCAACAGTCGAATATATTTTTGCCGGTTTCTTCCCATCAGAATTCAATTTATAATGGTAGATAATGGATGATGATATGTCGTCGTCTCCTGAGGAACAAAGAGATATGCGATCATATCTAATGTTAGCTTTTCGTTTTTTACCTAGTACTTTATTGTATTAAAAAATATTGTTTGAATCAAAGTAATATTTTAAGCTGGTAATTAGTATTTATCCGATTCCTCTTTTTGTATTGGTTTTTTATAAAGGTAAATTCCAGCAAATACCCAAAATATACATATCCAAAAGATTCCATTATATTCAGGTCCTTCCAATAAGTTTTTGATGAGATAAACTAAACATACAATTGCAGTTATTAAAAATAGAATTCTTGGTTCAAATCTCATTTTATTTATATTATTTAGTGAAGAATAGATTTTGTATTGTTTAAATATTCTTTATACAAAGAATAATTTTTCATTTTTGATGAATGCTAACGGTTTTGCATACAAGCAGTAAGCCCGCATAGGGCTTATTGCGTCAGGTAGGTCGGGAGGATTACTCCTCCTTTCCCCTCTCAGAACCGTGCGTGCTAATGCCCCAACACACGGCTCAAAAACCTACGGCAATACATAGGGTTGAATCCTTTGTTTAACCTCATGTAAGATGTTGGTTAAATTAGGTTCAACAGTATAGAAAAGCGACTTTACTTGTCGCACCGT
>Ga0209831_1004007_pt1 | contig 11817 bp, 6 predicted proteins | sample Maine_Asex4_meta_FD_187451 | JGI IMG/M metagenome (GOLD analysis project Ga0209831, IMG submission 187451) | Marine algal microbial communities from Maine, USA - Maine_Asex4_metaG (SPAdes) (version 2) | ecosystem: Host-associated > Algae > Red algae > Unclassified | place: Maine, USA | collected...
CCCCAGCCCGAGCCCGAGCCCGAGCCTGAGCCTGAGCCTGAGCCTGAGCCTGAGCCCGAGCCCGAGCCCGAACCAGCGGAAGCCGCTGTTCCAAAACCTCAACCGAAACCAGTCCCTCCCCCCAAGCACAGGCCCCCTCCGACAGCCAAGGCGCCAAAGAAACCCACCCTTCCCGCGCCCCGAGCTTCTGCTCCAACTCCTCCCGTGCCAAGAGCCGCACCCCCGCCTCCCACCGTCGCTCGATCGGCTCAAATCAGCCGCAGCTCCAGACCGACCTATCCCTCGTCAGCCAAGCGAGCTGGAATCGAAGGACAGGTGATGCTGGAAATTCTCGTCGGCACCACGGGCACCACCGAACGGGTCACGGTGGTGAAAAGCTCGGGCGTCCCTGTTCTAGATGAATCCGCCGTCAAAGCCGTCAGGCGCTGGCGCTTTCGCCCCGCTGAGACGAGTTCCGGGACTAAGGTTCCCCAGACCATCCGCGTCCCGATCGATTTTCAACTCCGCTGACAGCCCAATTTCTGATACCGCTGTCCCCAGCCCGGGTTCCCTTCTTCCGAGGTGTCGGATCAACGCCTCCGATGCCAGCTTGATCGGGCACCGACGAAAAAAGCCCCGCACACAGTGCGGGGCTTTTTCGGCAACGGATTTGGCTGGATCGAGTTAGGCTTGGCCTTCGCCGTTGCCTTCGTTACCTCCTTGATCGCCACCACCCTGCTCCTGCTGGGCAGCACGGAGGCTCATCTTGACGCGTCCCTTGTCATCGACGCCGATGCACATGGCCGTGACTACGTCACCTTGCTTGACGACGTCCTCGACGTACTCGACCCGGCCTTCCGCCAGTTCGGAGACGTGAATCAGACCGTCCTTGCCGGGCAGAACCTGCATGAAGGCGCCGAACTTGGTGATGCTGACGATGGGCCCCGTGTAGAGCTTGTCGACTTCGACCTCGGCAAAGATATTGCCGACCATCTCCAGGGCACGCTCGAGGCTCTCGCGCTTGATCGCGTAGATGTGCACGGAACCGTCGTCCTCGATGTTGATCTCAGCGCCGGACTCGGCCTGGATGGCCTTGATCATCTTTCCACCGGGTCCGATGAGCTCGCCGATGCGACCGGGATCGATCTTGATCATCTCGATTCGCGGAGCGTGTTCGCTGAGGACAGCGGGCTCGGAGATGATGCCATCCATGATGGCGAGCACGTCCTTGCGGCCGCGCTCGGCCTTGTCGATGCCTTCCTCGAGGATGCTCAGCGGGATGCCGGGCAGCTTGAGGTCGAGCTGGAAGCCAGTAACTCCTTCACTCGAACCGCACATCTTGAAGTCCATGTCGCCGAAGAAGTCTTCGGAGCCGAGGATGTCGAGGATGGTCTCGTGCTTGAGGATCTTGCCTTCGTCGTCCTTCTCGGTCACCAGACCCACGCTGATTCCGGCGGCGGGACGCTTGAGGGGCACCCCGGCGTCGAGCAGTGCGAGGGTCGCGGAGCAGACCGTGGCCATCGAGCTCGAGCCGTTGGACTCGGTGATCTCGGAGGTGACGCGGAGTGCGTAGGGGAAGTCGGCCTCATCGGGAAGGATGGGAAGCACGGAGCGCTCGGCGAGAGCACCGTGACCGATCTCACGACGGTTCAGACCACCGACGCGACCCGTTTCTCCGACGGAGAAGGGAGGGAAGCTGTAGTGGAGGAGGAAGCGCTTGCTGTCGTCGCCACCGGCGTAGTTGTCGAGCATCTGGCACTCGTCGATCGGAGCAAGGGTCGCGGTCCCGAGGGACTGCGTCTCACCACGAGTGAAGAGGGCGGATCCGTGGGCGCGGGGGAGGAAGTCCACCTCGGCGCTGATCGGACGGAGGTCGTTGGGCGACCGTCCGTCGGAGCGGGTACCTTTGGAGAAGAAGCTTTCGCGAAAAGTCTTCTTCTTCACGTAATCAAACGCGGTCTCGATGTCGAAGGGCGTCGCGTCGGGGAACCTCTCGGCGGACGCTTCCTTGAGATCGGACAGAAGCTTCTGGCTGGCCCGGCTGCGCTCGACCTTGCCGGGAAGATAGATGGCAGCTTCGGTGCGGTCGGCCACCGTCTCGTAGGCGAGATCAAGGAGTTCCTGCTTGGGTCCGAAGACTTCGTACTCGCGCTTTTCCTTGCCGCACTTGGCGCGCAGTTCGTCCTGCGCGTCGCAGATCCTGGCGACGTGCTCCTGCGCAAAGTGCAGAGCTTCCTTGAAACGGGCCTCGGGGATCTCGTCGGCGGCGCCTTCGATCATGATCACCTCATCCTTGGAACCGACGTAGACGAGATCGAGATCGCTCTCGTAGCGCTGGTCGTGGTCGGGATTGACGATGAACTGTCCATCGACCTGACCGACGCGAACGGCGCCGACGGGCTTGGCGAAGGGAATGTCGGAAACGACGAGCGCAGCGGAGGCGCCGTTCATCGCGGGGATGTCGGCGTCATTGATGCCGTCGGCGGAAAGCAGGATCGCGATGATCTGCGTATCGTACAGATATCCCTTGGGGAACATCGGCCGCAGCGGGCGGTCCGTCATGCGGCAGGTAAGAATTTCCTTCTCGGTCGGCCGGCCTTCGCGCTTGAAGTAGCCGCCGGGGAAACGACCCGCAGCTGCGGCGCGCTCCTTGTATTCGACGGACATCGGGAACCAGCTCTGGCCATCGCGGATGCTGGTGGCGGAGACGGCGGTGACGAGGAGGACGGTTTCACCGAGGGTGACGGTGACGGCGCCGTCGGCGAGCTTTGCGACTTTGCCGGACTCAATCTTGAGTTCGTTGTCGCCTAGTTGAACGGAAACAGAATGCGTGTTCATGGGAAAAGAGATTTCTTTTGGGTTGCTTGGTAGTGGTGCCCGTGGACAGCGGAGAGGGTCGTGCAGAGAGACGACCTACCGAAGCAACGAGCGAGTGGTGACACGGGGACGTCCCGAGTCGAAAGGAGGAGCCAGCGCTTCCAGTCGAACCGGAAACAGATGCTCCGGCCGTGCAGAAGCGAGGACGGACTACCTCCGGAGACTGAGCGCCTTGAGAAGTTTCTGGTAGCGCTCGTGATCGGTGCGATCGAGGTACTTGAGAAGCTTGCGGCGCTTGGAGACCATGATGATCAGTCCGCGACGGGAGTGATGGTCCTTCTTGTGAAGCTTGAGATGCTCCGTGAGGTGGAGGATCTTCTGGGTCAGACGTGCGATCTGCACGTCGGCGCTCCCCGTGTCCTTCTCGTGAAGGGCGAGTTCGGAGAGATTGATTTCAGTGGTGCTCATGCGGCTGGGTGACGGGCCTTCCGTCGATCAGTGTTGTGGTTTTTGCTTGTTATGCTGGGGCGCGAATCAACCATGAATCGCGGGTCTTGCAAATGTAAAAATGAGAGTGCCTCGCAGGATCTGCCCGTGTCCCGCCCCAACTGGTTCCCAAAGCGTGGGTCACGCGGTCCTTTTTCAGTCGGCAGAGCCTCTACTGCTCGCGGAGAGGCATGGCAGCGTTCCGGAAGTCGAGGTCATCGGGGAGATGCTCGACGAACCGACGGTAGCGCAGTTGATGGCGCGAGCCCGTCTAGGTGCATGGCGCTTGCTCAGCGGTCCTCTTCGGCAGAAACCGCGAGGTTCGGCACCCTAAATCAAGTGCGCTGGTAAAGGGCGCCTCCGCCCCGCTGAGGTCCCAGCATGGCTGAGCCCAGAAGGGACGTCTGATCATAGCCGGCGTAACGCCTCGGGAACTCCGCCCCCATTGACCAGAGCCCTGTACGGGCGACCTAAGGAAACGAGGTCACGGGTCGCTGGTGGCGACGGATTAGGACGCCCCTTCAGGGCTCGATTCTGCAGGGCCACAGACCCAGGGCGATGCCCGGACGATGCCCCGGGCTAGAATGGGGCGCCCCTTCAGGGGTTTTTTCTGGGCGGGGACAGAACCGTTCCTCGCAGTGGTCAAGAGCTTGTTTCCGAGCGCGGGGAACTGGTGCGCTCGGAGGGCAAGAATCCGCTGTCTCGAGGGAACGCCCGATGTCATAAAATTCGGCAACGTCGCCAGGTTCTTTCCCTCTATCCAAAGATCGGCCGATTCTTTGCTCGGATCAGGTTTTCCGAACCGGATTTCAAGTCGCAACGCGGTCCTCCGGCCCGGCTCCTTTATGCGGGAAAATGACGCCTAATTGACTGTGGCCGACCAAAGCTCCCAGCGATTTCGGTGCTCGGTATCAGCCACGTCTGATCCAGAGCTGCTGCTCGTCTTCATCCAGAGATCGCAACCCCCATACGATCCAGTCGGACCGGGATCAGCCGTGATCAAGAAGTCAATCAGGAGTGGGCCATCGATCACCCGCTGGGGTAGGGATCGATTCTTCCCAAGTCTGGGGAACAATCAACGCCAGATCAAGAAGAGCACACGCACCCATCAAATTTTAGGCCAACTACCCTGCGCCGACATCTTGGTTCCGGGGCGCCGGGCGCACTTTTCAACAACCGTCCGAAGAGCCCCTCGGACTCGTCGAATCTAGTCGGGGGCTGGGCGGTCTGCGGCAGGAGTGACGATGGTAGCCAGCTCAAAATCGATCACGCAGAATCGTCCCACCTGGTCGCTGTAGGTGATGTTCCTTAGAAACGCATCGTCGTGCCTGACGCCGTACTCTTCCTCCAACTCCGCGAAGATGGCATCCTGCTTGGCCTGGCTCATTTTGGTAACGATCTGTCCGCAGTTGGTGGTTACGAGGATCAATTCGTCCTCATCGGCCTCCACCACCTTGGGTACGAACGCACAACCCACCTTCTCGAGATGAGTCAGGACCCGAACTTCGTTCTCAAACCGCTCCTTGGCGCCCGTACCACGGAACTCTTTATGAACGAGCCCATCGAAACCGACGCGGACCCTTGAACGAACGCTGTTCTTTACCTCCCTCACAACTTTCCAAAGGCTTCGAGGATGTCTTCGACGATCTGCGAGGGTTCCTTCACGGCTTCCACCTCGACTAGATCATCGCCCTTTTCGAGGATTTTCAACTGACTCTTCAAGAGGCTCGGCGACATGTAGTGACCTTTGCGATCGTCGAGGCGCGCCTCCAGGACGGTAACAGGCACTTCCAGATAGACGAAGGCAAGCGGAACCCCAAATGACCGCAACCGCTCTCGATAGCAATATTTCAGAGCAGAACAAGCCAAGACCGCCGGACCAGAGTCTCGCAATGACATCAATTCTCTGCCTATTTCATCGAGCCAAGGCCAGCGATCCGAGTCGTCGAGGGCGAGGCCGATCCTCATTTTCTCCACGTTGGCCGGAGGATGGAAGGCATCGCCCTCGAGGAACCGGCAATCGAGGCGTTTCGCAAGAGCCGTGCCCACCGTGGTCTTACCGGATCCGCAAACCCCCATGATGACGGTGGTGTGGTTCATCGTGCAGGCATCATGGGCTATTCTCCCTCACTCTTCCGAATCATGTCGGCCCTTCTCATCGACTCCTCCATGCGCAGGAGATCTTGTTTCTCTGCGAGAATTCGGTCTTCCATTCGTCTCCGGGCGGGATCCAGATCGTAGGCCTCGACATCCACCGCCCGTTTCCTCAAAACCAAGGCGGCGATCGGCAGCGTGAAGGCGATCGCAAACAGTCCAAGCGCGACTTTAAAGGCGCGAATCTTCAGCGCTTCGTCGAGACGCTTGCCCTCGTTCACGCTCCGAGCCCGATTTCTCAGGATCGACATTTGATAAAAACGCCGGAACGGCCTCGGCGCGTTCGACATGGCAATGCACAGGAAGGCTAGGAAGACGAAGACGGCGGCGAGAACGAGGAGAAGACCTGGAGACATTGCTGTTGGATCAGTATCGCTGACATAGAAGACCGCTCAAGAGAATCAAGAGGCAAAAAAAAGCCCCGTAGAACGAAATGTTCTACGGGGCTGAAAAAGAAAAATTGGCGACGACCTACTCTCGCATAGCCTTTCGCTACACTACCATCGGCGAGACAGCGTTTCACTTCCGGGTTCGGAAAGGGACCGGGTGGTTCCACTGCTCTATGGCCACCAAAGTCGAGGGCTTCGAAAAGGCCTCGGCTTTAATGGAGTTGTCGAAAAACCGGAGCGGTTCCCTGGCAACTGTACAAAAGGGTAATAAGAGTCATGCAATGTCTTTGGCTTGCCAGCCAAATATGAGAAGACAAGAAGGAATCAAGTCGAACGGATGATTAGTACTACTAAGCTGAACATGTCGCCATGCTTACACCCGTAGCCTATCAACGTGGTAGTCTTCCACGATCCTTCAGGGAAAGTTCATCTTGGGAATGGCTTGTCGCTTAGATGCTTTCAGCGATTATCCGTTCCGCACTTAGCTGCCCAGCTATGCCGATGACTCGACAACTGGAGCACCAGAGGTGCGTCAAACTCGGTCCTCTCGTACTAGAGTTTGAACCCCTCAACTTTCCTACGCCCGCAGAGGATAGAGGACCGAACTGTCTCGCGACGTTCTGAACCCAGCTCGCGTGCCACTTTAATCGGCGAACAGCCGAACCCTTGGGACCTACTTCAGCCCCAGGATGTGACGAGCCGACATCGAGGTGCCAAACCGCGCCGTCGATATGAACTCTTGGGCGCGATCAGCCTGTTATCCCCGGCGTACCTTTTATCCGTTAAGCGATGGCAATTCCACATTCAACCACCGGATCACTTTGACCTACTTTCGTATCTGCTCGACTTGTAAGTCTCACAGTTAGGCAGGCTTATGCCAATGCACTCGAAACCTGGTTGCCAACCAGGCTGAGCCTACCTTCGTGCTCCTCCGTTACTCTTTAGGAGGATACCGCCCCAGTAAAACTGACCGGCTGCCATGGTTCCCCAGCCCGATTCAGGGCAAGGGGTTAGATTTCCCAACAGTAAAGGGTGGTATCTCACTGACGGCTCCACCGGATCCTGGAATCCAGCTTCGAAGCCTCCCACTTATACTGAGCATTAAAATCAGAAAACCAGTGACAGCGTACAGTTAAGGTGCACGGGGTCTTTCCGTCCTTCTGCGGGTAGGCGGCATCTTCACCGCCGTTACAATTTCACTGAGCTCCCTGTTGAGACAGCGCCCAACTCGTTGCACGATTCGTGCAGGTCGGAACTTACCCGACAAGGAATTTCGCTACCTTAGGACCGTTATAGTTACGGCCGACATTCACTCGGACTTAGGTTCGGAGCTTTGCCAGGACGAACCTTGGCTAACCACTCCCCTTAATCTTGGAGCATTGGTCACGTGTCACATCCTATACATCGGCTTTCGCCTTGGCAGAATGCTGTGTTTTTGCTAAACAGTCGGTTGGGCCGGTTCACTGCGCCTTGCAAATACGAATAAAAGCAAGGACCCCTTCTCCCGAAGTTACGGGGCTAGATTGCCGAGTTCCTTAACAGGGTTTCACTCTTGCGCCTTAGTATATTCAACTCACCCACCTGTGTCGGTTTACGGTACGGGCTCCTTAGCGTACACTACAGATTTTCTTGGCTGCGCACTCGAAGGTTCAGCTTCCGCCGTAGCTTCCACCTGCCTTGCGGCCCTGGCACTATCACAATCCAGGCCTTTCTGTGCGCCGCGTCCCTGTAGTTTAAGGTTCGGAGGTGCAGGAATATTAACCTGCTGTCCATCGCCTACGCCCTTCGGCCTCGGCTTAGGTCCCGACTAACCCTGGGACGAAAAACGTTGCCCAGGAAACCTTGGGTTTACGGCGGAGAGGGATTTCACCTCTCTTATCGTTACTCATGTCTGCATACTCACTTGTCAGCGCTCCACTTTCAGTCGCCATCTAGCTTCATCGTACTGACAACGCTCCCCTACCGCGAATGAATCTCGAAAGAATCATCCGCCCGGAGCTTCGGTATACCGCTTATCGCCAATCATTTTCGGCGCAAAATCTCTCGATGAGTCAGCTGTTACGCATTGTTTAAATGGTGGCTGCTTCTAAGCCAACATCCTCACTGTCTATGAGATTTCACCTCCTTTCCACTTAGCGGTATTTAGGCACCTTAGCTGCCGATCTGGGCTGTTTCCCTTTCGACAATGAAGCTTATCCCCCACTGTCTCACTGCCGCACTACACCCCGTGGTATTCGGAGTTTGGTTGAGTTTGGTACCCGGGTATGGGCCCTAGCTCATTCAGTGCTCTACCCCCACGGGTCAGCATGCGACGCTGCACCTAAATGCATTTCGGGGAGAACCAGCTATCACCGGGTTTGAATAGCCTTTCACTCCGACCCACAACTCATCCGAACAGTTTTCAACCTGCAACGGTTCGGGCCTCCACAGCATGTTACTGCCGCTTCACCCTGGTCATGGGTAGGTCACCTCGGTTTCGGGTCTAGCTCACGCGACTCATTCGCCCTATTCGGACTCGCTTTCGCTGCGCCTCCGTCTCTGAAAGACTTAAGCTTGCCACGTAAACTAACTCGCAGACTCATTAAACAAAAGGCACGCCATGACCCCCGAAGGGGCTCTGACACCTTGTAGGCATACGGTTTCAGGTTCTATTTCACTCCGCTCACAGCGGTACTTTTCACCTTTCCCTCACGGTACTTGTTCACTATCGGTCGCTAGCTAGTATTTAGCCTTACGCGGTGGTCCGCGCAGATTCACACGGCGTTTCACGTGTGCCGTGCTACTTAGGGGATCCTCAGGGCCAGTCGAAATTTCAGCTACGGGTCTGTCACCCTCTATGGAGCACTTTCCCAAGTGCTTCGCCTATTTCTTCTGGTCCCATGCGAGGCCCTACAACCCCACCTAGTAAACTAGATGGTTTGGGCTGGTCCGTTTTCGCTCGCCGCTACTCACGGAATCGATTTCTCTTTCTGTTCCTCCGGTTACTGAGATGTTTCACTTCACCGGGTATTGCGTGCCTGCTCCTATGTATTCAGAGCAGGACGACTGGGGATTATCCCAGCCAGGTTACCCCATTCGGAAATCTCCGGGTGATAAAGCGTATGTGCCGCTCCCCGAAGCTTATCGCAGCTTGTCACGTCCTTCATCGCCTTCTAGCGCCAAGGCATTCACCGTATGCCCTTACTAACTTGATTCCCGTCTTGATTCTCACCATCTTCGAGACCGGAGTCTCTCCGAATGGAAAATCGGAAATCTTTGAGTCGTTCTCTATACTAAAGCTGGCAAGTTTACTTGTTCTGCCGAAGCAGAACTGAAATTGCACAACTCTTGGTTGTTTACCCTAATGTACAGTTGTCAAGGAACCGACCGATTGAGAGACTACATTGAACAGCTTACCAGTGGAGGACCGTGGGTCCAACAGGACTTGAACCTGTGACCCCCGCCTTATCAAGGCGGTGCTCTAACCAACTGAGCTATGGACCCGTAAACGGCATCTCCGTCGAGAAGGCGAACCTTCTCAAGTGGAGGCAAGCGGGTTCGAACCGCTGACCCCCTGCTTGCAAAGCAGGTGCTCTACCAACTGAGCTATGCCCCCGCTGGGTTTCTGTTCATTCAGCCTGGGGCGAACCCGGACTGTCTGGGAAAAATAAGCTAAGTTGTACGCTGCGTGACTAGGTCGCGATGCATCAAGGTTGTTTTGTGTCGGCTTTGGCTTTCGCCGCCACCATGTACCGGGTTGTTGAATTCGAATCTGCAGATGCAGATCGAGCCTTCTCCAACTGTCGGTATTGACCTGTTCATTGTATCCGCCGGGATTGATTTCCCGATGGGCCGTGAGTGGCGTAATGAACTTGCTCCATAGAAAGGAGGTGTTCCAGCCGCAGGTTCCCCTACGGCTACCTTGTTACGACTTCATCCTAGTTACCAGCTACACCTTAGGATCATGCGAATTGATGATACTTCGGGTGCGGCCGGCTTCCATGATGTGACGGGCGGTGTGTACAAGACCCGGGAACGTATTCACGCCGTCGTAGCTGATACGGCATTACTAGCGATTCCGGCTTCATGGAGGCGAGTTGCAGCCTCCAATCCGAACTGGGCCCAGTTTTGAGGATTTCCTCCACCTTGCGGTCTCGGATCACATTGTACTGGGCATTGTAGTACGTGTGCAGCCCAGGGCATAAGGGCCATACTGACTTGACGTCGTCCCCACCTTCCTCCCAGTTGATCTGGGCAGTCTGTCTAGAGTCCCCACCATTATGTGCTGGCAACTAGACACAGGGGTTGCGCTCGTTGCTGGACTTAACCAAACATCTCACGACACGAGCTGACGACAGCCATGCAGCACCTGTGCAAAATACGACCAGAGGCCGTTCAGAGCCTTTCGAACTCCTTAGTGATGCATGTCAAGCCCTGGTAAGGTTCTTCGCGTTGCATCGAATTAAGCCACATACTCCACCGCTTGTGCGGGTCCCCGTCAATTTCTTTGAGTTTTAATCTTGCGACCGTACTCCCCAGGCGGCTGGTTTAACGCGTTAGCTCCGGCACGGAAGGGGTCAAATCCTCCCACACCAAACCAGCACCGTTTACTGCTAGGACTACAGGGGTATCTAATCCCTTTCGCTACCCTAGCCTTCGAGCCTCAGCGTCAGTACATGTCCAGGGTCTCGCCTTCGCCACTAGTGTTCCTCTCGATATCCACGCATTTCACTGCTACACCGAGAATTCCAGACCCCCCTCCATGACTCAAGTATGGCAGTATCGGATGCAGTCTGCGGGTTGAGCCCGCACCTTTCACATCTGACTTACCGTACCGCCTACGCTCTCTTTACGCCCAGTGATTCCGAACAACGCTTGGGACCTTCGTATTACCGCGGCTGCTGGCACGAAGTTAGCCGTCCCTTCCTCTTCAGGTACTATCAGGCACTGCCACGTCTTAATTGACAGTGCTTTACTCCCTGATGACAGGAGTTTACGACCCTAGGGCCTTCATCCTCCACGCGGCGTCGCATCGTCAGACTTTCGTCCATTGCGAATGATTCTCGACTGCTGCCACCCGTAGGTGTCTGGACCGTGTCTCAGTTCCAATGTGCCTGATCGTCCTCTCAGACCAGGTACCCGTCGTAGCCTTGGTGAGCCGTTACCTCACCAACAAGCTGATAGGCCGCGAGCCCATCCTAAAGCGAAAGCCGAAGCCTCCTTTGGTAGATCACTGATGCCAGTGAAAACCACATGCGGTATTAATCCGAGTTTCCCCGGGCTATCCCCCGCTTTAGGGCAGGTTGCTCACGTGTTACTCACCCGTCCGCCACTAAGAATTACAAAAGCAAGCTAAAGTAATTCTCCGTTCGACTTGCATGTCTTATCCACGCCGCCAGCGTTCGTTCTGAGCCAGAATCAAACTCTCCGTTAAGAAATTTTTGGTTTCATTTGCAACCTCGTTTCAGCGAACTGAATCGAGGCCGGTATGATGACGCTCACATCTCAAGAAGGCGAACCTCTTTGATTTGCAAGCTGAAACCACACCGCGACTTGCGTCGCGCAACGCACAACTTAGCTTATTTTTCCACCGAACCTCCTAGGCCACCCAAAGACGAATTGCTTCGCATCTGGACTCCTGGCGTCCGGTCAGTCTCTCTCAAGGATCTTTTTTTTCAGGGACTTGAAACTCGATCCTCACTCTCGTGAGGGGCGACTTTCAAGGCCGTTGAATCCGCGATTCTCGCGGCGGGCCGTTATCTTACCCAAAACTGGGTACCCGTCAAATCGATTGCGTACGATTTTTGCAGAAAGTGCCCGTTTTTCCGCTCGATCTACGGAATCCTTGAGAAACACTAGGGTTTTTGGATCTCTTGTCGACCTCATTGAGACGGATTTCGCCCCAGAGTCATCGTTTTCGCCTCTCTGCCGATCATTTTCTTTGCCCGTCCTGACTGGATATCATGAAAACCGAGAGTCTGAGCCTGTTCGGATCAGAAACGGCGATCCCAGT
>Ga0209831_1004009_pt1 | contig 11815 bp, 14 predicted proteins | sample Maine_Asex4_meta_FD_187451 | JGI IMG/M metagenome (GOLD analysis project Ga0209831, IMG submission 187451) | Marine algal microbial communities from Maine, USA - Maine_Asex4_metaG (SPAdes) (version 2) | ecosystem: Host-associated > Algae > Red algae > Unclassified | place: Maine, USA | collected...
AATGGGGGGGGAGGGGGGAAGGGGGATGCGGTGGCGGCGAGATGCGGATCGTCGACAGCATCCGGTCGTCGACCATTAAATGTCACCCTTGAACTTTTCACATACTCTCGCTGGCAATCGACCACCGCATTCCAAATCCGAACCAAAACAGTCTGCAATCCGATTCCGGTAGGTTTCAGTGACGTGAACTGGCACACACTGTGCTGCGATCTCAAATCACACTTGGGTGGAATTACCAGCGCAGCCCCTCAACCTCGAGTCCTTCTCCCAGCCGACGAAATCAACCTCTGCTGGTCTCTGGCACGAAACGAGCCGCTACTGAACCAAATGGGCAGGTTGCCCGGCCAATCCAGCACTGTCTGGCGGCAAGTGCTTCTGACGCGTCCCGTGTTTTGGGTCCTATCTCAAAACCCCTGGGAACCAGAGTCGGGAAGGCACGATAGAAGTGTTCCACCTGCGTCACTTCCCTCTCTGAGCGTGTAAGATGTCGTGTATGTTGTTGACCGTCCCTTATAAAGAGTGAACCGATCAAGCACTGCCATTGGCAGACGCATTATAGGTCTCAAAAGGAGTTCGCAGTCAACTCAACTGGCCAATGACAAGCCGAGACCGGTGGAACAATCGATGCAAGAATTCTCGGCAGTGAGCTATTTTCCCCACCACTTGTTAGAGAGCCGTCAGTTTTGCCGCCACGGGTACAACACTGGAGTCAGGCCTTCCTTTTCGCGCATCTTCTGGCCTCTGCCGGGATTTTGTGGTCGCACAATTCTGGAGAGGCGTTTCTTCGCTGTCGCGCCCAGTCGCACGACTGCGACACATTGCCTGGAATCGATCATCTCGAGCTTTTGTCGCCGATGGTTATTGGAATTTTGAGTGGCTCCGTGCACGTTGATTCTCTTTCATTGGAATATGTTCGACTTGTCACATGTGCCGGTCACTGTTGATGCCACCCGAGTGCAAGAAAATTTGTGAAACAACTGTAGTCAAGGACAGTGTCGCCCTGGGAGAAGCTACTGGATAAAGCAGGCTCCATCTGACCCGAAATGGCGTACCGCTCATACACTCGCCAAAAACGGCACACAACTGCGCAAGGACAAGCGAAAAGGGCCGAATGATCATCCAGTTAGAGTCATTTTGGCCTTTGAGAGCACACCCAGTGCGCTGAACACAAGAAGATCCTACCAAGGAAGCGTACAGGAAAGCCACTTACCTCAGACCATTTGGCCTCTAAACAGAGGCCTGACCTATCATGGGGATGAACATTTGGGTCCAAGCCCGCGTCATCGCAGTCTTCTGGGGAAGAGAAGCAATTTGTACCGTTGAACATCTCGGCAACGACCACAACCCGAACCTCAGCGTGGCTCACACGAGCATCTTGTTGACGCCGAGGCATCGGCCTTCGCGAAACCACCACATCCGCCGCCATCTCCTCTGTGCACAGCACCTGCGCCAAACGCGCCTTCTCGTGCTTTGAGAATTGCGGCGTTGGGCTGGAAGATCCCGCCACGGTAGCAGCGGACGGCCCAACCGCCGGCGATAGAGCGGCTGCTGCCCTCGGCGCAGCAGGTGGCGCGCCACCGGCTTCCACGACTGGTGGCGTCTCTGCCGCCGAAGCAGAGTCGGGCGTGTCACTTGGGCCCGCAGGCGCCACAGCCGCAGGAAGTGTATCCGGGCGCATGACACCAGTCGAGGCGGGCGGGGGATCAAAGCACCGCGGCGAATGGTCGGGGTCGTCCGCCGCAGAACACGTCACCCCGTCCTCTCGCGACACTGCTCCTATAGGATGCTGTTGTCGCTATTAATTGGCAGGCCGTGACGCTTCAGCTACTTCTTGAGCCGCTTAATCGTCACTCGAGATGCTGTACCCGATCGGAAGACGAAACAACGAGCGGCAGGCGGGGTGGGTTCTGAATTTGTAGTGGGGGGGGTGGGCTGCACTCGGTTGGGGTATGGGCGTTGATTGGGGCGCTCTGAGAGGGTCCTGCCGTGTCCTTCGACGGGTGGTGCAACATTGGGCGATGGAACTCATCTTCAAGTCTCCAAATCGCAGAAGTCATAACTTGATAACGCCCGCGTTATGGGCACGAGCATGAGAGCGGCATTTTTGCTGTCTCCCCAGTTTTGTCTGATCGGATTGACGTCACGAGGGGCTGGATCAACTACGGCCTTCCTAAAGATGCAAAATTCCGGTGAAAGAACTCGCTCGTATGCTGACTTGTCCCGATCAAAGGCTGCTGGAATTATCTTTAGCTGCAGACCTTGCTCCACTTTTGACGTTATGGCAAAAGCACACCTGTCCCTTCGAAATCCACTCCAGGACGCCCGACTGCCAGCCAACGTTTTGCTCAGGTGCCGTCGCTGCATACTTGCCAATTGTCGGTGGGTACGAGTTGCACACAAAGCGGGCGATGCGCCAAAGCGGGCGTCCTCTGAAGCGACATGTCGGGCCAACAGGGGGTAGGCAAGAAAATTCCCCAATGGCACAAGCGAATGCGAGGCAACCAGACAGATCTAAGCATTGTGCGGCTGTTCTCGGGTAGAAAGGCCCCGCCTGAGTAGTTTCTTCTTCACGGTGCATCACGCCATCTCGCATGTGTGCCAGTCCGCGACGCGCTCTTACTCTGGTCATAGAAGGCCCTTGCTCTCAACTTTTTCATTGCTCCCCCCCCGCCTTTTGGTTTCCCTGCTGCCTCCTGTGTCGACGCTGTGCTCCCCTGTTACCCACTGCCCCCCTTTTCCTCTTGCCAATGAAGTCGGCTGAGACGGGGCGGCACCTTGTTCGCATGGTGCTCGCGGGGGGCACAACCGTGGCTGCGGCGTCCCGGTCTTTGTGTTTGTCTGTGCGGTCGGCGTCGCGGTACCTGGGCTACTTTCGCGATTCAGGCGGCGAGCTTCACTACGGGCAGAACCGGTGGAATCATCATGCTGATAACGTCTCCGACGACTCTTGGTTGCGTACTGCGGTTCTGACAGCCGTCGATGAGCAGCCAGATCTCTTCCTTGACGAGATGGCCGACGCAGTCAACTGCCTGGCGGGGGAGGTGGGGGCGGGCGTGGAGATTTTGATCGTTACGGTCGGATGAATTCTTGCCAGGAATGGACTCACACGCAAGGTGATTGAGCGTGCGTTCTTGATTCTCAATGAGGTGCAGCGAGCTCTCTACGTGGAGGCGCAGTGGCGCATTCCTTTGCGCTGTCGCGTCTACGTCGATGAGGCCCGTAGAGTGGGTGGGGCAGCGGAGCGGCGCTTGGCGTGGTCTTTGCGTGGCGCGCGTGCTGAGTGCTACCTCGAGGCGAGCCCTGGAGAGCGCACGAGCTTTTTAGTAGCTGTGGCGCATGATCAGGTTCTGGACTGGATTGTTACGCGTCCTCCTTCTGGTCAGACAGCTGTCGACTTCTGAGTTTTTGTGACCAACCTTTCGCTGCCTCGTATGCGTTCTGTACAAGAGGGAATGGCGTGGCAAGAGCAGCCCGACAGATGTTTTTTGGTGCTGGACGGTGCTCTTATTTACGATGAGGTTTCTCTTGAGGTGCTGAGGGACGTTGGGGTGTTTGTTCTCTCCTTTCCTCCGTACTCTCTTGACTTCAATTGCATAGAGGGTTTCTGTTGGGACAGTCAGACGCTCACTCTCAGCACGCGCCATAAGCTCCCCACGCACAAAATCACACGTCAGAGTCTTGTTGATCACGAATGCACCCGTGTACATCTTACCCGGACCAACAAAAGCAGCGAAGGCATCCTCCACTTTCACAGAGTCACTCGCTGTGTCTGGCAGTCCCACACACCGTACAGCGGCGCGCCTCAGCTCCTTGCCCTTAACCTTGAGAAATGGGCTGGCGGACCCGAGCACCTCCGCGCCGGCCCCCGTCCCAGACACCACAAGTCCCACCTCTATCTTGCTGCGCTGCATCTCTCTTCGCGTGGCCGTCGATTACTTGGGCAGCTTCTTCAGCTGCTCTTGTAGTGGGGCGACGACACTCGCTCGATGACCTGTGACGTTGACTGCTGCTCGCGGGCCCGGCGGGGGCACTGCGGCCTGTTCGCTGTTGCGGCCCGCCGAGTGAGCCGTAAAGACCCCGAGGGCACGAGCCTCCGGTCGCGAGACCCCGTCGTCCTGGACCGCTGCAGCAACACCGTGTGTCGTCCAAACCGGGGGAGAAGCCGCCGCTCCACCCAATTCGGTCAGATCCACAATTTCGGCCTGCGAAATAAGAGTTCGAAAACAAGTTCCGTCCTCAGGATCGAGCGCCGCCAGTCGCCGCTCGCTCCCGCGAGCCGCGTTCTTTTGGGCGCGCTTCGTCGGGCTTAGTTTGTCCAGGTCCAAGGTCATTCGGATGTGCATATCCTCCATCATGTGCTCGGGGCGTGTCCATTTTGGCACAATGCCCCGACGCAACTGCTGCCTCAACTTGTCTGCTGCGTGACCTTCTTGTCGCAGACAGGGCACACATCAGAGCACTTGCCGCACGTGTGTTTCCCACAGCCGCACAAAATGTCCGGTGCGGTGGCGATCGGGCACCGCCAAAAAACGTGATCGGGCTGCCGGCATACGCCACACCGCCGGCCGTGGCCAATATCTGCCAGGAAAGAAAAGAAACAATGGAAGAGACATGCCATAATCCAGAACTAGGCACACCACACACAAAAAGACAGGAGTCAGACACAGTTCGCGGGCGAGCGTGAGTAATCGAAGGCATCTTTCGCACCTCCATCGCAAAGAAACTTCCCAGCAGGTCCGAGAGACAGCCGAGATCCTCCAATAACTGCTGACCACATCGTACCTGTTGGTGAAGAGACACCACCGGTCGACTGCTCGCCGTCACTGCCTCCAGACTCCATGACAAAGAAACACGGACACACTCACTCGCCACGAGGTTGCGAAAGGAAGAGAGTAACGAGTCGTTGACACCAACTGGCAGTGTCGGGCCGAGTGTCGGCGTGTGACGTCAACCCTTACGGTTGAGGTCAACAACACGAGACGTTGCGCATAGCTCGATTTACCATCCGCTGGTCGCCATCGGCGTGCGACGGCGTCGTCGTTGATGAATTTTGTGCATTACCCGAATGGGGACGATCTGCTCAATCATAACCTTTTAACAGTCACTTTCAGAACTTCTGTGAAGACTGGAACTGTTCACGCAAAGTCAAGTCCGCTTCTTGACCTTGACTGTGACCAGGTCGGCCAACATTGAGAAAACAGGCAAATGTTAATACCAAGGAGCGTGACACCAATATGCGAACGGGCATCTACTGCTAATCCACAAATTTTGTGCTGGTGGACAGAGACTGACTGGCGGACCGACTCTCTCCACCAATCAGATGCGCCCCTGGGACTGACTTGGTGCTCCTGATTGCTTACATGTGCCCATACAGCCTGGAAATCAACATCAGCTCCTCTTTTTTTGTGAATTTCTGGGCAGGAGACTGTAGAAAATCTCAGGATCTCGCGTGGGCAGCTTGCTCCGTGCCAAGAAAATAGGATCAAGCGGCAACAGACAGTGAGTTCTGCTGCATGCAAGGTCCTGGTACCGAATGCGGGCTCTCGATTGGCTTAGATGCCTTCTTACTGTCGTTTTAGACCAATAGAGTGCTGTTATTCACAGTCAGTCTCTGTCTCTGTCCCCCAGGACAAAATTCGGGGATCAGCAGTACCATTTCTTCTCGGCCACCCAGCTCCCTGCACGTTGTAGAATCGTTTTCGTACGCTATGTGTCATGCTTTGAGCTCCAGGAGCCACCTTCACTTGGTGTCACCGGGGCGCATGACGAGAGCTCCATGATAGCGTCCAGACCAAAGTGTAGCACATGGGAGGGGTGCCGGAGCTGCGAAAGAGCTCACAAGACGCCGAGGCATTCGCGCTTTGTGGTGGAGTAGTTTTTCTCTGCAGCAGTGAGTCCTCGGCTCCAATATCCGACAGGATGAAGCAGTTCGCCCGGTTCCTCCTGGAGGAGGGTACACCCGACTTTGTCGAAACATGCGTCAACGTCGACGACGAGCTTCCGGTTGGCCTTTGGCCAGGCAAGTACCGGTGGGCACAATAGTGTGTGGCGAAGGTCTTCGAATGCGGCGACTGCCACGTCCTTAAGCGGTGGTACATCCGGTGGGATCTCGGCCCGAGTCAGGGCGTTCAGGGGCTTTGCTCGTTTGGCAGAGTCCTTGACAAAACGTCGATAGACGTTGCACAGGCCAAAGAAGCTTTCCAGCTGGGTCTTTGTCGTGGGAAACTTGGCATGCTCCAGAGCATCAACGTTCTTTTTATGCACGTGTAGTTGCCTTGGGCGGACAACGTGTCCATGGTACTCGACTTCGTCGGAGAACCATGTGCACTTTACCAAGTTCAGGGTAACCCCGGCTTCGCGGAGGCGGTGCAAAACCGTGTCAACGTCCTTGAAGTGTTGTTTCGCGTTCCCGGAGAAAATCATGACATCGTCTGAGTAGACGAGGCATATCTGCCACTTTAAGCCCGAGAGGATAATATCCAATGCACGCTGGAAGGTTGCAGGTGCGTTCGTCAAGCCGAAAGGCATTGATAACCAGTGGTATATACCACAGTGCGTTGTGAACGCCGTCTTCTCTTGGTCGTCTTTGCGTAAGGGCACTCGCCAGTACCCCGCGGTGCAGTCGAGAGACGTGAACACCTGGGCATATCCCAAGGATTCAAGGCAATCCTCCATTCGAGGCAAGGGATAAGCATCCTTCTTGGTGATATTGTTCAGCCGACGATGGTCGACACAGAATCGGGCTTTGCCGTTCTTCTTTGGTACGATTACCACGGGGCTCGCCCAAGCACTATGGCTAGGGGCAAGGACGTTGAGCTTCAACATCTTGCTGATCTGATCTGAGATGATCTTCCATTTGAACGGCCCGGTCCGGTAAGGTTGAGCCCGTACGGGCAGAGCGTCTGGAGGAGTGACGATGGCGTGCTTCGTAGCACGGATGACGCCGAGGGTTCCATCCCACATAGACAAATGCGTCTTGAGCATGTCGTGAATCTGCTTGTGCAGATACTCGGGAGCCTCACTGAGGTCGAGGTCGTCGAGTGGGTCACGACTCGTGTCGGCCGATGAAGTATCGGTTCCATCCTTTGGACTTTTGTCGTCCAAGACGGCGGACAACGTTGGCCCTTGGTAGGGTTCCGCAAACCCCAAGGTTGAGTTCTTGCGAACGATGACTTGATCCTTGCCGAAGTCGCATAAATTGACCAAGAAGGGTTTGTCAGGTGTGACGATGGCAAGGCCGCGGGCGACTGCCATTGACTAATGTCGGCATAACCGAGCGTTCGGTGTGATGGTAACCATACCGGGGGTGTCGCGTGTCGCCATGATCCACTCCTTTTGGTGTCCGTTGACACGTAATTGTTTGCAGGCTCGCACCCTTGCGGGTTTTGGCGGTCCCGGGCACTGTCATTTAGACACGCCAAGATCGACGTTGGCCGAGGTAGTTCCTCCGTGCAACGCACGTGTTCCTACCAGACGATCTTACGCAAACGCGGCAAGATCGCCTCGATGTTTTGTTCAATGAACTCGGTGCCAAGGATGCACGGGACTGACAAGTTGTCGGAAACGAGGAAACGGTCAAAGAGACGTACACCTTCTGTGTCTGCATACAGATGTATGGCATACTTCGTCATGAGACGGTTGTTGTTTGCATCTCGGATACGCGGAAACGTGGTCAACTTCTCGACGTAAGCCATCCAGTTCGCAGGGAGAACACTAATTCGCACTATGTTCACCCCGGCGCCCGTGTCCAAGACAGGGCGGCAGCTCTGCATCACACGCATGCACGGGCCAAGGGTGGCGGCGATCTCGTAGTGCCGTAAGGCACGGCGCAACAATCTTGTCACCGTACGCTTTCGCGTCCCGTCGGGCAACCCTCAGTCGGTCACCCGGCCTAGGCGTTTTTCGAGTCCTCGACGGCGTCGGCCGGATGTTCGATCTCGTCTTCCTCGGTGTCACCGTCTGAAATGGCACGAACGCCGACAGGCGGTTGGCGACGTTCGCGAGGGCGATACGGCTCGGCACACTGTGCGGCGAAGTGGCCCGGCTTGTTACAGTTGTAACAGATGTCAGCCCGATTGGCTTGAGGCACGGCGGCCCGAGGGGGCGGCGGGGTGCGAACCGGCTTGAACGGTCGTTCCGTCGTCGTCCGCTGGTCCTGTGTCGCGTAAGCGACTTTGATCGCCGTTGGGCGGGTCATCTTGAGCTGCAAGCGCAGCTTGTTGGTGCCGTCCCAGTACAACTGGGCGGTCGCAACCGTCTCTGATAGAGTTCGATCCGGGAATTGGTCATTCAAGACCCGAACGTGCGCTTGCACAAGGACCGAAAGACCCGTTATAAAAACGTCCTTAACGTCTTGGATGTTGAACAACCCGTTAAGAAGATCGCATTGCGTTTCCACGTGGTGACCAAAGGCCGTGGGCGCCTCTTTGTCTTGTTGCTTCATCGTAATGATGTATTCGTAGGCGTTAGCCATAGTTGCGTGTGTCGCGTACTTCGAAAGGAGCCGGTTGGCGGCATCTCTGCATGTACGGATGCCATAACGATAACTTCCGAAAGTGCTGTTAATCGCGCCGGAGAAGGCCATTTTGGCATTGCCGGCTAGTCAGAAGACCATGAGGGGAAGGGCTTGACCGTGAGTCAGCCCAGCCGCGTCTCACGCGCGGCGGAATGTCGTCAAGAACGTGAAGATGCCCAAGGGCAGGGCTCCCGTGAACGGCTGTTGCCCGTGGAACGCTCCTTCCGAACGTTTGTTGAGACAGTTCGACCGTTGTGCCTCTTTCGGCGTGTACGTCAGTTGACGTCGGATGAGGAAGTACGTCCTGTAGTCCAGGAGGGTCTTGAAGCGGCTATTAGCCGGGCGGATCACCTTGATCCTGTCGGCTTTCTCAAGCCGTTCCTTCCGTTTGGTGGGGGTCGCTGAGCGCCTGCGCGCTATTGCGTCCGACTCGCTTGAGCCATCGCTCGGCGAGGATCCACTTGGGGGCGACGGCGGGCCTGGCGGCCCGTGGCCATCGTCCGAAGAGGACGTGTCCGTCGCGTTGGTGTTGTCATCGTCCGACGACGTCGGGTTTGATCCAGAGGCAGAATCATCGGAAGATGAGGAAGGCATGGCGTTAGCCGGATCGTCCTTGCGGACGGACTTGCATCTCGTCACCTTGCTTGTCTTCTTGAAGATCTTGGTCTTGTTGCCCGACTGACGGCGAGACTTAGCGACCCGGCGTTCCTCCTCGTGGGAGTCGACCTTGCGCAGAGCCTCGACGTCGTCGACCAACTTCTCATTGGCTCGCGCCATAGACTCGTTAGTCTGCTGTTGGGCCGTCAGGCGTCGTTGAAGTGCTTCAACAGCCGCCTTCAGGTTCTCCACCACCTGCATTTGCCCGGAGGCGGCTTGATCCGCAGGGATGGGAGGAGTGGGAGCACCGTTTGTTGGGGCATCGAAGGCGGCAGGGTTGCCTTGTCTCCCGCCCGGCGGCCGGTAGCCAGCTGGCAGCTTGCCGTCTCTGACGCGCCCATTGCCGCCGGTTCCACCAGAAGACATACTGGGACCTAAAGAAAGTGTTACGACTTGGCAAACGCCCCGCGCGCCAACGTCGAGGATCACAACCGTGATGCCCCCCGGCACCACGCCCACTAGTCGATGGTAACGCCCCGCACGCCAAGAGACCGTATCGACACCGTCACAATGCCACGAGGCAGCGAGAAAGTGATAACGTTGGTTCAATTACCAGTGTATTGGGACCGACCGTAGCCAAGCAATAAAGCGAGTTCTATCGCCGTCGTGGCGAGGAAGAAACACCTTTCGTTGAAGGGCATCCGATGAGGAGCCGGGTGGTGCCCACGACGGCGACCCCGGGCCCATGGTGATTTTGTACAAACGAGGGCACTGGTCTATCGACCGTCCGATCACAAGCGATCGTAATGAGTGCCGGCAGACAGATAAGACAGGCGAGCAAACAAACAACAAAAAATGAACAATGCGGAAGAAACCCCCCAAAGGGCATGCCACAGGCCAATGCACACAGAACGCGGGCTGTGGCCAGTCAAGGGGGCTACTGGTGGCCATTTGCCAATTGCGGGCGAAGATATGCTACACATAGACCCGCTGCGTAGCCCCTAGGTGCGACGGGGGCCGTCCAGACAAGGGATCTGGCGGAGTGGACGGGGCGGCGAGCAAGACGAACCACCTGGGAACCAGTCAGATTACCCTGTGAGAGCGAAATTGCAAGGGTCATGCGATGTAATTTATTCGTCCTAGATCTTGAAAATGGCGCCTCTCTCTGTAAGATGTGCTCCGTTTGCGGCGAACAAGGCACCAGATCCATGTTCCGTACGATCAGACGGTTTCTTGCCATTTCGCGCACCTTTCCACATCACATGTGACTCCTACACCACTCCCTGGCCTGTTCGAGTACCTCAAGACGTCCTCCGACGGCATGAAAGAGTGGATATCGCCGATAGCTACATGCCTACGACCGCAAGCACCGTTCTTTGCACCACTGTAAGTTCAACGATGTTCCGATAGTGCCAAGTCCTCACACAATCAATTGTGCACTGGCCACCTCTGCCGGCGGCCGCCCAAAGACCGAAAAGGAGCACAAAGCGCGCTCCCGCGACGCAGTCGCCGACCACGCGGTGGTCAAGCACCCCCTGAGACCCCCAGTAACAGCCTTTATCCGCCGGTCACAGCCCCAGTAACGTCCCCAGTGACACTCCCAGTAGCGCCCCCCAGTGACATCCCCAGTAGCATCCCCAGTAACACCCCCAGTAATAATCCCAGTATCACTCCCAGTAACACCTCCAGGAACAACCCGGTAACACCCCCAGTAACACCTCCAGAAACACCCCTAGTAACATCCCCAGTAACATCCCCAGTAACACCCCGAGAAACACCCCGAGTAACACCCCGAAGGCGCGAGGCCACCGTCGCCGCTGACCCTGGCGAGAGTGTCACGTCGGTGCGCGATGCCCCCGTCCACGGCGCACGCACACGTCGGCCAAGCCGCGGGGCAGCGCGCGCCGTGTACCCCAACGCCGCCGCCGCCGCCTGCAGCCGACGCGCCATTCCGCCACCGCGCTCAGCCGCGGTGGCGGAGCCCGCCGGCCGACGCGTGCCGCTCCGTCAGCGGGGGCATGGTCCCCCGCCCCTCGGCCCCCGCCCCCTCCACCACCGGCTGGGTCAGGTACTGGCGCGACGGGTCGGACGGGTCGACGGCGGCAACGGCGCCCTGCAAGTTGCCCACGCCCCACTCGTTGGCCCACGCGTCTGGCGCGGGGTTCTCTGGGGCGACCCCCCCCCCCCCCCCCCCCCCCCCCCCCCCCCCCCCCCCCCCCCCCCGGCAGCGGCTGCCGCCTGCCGCGCCGCACCGAGGCAGCGGTTGAAGGGGGGAGGGAGACGCCAATCCCCCCATTCTTAATCACAATCTTGTAGCCGAGCTCCCCCGTAAAGGGCATGCCGTCATAGTAGGCGCACGAGGCGGTCGAGTTGTTGCACGAAAAGATGGGCTGACGCAGGTGCCCCCCCGTCATGCCTCGAAAGGGCAACTCAATCGACGCGTAGCCGGCCTTCGCGCGGTCCTCGGGGGGAAAGACGAGGCGTTGGGTGGTCATGAAGAGGACGCCTTTGGCGGGCGACGCCCGCGGGCGGGTGGCGTCGGTGTAGGCCAGCTCCATGGCGGTGCGGGAGAGGATGTACACCTCCCCGGTGAAGGGGGAGGGGATGCGCCCGCCGGGCGCGTCGGGCGCTTGCAGCAGGGGGATGTTGAGCGCCATGGCCGCCGCGGGCGAGGGGGGGTGGCGTGGGGAAGCCGTGTGCCGG
>Ga0209831_1004012_pt1 | contig 11809 bp, 7 predicted proteins | sample Maine_Asex4_meta_FD_187451 | JGI IMG/M metagenome (GOLD analysis project Ga0209831, IMG submission 187451) | Marine algal microbial communities from Maine, USA - Maine_Asex4_metaG (SPAdes) (version 2) | ecosystem: Host-associated > Algae > Red algae > Unclassified | place: Maine, USA | collected...
CCCTAACCCTAACCCCTAACCCTAACCCTAACCCTAACCCTAACCCTAACCCTAACCCCTAACCTAACCCTAACCCTAACCCTAACCCTAACCCTAACCCTAACCCTAACCCAACCAAAATCGGTATGTGGAGACTGTCAGCCCGAGTGGGCGACACGTATGCTGCCCTGGCGGTGCTTGTGAGAGGGCTTCGTGCTGTCAGATCAGACCCCGATAACCGACCTTAACTAAAGGTTTATTCCATGCATTTCGGCGCATGAAGAAAGATTTTTCCCGGCTGTTCCAGGCATGTTTTCGCCATGAGGTGCTACATAACTGGTCTCTGTGGCCTGGGTATTTAGAGAAAAAAAAGAAGGCGCTCAAAAGGTCCTGTAGAGCTGAGATACGCCTCGGTGTTTCTCTGTGTCTCGAGAATCTCCCCGTTTTCTCCGTCTCTGCCGATCCGGAACGGATCCTGACTAATTGGGGATACTGACACCGCATTATTCTACTCGGATTAGTGGTGCTACTTGAGTCGCTGTCAAGATCTTGTGGCTTGAACTCGTCTGTCTCGCGATGGAAACGAGTCCGTTCTCTTCGTGGCTGCCGGCCACAGATTGACGCCCGGCGTGCCTCCCTCCCTTCCTGTATTTCGTTGCGACTGGCGCCACCTGACCCACGAATCCTCATCCGGCGCCTGCCTGTGATGCAATGCTGTGGTGACGCTGGGGGGGGGGGGGGGGGGGGGGGGGGGGGGGGGGGGGGGGGGGGTTGACGGTGGCCAGGCTGCGCGAGCAGCGACGTGCCGTTCCCCCCTCCCCACCCTACCCTCCCGCACCCCCCACTGATGTATCCAGCCCGTTTTTCACTCGCCTGGGACCCCACCAGGCAGGTGTCCCCAGAACCGCCAACGGACAGGACAATCAGACGCTCTAGCTCGTTTGCACCAATAACGGGCCACTGTACCTGAAGGGGCCAGGCCACGTGTCCCCGGAAACCCCCAAATTGAGCGCACTGGCACCGATTTCTTTGACTCTGTCGTTGCAGCAGCCGTCCTGGTCACCTGTGTACGAGCTTCTACCTCACCTACACGCTTCGCACTTCACTCCCCCCTGTTCCCCCCGCACCTGAAAATGTCCCCAAACCGTGTTCGTCCCATTGGTGTCACCAAACCGCCCAACAATGAACCGGGACGCCGGAATGGGCGGCGATCTCCGGGCGGGGCCTCCTCTGAACCGTCGTCGTCCCCGTCGACGGACCCCGTTGCGCGGGCCCACGAGTTGTTTCCCACCTTAGCTGGTAAAAACCAAGTTGCTCAACTACTCGCGGCTGTTTCTGGCCTGACGCGCAAGAGCGCGCGCACAGTGGTCACAAACGGCGGCACGCCGCGTCGCCGGGCCCCACAAAACTGCGCCGACTTCGACAAACGTTCGTGATCGCACGGAGGTGGTTCGCCAGACGGTATCGGGATACACACGAGATCGTCCTGAAATGGTCATTTGGGAGCTGGCCCCTTTTGGGTACATTACACGTGGCACACCGATATGCCGGCCGCTCCTGCAGAAAGAAAACTGGTCGAAGAGCACAACAAAGCATACCATCAGAATGAGCACACTCTGCGCTTTGTCATGATTTTTTTTTTCTTCTCATACGACCTCGGCAACGCCGTCGGCTGTGGGGGTGGCCCGTTATTGGGGAAAATAGACTACGAGCCCTTCTGGCGGGCGGGATGCGTCCACCCAGAGCCCTGTAATCGCGTGTCAACTGCCTCCTCCGGGCTTGGGCAGGCGCAATCCGCCGCACGCGTCGCACGAACAAGACCTTCGTGCCAAATTGAGAGCCCTGGGCGAAGCATGGATTTGGTTGGTTGTATGAAATGGACGCCTCTACAACTGCGCTTCACATAAAAGCTATTGTAGCATACCAATTGTGACAGAGAACAATGCAAACAAGGTTTAAGTTCACTCGTCATCTGACATCGCCATGTTCTCCCATCCGAGCCCTAATAGGGTTCGGAATTCACCTCATCCTCCTCCAGTCCCCCAGCCTCTTCCACAGCCTCCTCAAAAGCAGCCTCCACCTCTTCGCGCATCACCCCAACGTCCCAGTACCACTCCTCCATCTTGATGGCATGGTCCTCGTAGCGGCACCAGACGTCTGCGGTGATCTTGGAAAACTCGATGCCCACCGACGCTTTGATCGCCGCCATGGTGAAGTCTACATTGGCGCGTTTCAGGGCCATCTTGACGGGCTCCCAAACCATCTCAATCGGATTCAGCTCCGGATGGGCGACGGGTGAAATCAGGATCTTGAAGTAGAAGCGCCGTGCGAGATCTTGAACCTGGTACCGTGGAGCCGGTCCATGCTTATTTGCTTCCGCCTTCATATCCGCCTCAGTTTTCAGCTGCCGCCAATCTTGGGATAACCAGGAAGCCGGTACTGCATCGTGGCGTACGAGCCACTGCGCAAATTCTGCCTTCTTCATCTTAGTCGTAGCTGGGCGCGCATCGTCCGTCATCGTTAAGTGGTAGGGCGCCCGATCAATCCCAAGCACGCCGTCCGAGATCTTTGGGAAGACATTATCTTCTAGCTGTTTCAGCCAGGTATTGCTAACCTCCAAAAAATGGCGGTTGCAGAGAGAAGGCAGGCAGACCCGACGACACAGCATAGAAAAGCAGTCGGATAGGCTGTTCGACAAGCCACGATCGTACTATTGGCTAAGAGTTGCCGCCAGTAATGTTGCAAGCCAATCAACGTGTCTTGCGGGGGTCACGCAGAGCTATTGCAACCCACAATGAGATTTCCTGAGATTTCTGGGCCGTTTGCTTGGGCCTGAAGAGGGCATGGAGAGGGTTCTGAGCCAGACCTGTGATTTGCCATTAGAACAACAAACTTCTCCAGATTTCTTGAGATCCTGATGTGCGTTTCCAGCGCCCAGAGCTGCATGAGGAGACAGTGTCAGGAACTCACATAATTCCTAGCGTTTCCATTGGTCCACGTACGCTGCTGAAAGATTGCAACCAGACTGCAACCGCCATTTCTTGGAGGTGAGCAATAGCATCGTTCATTTCCTTGTGGTAGTCGCCCGTTCTCTTTTTCCCGTCAAACGAGAGGCCAGCACCTTACAGCAAGCCCGTCTCTCGCGAGCCGACGTGGGCGATGATGATACGCCCGCCCTTCCCCGACGGCTGGTCCAATCGCGAGCGCAGGTTCCCGTCGTTCCAGCTACGGCAGACCGACATGTTTTTGTTGGCCCACGTTTCGTCGGTGTAGTAGATGACTTTGCCGCTCGCCCGGTACTGCCGCAGCGTATTAATGAAGTCCTCCCGCTGGCGGATCACAGATGCCTTCTTCCGTGCCACATCATCATGTTTGAGCCCCTTTGAGAAGGTGAATCCAATATCCTGCAGGGCACGAAAGAGTGTCGTGGGCAACCACAAATAGGCGCCCTGTCCACCGCCACGCGCCCCCCCCCTCACGACACCGGTCTCCCCGATGCTGACACCCGCGCTGGCGCCCGGCGAGGCCCACACCCCCGTCATCGGGCCAGCCCCGTCCTCCGCGCGTGCACCCGCGCGTGACCCTCCAGCGTCCATCGCAAAATTCTCGCCACTCTGCTCGCACCCACCAGCGCCACTCCCCGCCGCGCCCTCCTGACACGTGGTCAACACGTGCAAGGTGCTATCGAGCGTGGGCAGCATCTTGTCTCGGTACTGCTGGTAGATGGCAGCCCGGACGCGCGTGTTCTCCTCCGGTGGAATGCGCCGCCGGGATTTATAATGCTCTGGGGTCCCGGCGGGGCGCGTGCGCTCGGCGGCACCCGACGCACACACGCGGGAAACCGTGCGCCGACTCACACCAGTTGCGACCGCCGTGCGCTGCGCAAGCTTCTTCAAGAGAATCCGCCGCGTGTCCGCCATCTCGCGCTCAGAGTTCCTCCGCACATTGCGAATGAGAAGCTCCGCCTCATCTCAGAGCTCCCGCATGACGCGCGCACGCGCGGTAGCAGTCATACCGTGAACTGCAGCCGCGCCGACTCGGGCGGCTGCGGCCGCCGTCGAGCCATGAGCGGCCGCCACCGTACCACGAGCAGAGCGGCGCACGCGGGAAGCCATGTCGGTGGGCAGTGACTCGGCGCGTGAGCCGCGGCAGCGTGCGCCCGCCAAGCCAGGCGAGAAGCGCCGTACGTCAGTCGGCCTGCTCGGATCAAAAAGGCGCCACGTTCGACTGAGTGGGACTGGAATCCGCCCTCGAATCAAAAAAGGGCGCCACTCCTGACACACGAGCAAAGAATCACTTTCCGACTTGTAGCCCCCCCTATCCCATTACCGATTAATCCGATCTGGCATCGCACGGAAATGCGCTTTTTCTCGGCTGGCTACGAGCATCACCAGCCCCCCACCACCACGGCCCATGCGCTCCAACGGCGACGAATGCCGTCCACATATCCCCGCAGTATTCATGACACGCATTTTGTCGCCAGGCCACGTCGAGTTACAGCCTGCAGCGTCTCCAGCAGGCACCTTATTGGAGAAAATGCCGTTTATTACAACTAGGGTTTTCCAAGCGTAATTGGTTCATGCGTACCTCGCGCGTAATTTTCAAGCGAATCTCGCGTACGCTCTTTCTGAAGAGCTGCGGCTCCAGACTCACCTCGCTCCGATTTCGTTTTGAGATCGATACGCTACCGGCCATTCTTCAAGCGAGTCTGGACAGAAACTGTAGTACCACAATTTAGGGGGTTACCTCAGAAGGAGGGAAGTAACGGCCGTCTTAGCCGCTCGCGCGACACCCGCTATGAGACTCGAGGTCCGGGAAGTCGGGCCGATCGAAACGCCAAGACATCGAGACACAGTTTACTTGCCGGCGACGACGGTGCCTCCCACCGTCGTCGCCCTTCGTCCTAAAAGGGCGGAAACCGTCGCCCGGGCCCAATTTCCCCAAATGGGAATTGACCCGGGCCGTCACCAACCAATGCAGATAATTCCCTCCATGCATGTCAAGTCCCCCGAGGCGATCGTTACAGACGAGGGGGAGAAACCGTCCCACGCGCAACGCGCTGCACCCGCCGCGTGGCGCCCGGTCGGCCGTCGCCTGCCGCGCCCTCTCGGGCGCGCCAGCGCCCTCTCGGGCGCGTCAATCCGGCCTCCCGCGGGGACTGCGTGCCGGGCGCGGCGGGTCGGGTAGGCTCCCAGGGTGGCGCGAGCCGGTCAGCGGGGCCGCCCCCTCGCCCTGGTCCCCGCGTCGCCGCCCCGTCGGCCACCACCGCCGCTGGCATCCCCCCCCCACATCGGGTACCGCGTCCCCCGGCGTCGCCGACGTCCCCACGGTGGCCCCCTGGCGCATAGGGGGCCTTGTAGTATTACATCCCCTTCGGACGAGATGGAGCTGTCCCTGGCGACACCCTCCCTGCCTAAAGACCCGGCGGACGCGGGCGAAGCGGTTCCTTGCCGCCCTGCGGCGCGTCCTACACAAGGCGGGCCGCCCTGTTCACGTATGGGAGAATCGTGGTCACGACTGAGGGCATTGCCCTGGCTTCGTAGGTGTGGCACTTGGTCCGACGCCATTTGGCCGTCGTCCGCCGTATGATAAAGCCGCGGGCTTGCTCTTCGTACCGCTTATTGTCCGCTGCCCGTCGTGGCCCCGCCGTTCCTTGGCCGCTGGTCAGCATCCCCCCCTGTGGGGGAAACCCCCTCTTCTCTGATGACGCGATCCGCCCGGTATGAGGCGAAAGAGCGGCCGCGAGCACACACGCAATGCCCCTAGAGGGAGCGGTGTGCTTCGCCCCTTCGGGGCGCATGTCAGGTGGCGCTTAGGGCCACCCCCGAGGCTGACTTCGCCCTTGCCCAGAGGCAGAGGGGGGCAGGGCCTGACGCGGACGAGGGGCCACGCGACCCCTCGATCCCGGCCCCCTAGAGGGGCCTGGAAGCTTGTGGAAGCTCCTTTGGCTGGGGAGAAGCCCGGGGCCGAGATTAGATCTCGGCCACTGTCGATATTCCACGAAGACTTCAATCGGAGACTTGAAAATCTGGGGATATGTCCGTAGTGATGTATTGGGCAATTTCAGTCCAAGCTGGCTTAAATCCAGGGACCATATCTCTCTTCCAAAGGAAGGGGGTCCCTTGATCCGTGGCAGGGGCCACCAGGACCCCGCATCAGGGACCGTGGCCCGCCGGGCCCCGGCCCCCCTACGACCGTCTTTTCCTGGGTCGGGATTGTGCACGTCCTGCGTCTTGTTTCTGAGGGTAAATGAGTGTATGCTTTGGGGTCATTGTGCGTACTCGAATAAATCAGCGTTGCGTTTGCGTTAGTTCCGGCGTTCTGATGCGCTCCGCGCCCTGTGATCCAGGCGTTCGTGTTCTTTCTCCTTTGTGTCGCTCCGCATCCAGTGCTGGGTTTTCTGACGGGGCAGTGCCCCGTCGGCTTTGCGGGCGGAAACCACTACATTTAGTGGATCAGCGGGGGACAGGGTTTGGCCTTTCTTGATAAGTCGGGTCTACCCTGTGTCAGTTCTCACGGTGGTCTTTCTTCTGTGCTTTGTCTTGCCCTTGGGTGTGACTGTTCTGTTGTAATTGTCTTTGAGGATTGAGTGTTTTCGCAGCAGGACGGAGTCTTCCCGTCATGGACACCGCTGGGGTGACGGAGACCGGCGCCCCGGGCGCCGGCAACCCGTCACGGGGCGACCGTGACGGAGCCACCGAGGTCTCGGGGTTTCAGGACCCCGGAGGGATCTGTCCCCGGCGGGAGCGTCACGCCGGCACCGCCACGCCGGAGCGTGGCGCGCCGAGCGACGGGGGCGGAGACGGAAGGGTATTCCCGTCTCTTCCCCATCGTGGTGCGGGGGGCACAGGCGGAAGGGTATTCCCGCCTCTCCCCCCCCAAGGAGCGGGGGGTGTAGACGGAGGGGTATTCCCGTCTCTTCCCCCCGAAGGTGCGGGGGGCGTGGGTGGAAGGGACTTCCAACCTCCTCCCCTCCAAGGTGTGGAGGGTGGAGCCGGAGGGGAATTCCCGCCTCCACCTCCTCCAGCCCCGGGTAGGCGGGACCAAGCGGTCTCCCGTTTACCATGGGGCCCATACGGGCTGGCGAGAGCCGCCGGCCCACCTCGAACACCTCCTCGTGGAGGTGGTGATCGGGCCCCAGCAGGTGCCCAAGACGCGGCTGCCATATCGGCAGCCCTGCGGGATTCGTTGGACGCTTTGATTAGCCCGTTACACGATCGACTGTCTCTTATAGAGACAGCCCTCGGGACCACTAGACGGTCCCGGCGCCGACGTCGGCGCATAAGTTCCTCTTCCTGCGACGGGGAGTACTCCGGGGGAGATGGGGGTCGCCATGTGCCCCGCCGATCGGTCACCCGTGCCCTCGGGCATGAGCTGGGAGGGGAGTCCCACCGTCGGATTCCCCCTAAGATCGTCCCCGCGGACGACCGCTATGCCGCAGTCTTAGATTGCGCAAATTGTGCTTTGGCAAATACCGACATCCGGTATGACCGAACCATGGCGCACGGCCTACGCCGTCTGCGTAAGGATGTATCGGCCACTTTTGACCGTGATGCAGAGTGGGATGGGACGCCCGCCTTAGGCGTCTTCGAATTCCTCAGCCGCTTCGTAAAAGCGGGTGACGACAATGACGTCTCGGAGGGCCGAGCCCTGTATCTTCTTCTCGAGTTCACTGAGGGTGATCTCAAACGGGAGTTGTATACGATCATGCCGTCCCTCCAAGGAGGGCGGAGTGGAAAGGTCAGCTCCTACTTGAAACTGATCAACTGGCTCCTCCGTAAATATGCGGATGAGCAGTCGCTAAGCGACCAAGATGCCCTGTTCCATGGGGCCGCCCAAGGGGCGGATGAAACAGAGAATGAATACTACGAACGCCTACGGGGGTTACGTCGCCTATGTGGTAACATTCACACGGAAGGACAGATGAAAAGTCGCTATATGCAGGGGCTGGGTTGGCAGATTCGCGCCGATGTGCGCGAACATAATACCCCCAGCATGCCAATGGACCTGCTGGTGCAATATGCCCAGCGGAATGGGGACGTCTGTCGTAGACGCCTCCAGGAGAAAAAGGATGAAGAGGACCGACGGGCCGAGGCCCGTCGGGTGCGTCGCGCTGCTCGGCCAGCGCCGCGGAAAAACGTAACCGCGGCAGTAACAGCCCCACGTCAGGTGGGGGAAGTTCCTCCGGGTCCTTCCCGATGGGGCCCGACTAAGGTAGGGGAGGTGTATCCCCCCCGAAGGGACCCCCCGAAGGTTAAGAAAGTAGGTCCATCCCGATGGGGCGCCCCTAAGGTGAAGCAGGTCCCTCAAGGACAGGCCCAATGGGCTTCCGCTAAGGTGGGGGAAGGGCCTCGAGGGCCTTCCTCACGGACTTCCCCCAAGGGGGGAGAAGCGGGTCGTCCCGGGCGACCCCGGACAAATGACTGTCTCGCATGTAACATGCGGGGGCATTTCTTTAGAGAGTGTCCCCGCCTTGATGCGGGGACAAAGGCTCTGTTGACCAAAGCCTTTCTGGAGCGGTGCGAAGAGCGCCGCAGGGCGGATGAGGAAGTCCGTAAGGGACAACCGGTCGCGGCGGTGAGGGAACATTACGGTCCCCCGTGGTCGTCTTCGGACGACTCACCCTCCCCAGAGAGGGATGCGGCCGAGAAGGACGAGGAGGCCAACTCCCCCTCGGGAAACGAGTAGCGGATGGGCTTTCCCCACCCGTCCGGGAGACGAATGGAGTCGACCGGAGATGCAAGTCATCTCGTAGGGCCGGGAGAATCCGGCCTAGTCGAGTAGTGGGCGCCTCCCAAGGGAGACCCCCAAAGGGAACGCCTTGCGCGTTTATGCCCTCCTCCAGTTACCAACTAGCCGTCCGGATATTCCTGACGGCAGAATTCGATCTCACTACCCGGGCTATATTGGATACGGGTAGTGGCCCAACGCTTATAGACCGGCGGTTATTGCCGGTCGACACCCCGCTACAACCGCTGAGTGATCTCGCAAAGATGTTTCATGACGTAAATGAGGGCTGGCTCCCCATTGTTGGAGCCGTCTGTCTTAGTGTAACTCTTGGGGGTCAGACCTCCTACATCTCCTTTGGAGTTGTGAACAATATGTGTATCCCAGCTATTCTGGGCACCTACTTTATCGACGTTGCGACAAAAAACATCGCAACACAGGAGCAACATGTGGAACTCCTAGACGGCACTAAGGTGCCGATCAAAAGGAGGGGAGCGCCTAGGGGACGCCCGGATCCCTCCATTTCGGCGGTTTGTGCTTGCCCCGAGGGGCTAACGGCTCAACTGAAGACAGCCCGGAAAACCTGGGTCCAACCCGGGACAATAGACCATGTTCCTGTACGAAGTACGTACACGGGGCATGGCCTCGTGAGAGAACGATCGCCTTTTTACCACAAGCATGGTCTACAGGTCGCCCAAGGCCCTGCCATAATGATGGCAGACGAGCCAATAACAATCCAGGTGATGCACCTGGGCGTTACGCCGTTGCGGCTAACAACCGATATGACCATCCGGTATATCGACGCCCACGAGGGTCCGACGTACAAGGTCTCGGAGAGTGAGCTCAAGGAGCTCGCTACGCCCCCAAAGGGGGTAGAGGGTTCGCCTCTGCCAAAGGTAGATGTTTCTTCGGGGCCGGCGGAGTGGTCGGGGCCCGTAAAGGCTCTCCTCCAAAAGCATTCCTCCCTTTGGGAGGGAAAGCTCGGCTTAATCCGAGGTGTGGAACACCGAATCCTACTGAAGCCTTGTGCTGTCCGAGGTGTGGAACACCGAATCCTACTGAAGCCTTGGGCTGTCCCCGTGAGACAACACCCGAACAAGGCCGGGCCAATGGCCCGGGAGAGAGAAAAAGGGGAAGTCGAGCGTATGCGCTCGATGGACGTTATTGAGCCCGCGAGCGGGGAATGGGCTAGCCCCGTGGTGATGGTACCGAAGCCTGATGGTTTGGTACGCTTCTGTATCGATTACAGAAAGCTGAACTTGATGACTATCAAGGATGCGTATCCCATCCCACGGATGGATGAGTGCATCGACTCCGTAGGGGACGCCAGGGTGTTCTCCACCCTGGATTGTAATGCGGGTTACTGGCAAATACCAGTAGCCGAGGAGGACAAACACCTCACGGCTTTCACGTGCCACTCGGGCGCGTGGCAGTGCGTGCGCCTTCCCTTTGGGTTGCGCAACGCCCCTGCGACTTTCCAACGCGCCATGGATATGATCCTGGCCGGTGTGAAGTGGCAGATACGTTTGGTATATCTGGATGATGTGACTGTTTTCTCGGGTTCCCCAGAGGAACACTTACAGCACCTTGATGAGGTGCTGACCCTGCTCGGGAAGGCAGGGGTCACCTTGAAGGCGTCTAAGTGCCACTTCTTCCAGGAGGAAGTGGAATACCTTGGTCATGTGATCCGACCAGGACAGGTACATGTCCTTGAGAAAAACCTCTGGGCGCTTCGGGGTCTCCGTTATCCGGAAACCCAGACCCAGATGAAGAGCTTTCTGGGTATGTGCGGCGTGTACCGCCGCTTCGTAGCAGACTTCGCTAAGATATCGAAGCCACTAACGGCGCTTACAAGCACCAAGCTTCCTCAGAAGCTTCCTCCATCCTCAGGGAAGGAGACGGACGCCTTTGAGATACTCCGAGGACGTCTATTAGACGCCCCTATCCTAGCTCTGCCCAAGAGGCACGGGCATTATATCGTCGATGTCGACGCCAGCTATGAACAGCTGGGTGGTTGCCTACAGCAACAACAGTCTGACGGGGAATACCAGCCCGTCGGCTACTATAGCCGTGCTCTTCTCCCTGAGGAGAAGAACTATTTCGCCACGGAGATCGAGGCGCTAGGCGTCGTCTGGGCCGTGACCTATTTACGGTCCTACCTAGAAGGTGCGGAATTTGTGGTGCGGTGTGACCACCGCGCCCTGTTATCGGTTCTCACTAGTATGAGTCCGAATGCTCGGATTAACCGATGGCGACTCCGACTATCGGAGTACAATTATGAAATACGGCATAAGCCGGGAAAGGATCACAAGGTGTCAGACGCGCTATCGCGTCTCCCTACAGAGGGTTTGGATACCTCGCCCCTGGATGAGGACATCCCCGTCCTAGCTGTCGAGACCCGGGCCAGTAACGTCTTACAAGAAGCGTCACCGGAGGAGGCCCCTATGGGGGCCCTGACGGCCCGAGAGATTATCCTGGGCCAGGCTGAGGACTCATTTTGCCAGGCCAGACTTAAAGAGCTCGATGCTCTTTCGCCCCCCGACCCCACGTGGAGTCGTCAGGCGTTCTTCTTCCGAGAAAAGAACGGGCTACTCTGCCGTCGCTCGGTGTACGGACAGGAAACCCAAGTGGTTATCCCCGAGGCGCTGAAGAAGCGCCTCCTAACTCATCAAAACCAGTCGGTGCTAGCCGGGCATCCCGGCTCGAGAAATATGTAAACACCTTTCGTAGGTATGTGTACTGGCCTACGATGGTCGTTGACGTGTACAAGCACGTGGAGCAATGCCCCGCGTGCGCCAAGAACCCTCTCTCAGAGAGAAAACATACGAAGGTGATGAAGCTGTTTACCGCCGACGAGCCCTTCTCGGGGCTCGCCATGGACCTGTTGGGCCCACTGCCCACCTCTGAAGGGGGGCACAAGCACGTCCTGGTCATCTGTGACCGGTTCACGAAGTTGACAAGAGCAATCCTCCTGAGTGTGACAACACGCTCAGCCCACCCCACCCAGTTGGGGGGAGGGCGAGCCAAACCGTGTCGCCGGGTAGTCCTGTCGGGGAATACCCGCCCCGGAAGGAAACCCCGAAGAGCACACACGCACGGCGTC
>Ga0209831_1004017_pt1 | contig 11805 bp, 12 predicted proteins | sample Maine_Asex4_meta_FD_187451 | JGI IMG/M metagenome (GOLD analysis project Ga0209831, IMG submission 187451) | Marine algal microbial communities from Maine, USA - Maine_Asex4_metaG (SPAdes) (version 2) | ecosystem: Host-associated > Algae > Red algae > Unclassified | place: Maine, USA | collected...
CGGTGCACTCGGACATCGGCAACGCCTGCGTGTCGGCGATGGTCGACCGGCGGCTGGCCTCGCTGTCCGACCCGCTGGAGTCGGGCCGCAGCGTGGAGATCATCACCAACGTCCGCGCCACCCCCAGTCCGATGTGGCTCAACTCGGTGGTGACCGCCAAGGCGCGCGCCTGCATCCGCCAGGAGCTGCGTGCCATGGGTCATGTCGAGGCGGTCGCGTTCGGCGAGCGGATGCTGCGCCGCGCGCTCGGACGCTACGAGCTGGCGCTGGAGAGCGTGCCGGACGCCGCCATGACCACGCTGCTCGAGGAGCTTCGTCTCGATGGCGTCGAGGCGCTGCACGCGCAGATGGGGCTGGGCCTGCACCTGCCCAGCCTGATCGCCGAGCGGCTGGTCGCCGGCTGCAAGCAGGTGCCGGGCCAGGTCACCGAGATGCTGGTGGCCGATGCACCGGTGCGCGACAGCGCACCGGTGCAGATCGCCTCCCCTGATGACGCGATGCTGCATTTGTCCCGCTGCTGCCACCCGATCCCCGGGGACGGCCTGAGCGGCTTCTTCACCGCCGGCAAGGGGGTGTCGGTGCACCGCTCGAACTGCCGCAACGTGACGCGTTTCCGGCGTCAGCCGCGCGAGCACGTCACCGTGGAGTGGGCCGCCCAGACGCGCGGGCACTTCGAGGTGGTGATCAACGTGCACCTGGCCAACCAGCCCGGCGCGCTGGCGCGCGTGACCTCGACCATGTCGATGATGGACGTGAACATCGAGCACATGGACTTCAACAACCCGGGTGACGACAACATCACCATCCGCTTCGTGCTCGCCGTCGAGAACCGTCAGCAGCTGGCGCGCATCGTGCGCCGGCTTCGCAACCTGACCATGGTGCGCTTCGTCAGACGCGGCAGCTGAACCGGGTCGTCGATCCGTGCGGGCTATACTCGACGCTTTGCCCACGGAACCTGCCATGACGCGCAACGCCATCAGTACCGATGCCGCTCCGGGTGCGATCGGTGCCTACTCCCAGGCCGTGCGGGCCGGCGACACGGTGTGGTTGTCCGGCCAGATCCCGCTGGACCCGGCGACCATGGAGGTGGTCCAGGGGGGGGTGCGCGCACAGATCGAGCGCGTGTTCGACAGCCTGACGGCGGTGATCGAGGCGGCCGGCGGCACGCTGGACCAGGTGGTCAAGCTGAACGTGTTCCTGACCGATCTGGCCGACTTCCCGCAGGTCAACGAGGTCATGGCGGAACGTTTCGCCGAGCCGTACCCGGCACGCGCGGCCATCGGCGTGGCCTCCCTGCCGCGCGGGGTCGCGGTCGAGGTCGAAGGCGTGCTGCACCTGGGCGACTGAACGGCGGCGATCGCGGCGGTACGCACCGCGCACCGCCGGTGACCCCGGTCACCGAGCTCAGGGGCATCGGTCACGTCATGGCCGACAAGCTGGCGGGGCTCGGTATCCGTCACGTCGAGGATGTGCTGTTCCACCTGCCGCGCCGCTACCAGGACCGGACTCGGATCAGCGCCGTCGGTGCCCTGCAGCCGGGCACCGAGGCGGTGGTGCGGGTCGAGGTCGTGCTGGCGGACGTCGTCGTGCGTCGGCGCCGATCGTTGCTGGTGCGGGTGCGCGACGGCACCGGATCGATGCTGCTGCGCTTCTTCCACTTCGGGCAGGCGCAGCTCGGGCAGTTCCAGCCGGGGACGCGATTGCAGTGCTTCGGGGAGGTGCGCCGCGGACCGGGCCATCTCGAGATCGTGCACCCTGAGTACCGCGTGCTGGATCCGGACGCCACCGACGATATGCCCGAGGCATCGCTGACCCCGTTCTACCCCGCCACCGAAGGGGTGCAGCAGCCCACGCTCCGACGTCTCACCGAGCAGGCACTGGCACGTCTGGACGTCGCCACGCTGCACGACTGGCTGCCCGACGACGTGTGCCGCCGGGCGGGCCTGCCCGATCTGGTCAGCGCGTTGCGCACCGTGCACCGCCCGCCGCCGGATGCGGACGTGGCCGCCCTGCTCGAAGGGTTGCACCCGGCGCACCGGCGCCTGGCGTTCGAGGAGCTGGTCGCGCACCGGCTCGGGCTGCGGCGGCTCAGGCTGCTGACGCGGGTGCGCCGCGCACCGTACATCGGTGCGCACGGCCCGCTGGCGCAGCGCCTGCAAGCGTCCCTCGCCTTCGCGCTCACCGGCGCCCAAGCGCGCGTGCTCGAGGAGATCCGCACCGACATGGCCACCCCCGAGCCGATGCTCAGGCTGGTGCAGGGCGACGTGGGGGCCGGCAAGACGGTGGTGGCGGCACTGGCCGCGGCCGAAGCCGTCGAGGCCGGCTACCAGGTGGCGCTCATGGCACCGACCGAGATCCTCGCCGAGCAGCATCTGGCCAACTTCCATGCCTGGTTCGAGCCGCTGGGCGTGGCGGTCGGCTGGCTGACCGGCAAGCTGCGGGCGGGCAAGCGCCGCGAGGCGATGGCGGCGATCGGTTCGGGGCGGACCCGCATCGTGGTCGGCACCCACGCGCTGTTCCAGGACGAGGTGGTGTTCGAGCGGCTGGGACTGGCGATCATCGACGAGCAGCACCGGTTCGGTGTGCACCAGCGCATGGCGCTGCGCAACAAGGGCGAACGTCAGGATGCGGCCGCAGGTGCGACCGCGACGGCAGGCGCTGGCGCGACCGAGCTGCCCCACCAGCTGATAATGACCGCCACGCCGATCCCGCGCACCCTGGCCATGACCGCCTACGCCGATCTGGACGTGTCGGTGATCGACGAACTGCCACCGGGGCGCAAGCCCGTCACCACGGTGGCGATCGACGCGGCGCGACGCGGTGAGGTGGTGAGTCGCGTGGACCGGGCCATCGGGCAGGGGCGCCAGGTGTACTGGGTGTGCACGCTGATCGAGGAGTCCGAGCACCTGCAGGCCGAAGCGGCCGAGGATGCGATCGCGACGCTTACCGAGCTGCTGCCCGGGCGGCGCCTGGCGCTGGCCCACGGGCGGTTGAAGGCTGCCGAGAAGGAGGCGGTGATGCAGCGCTTCAAGGCCCGCGAGGTGGACCTGCTGGTGGCCACCACGGTGATCGAGGTCGGCGTGGACGTGCCCAACGCCTCGTTGATGATCATCGAGAACGCCGAACGGCTCGGACTGTCGCAGCTGCATCAGCTGCGCGGTCGGGTCGGGCGCGGGCAGGCGCAGTCCAGCTGCATCCTGCTGTACCAGCCCCCGTTGTCGGCCGGTGCGCGCGAACGGCTCGGCATCATGCGCGCGACCAACGACGGGTTCGTCATCGCCAGGAAGGATCTGGAACTGCGCGGTGCGGGCGAGGTGCTGGGCACCCGCCAGACGGGCCTGGCCGAGTTCCGCATCGCCGACCTGTCGCGCGACGAGGACCTGCTGGACGCGGTGTCCGAGGTCGCCGACCGGCTGCTGAGCGGCGACGAGGAGGCCGTGTCCGGTCTGATCGCGCGCTGGATAGGCACGGACAAGCAGGACTACGGCGCGGTCTAGGGGTGGCCGCTAACCGGTGCCCCTCCCCCCGCTCCGGGCACCGTAGCCGATGATCGTCAAGCCGCAGGACCCGGGCGACACCCGCACCATCGTGCAGCACCTCGACCGCCAGTTCGAGCGACAGGTCGATTGGGCCGTGCTGCACGGCCTGCAGCTGCCGGTCGCGGGGCACGTGGTGCGCGTGGACCATCTGCTGATCAACGACTTCCTGGAGTGCGTGTGCATCGATTCGCGCTACCTGGCGGGCACGCTGGTACCGCGACGCGAGGGCGGGTTCGGGTGGCGACACCGGGGTGGCGAGACGCGGGTCGGCTCACCGCTCGGCAAGGCGGCGCGCGAGGCGCGGTTGCTCGCGGGCGCGCTCGACCAGCGTCGCCGCCCGCGCTGGGCGCAGCGGTTGCGCGCCGCTCCGCAGGTCACGTTGCGTTCGCTGGTGCTGCACGATCCGGCGGGGCTGAGCGACGGGGAGCGTGCCGCACTGCCGGCCGACGGTGCGCTGGTGGCCGGTACCGACGCGTTGCACGCCCTGTTGCAGCGCCAGCGACGCCGCCGCGCCCGCCACCCGTTCGCACGCGTGCCGCCGACCCGCCTGTACGCCATCGCGCGGACCATCGCTCGCGCTCACCGCTCCTGTGCCGCGCCGCCGCCGATCACGGTCGGATCGAACGTGTAGCCGGTGTGCCGCTCGCACCAGTGCCACAGGGCCTCGCGCCGCGGCACGGTGTCGGCGCGCCGGCTGGCGACCGTCAGGTGCGGCGAACGGATCGCCCGGTCGTGCCAGAAGCTGCCGCTGTCGTGCAGGGCCGCCGCCGCCGCCGACAGCCACACCAGCGTGTCGGCCCCCTCGCGCGCCGAGCGCAGCAGCCCGAGCGGCCCGAGCACCTTCGAGAAGCCGGGCAGGGCGTCGTTGATGCCGGGCGTGTCCACCCACCCGGGGTGCAGCGCCTGGAACACGGTGCGCGTGGCCGGCACGCGTGCCGCCCACAGCTCGTTGAGCGTCACCTGGGCACGCTTGGCACGCGCGTACTGCTTCGCACCCTGGTAGTCCCGGTCCGGCATCTCCAGGCCTTCCACGCTCAACGGCTCGGTGTACATGCCGCCCGAACTCATGGTCAGCACCCGGGCCGGGCGCTCGCCGTTCGCCAATGCCGGCAGCAGGCGCCCGGTCATGAGAAACGGGGCGGCCACCATCAGCTCCACGCTCAGGTCGGTACCCGAGGTGCTGCGCTTGCGCCGGGTGAACAGGGCTCCGGCATTGTGTACGAGCACATCGATGCGCGGGTGGCGCCCCAGCAACTCGTCCGAGGCGCGCCGCACCGCGTCCAGGTCGCCCAGATCGGCGATGACCGAGCTGATCGCGGCGTTGCCGGTATCGCGCTGCAACTCGCCCACCGTGGCGGCGGTCCGGTCCGGATCGCGCGCCACGATGACCAGCGTGGCACCGAGGGTGGCGTACAGCCGTGCTGCCGCCCTGCCGATGCCGGAGGTGCCGCCGGTGAGCACCACGGTGCGTCCGCTCAGGTCGAAGGACTCCAGCGCGGGCCAGTCGTGCAGGCGTCGGCGCAGCGCAGGTCCGATGCTGGTGAAGCTCGGCACCACGGTGCGCTCGATCAGGGTGTCCAGGACATCGCGGACCATGAGCGGTCTGCCTCGGTGCGAACGGGAACCCGGGTGATACCCCAGCCGTGCCGTCGCTGTCGCGCGCGGGATAACTTCCACAGCGGTATCGTCGTGCCGACCCGTACCCGAACGCTGCCCGCACGAGGCCGTCCACCATGCGCGAACACCTTCGATTGTCCCTGAGTGAGATCGAGCGGCTGGCCTTCGATGCGCTGCTGTCGGCCGGCTTCTCGGCCGCACAGGCCGGCGCGATCGCCGACAACGTCACCGCCGCCGAACGCGACGGCTGCACCTCGCACGGCCTGTACCGCATCCCGTTCTACCTCGGTGCGCTGGCGAACCAGCGGTGCGATCCGCAGGCGGTGCCCGAGCTGATCGTGAACGAGCGTGCGGTGGTGCACGTGGATGCGGGATCCGGCTTCTGCCCGCTGGCGCTGCGGACCGGTCTGCCGGCCCTGACCGAGACGGCGCGGCGCCACGGCATCGCCGCTCTCGCGATCCGGCGGACCTACAACATCGCGGCTCTCTGGCCCGAGGTGGAACAGCTCGCCGCGTCCGGTCTGGTGGCGTTCGCGTTCACCGGCTCGAATGCCAGCGTGGCCCCGGCCGGTGGTACGCGACCCCTGTACGGCACCAACCCGATGGCGTTCGGCTTTCCGCGCGACGGGCCCGTACCGTTCGTGTTCGATCAGGCCTCCTCGGCCTGCGCGCGTGGCGAGATCGAACTGCGGCGGCGGGACGGCCGGAGGCTCGAGCCGGGCTGGGCGATCGATGCCGACGGATGGCCGACCGAGGACCCGGCGGCCGCGCTCGACGGCGCCCAGCTGCCGTTCGGGGGGCACAAGGGGGCGGCGCTGGCGCTGATGGTGGAGCTGCTGGCGGGGGCGCTGATCGGCGAGCTGTTCAGCGTCGAGTCCAGCGAGCGGGACGTGCACGGCATCGGTGCCCCGTTCGGCGGCGAGTTCCTGATCGCGATCGATCCGGGTGCCTGCGCCGCTCCCGGGCAGTCGGCGATCCACACGGCACGTGCCGAGCAGCTGTTCGAGCGCGTGCTGGCGCAACCGGGCACGCGGCTGCCGTCGGCGCGTCGCCACGCGGCGCGCGAGCGGCACCGTGCCGACGGGGTGCCGGTCGATGCCGAACTGGTGGGGCGGTTGCGCGCACGGGCCGGGTCGCGGTCCGGTATCGGCAAGGCGACCTGAAGACGGGTCGGTGCCGCCGCCGGACGTTTCTGAAGGCTGGTCGACAGCAGTCGAGGCACCGGTGTGCCGATAACCGGCGGACACGCCCCGACGATGACGACGGCCCGCCATGCTCGGACATGCCCGACCGGAACAGACACTCGATGCCCAGCGCAGCCGGCTGGAGCAGCGCGGCCGTCTGAACGGGGTGCACTGGTTCGCGATCGGCCTGAGCATGGCGTTCACGCTGTTCGCATGGCGCTACTCGGTCACGCTGGTGGACACCCGCGCGCAGACGCAGTTCGAGCGGCACGCCTCGCAGGTGGTGGCACTGGCACAGGAGCGGCTCGATCGCTACGCCATCTTCCTGCGCAGCGGCGTCGGTCTGGTGCAGGCGAGTCAACAGGTCTCGCTGGACGAGTGGCACCTCTACACCGACTCGCTCGGGCTGGCCGAGCGGTTTCCGGCGCTGCGATTCTTCGGTATCGCCTACCGCGTGCGGGCCGACGAGCACGAGAGGTTCGTGGACGAACAGCGGACCTTCTACCCGGACTTCGACCTGCCCCTGACGCACGAGGATCCGGTCCTGCTGCCGATCTCGCTGGCATGGCCCGCACGCTTCGAAGCCGGTGCCGTGGGGCTGGACCTGGCGCGCGAGCCGATCCGTCGCCAGGCGGTGGAGCGCTCGTTCTCCCTCGGCACGGCCCAGCTGACCGGCCCGGTGGCGCTGGGGGTGTCCGGCAGGCAGGGCCTGATCCTGATCGATGCGTTCTCGGACGCCGGGGACACCTCGTTCTCGACCGGCTCCGGTGGCGGTGTGGCGATGGCGGTGATCCTCACCTCCAAGCTGCTCGACGGGCTGAGTGCGGAGCTGGGAAGCCATCTCGCCATCCGCCTGTCGGATCAGGACGCCCCGATCCACCAGGACGAGGACTACGCCTCCGTGGCGTCCGGGGCCCGGTTCGCGAGCGAGCCTGCCGTCTCGGTCCACGGTCGTGACTGGGTGTTCGACCTGAGCAGTACCCCCCTGCTCGACCGCGAGGCGATGCTGTGGATCCCGTCGGCGGTGCTGGCCGCGGGGCTCCTGCTCAACGCGCTGGTGCTGACGCTGTTCCTGAGCCTGAGCCGGTCGAACCGCACGGCGTTGCGCTACGCCGCCCGGGCCGGGCGGGCGCTGAGCCACGAACGCGAGGAACTCGCCACGATCAACCGCGAGCTGTCGGCGGCCAACTCGGAGCTCGAATGCTTCGGGCACGCGCTGTCGCACGATCTGAGAACACCGCTCAACGGCATCCAGTCGATGGTCGAGTTCGCCATCGAGGACCTGGCGGAGACCGGTCTGGACAGGCGGGAACGCGAGAACATCGAGAGCCACCTGGACCGCGCGCAACGGCAGGTCGTGCGCGGCAAGGCGTTGATCACCGGCATGCTCGACTACACCGGTCTGGGCGCCACGACGCAGACCGCGAGCCGGGTGGACGTGCACGAGCTGCTCAACGACATCGGCGACGGACTCCGGCTCGGCCCCGACCAGCTTCGCGTGCCGGACGGGCTGCCGGTGATGCACACGTGCGAGACCCGCCTGGGTCAGGTGTTCACGAACCTGATCGGCAACGCGGTCAAGTACCACCCGTCACCGGGCACCGCGGTGATCGACATCGAGGCCTGCGAGCAGGGCGGGATGGTGCGCTTCGCGGTCGACGACGACGGCGACGGGATCGAGCCGCAGTACCGGGACCGGGCCTTCGAGCTGTTCGGCAAGGTGCACACGCGCACCGATGTCGAGTCCAGCGGTGTCGGGTTGTCGATCGTCAGGAAGTCCGTGGAGCAGGTCGGCGGGACGGTCGTCATCGAGGAGGCCGCCTCCGGCGGGGCGCGCGTCGTGTTCACCTGGCCGCACGAGGCGCACGAACCGTCGAAGGCGGCCTGAACCTCCGGTCCGCCGGTGCGGCGCCTGCGCCACGATGTCACCCTCACCGGCGCATCGCCACGTGCTCGATGCCGTCCTCCAGGAACGGCTCGCCGGCCCGCGCGAAGCCGACGCTCTCGTACAGCGGCACCGCCACGGTCTGCGCGTCCAGCCGCTGGGTCACCCCCGGCAGCCGCGACTCCAGGTCCCGCACCACACGCTGCAGCAGCTCGCGCGCGATGCCGCGTCGCCGGTGCGAGGCCGCGACCACCACCCGGCCGATGCGCGCCTCCGCGCCGTGCCCGAGCGGTACCAGCGAGCGGGCGCAGGCGATCAGCCGTCCTCGATCGCGCGCCAGCACGTGGCGGGTGCCGGGCAGCGGGTCCTGCCCGTCGATGTCCAGGTAGGGGCAGTCCTGCTCCAGCACGAACACCGCACAGCGCAGGGCCAGCAGATCGTGCACGTCGTGCCCGCTCAGGCCCGCGAACGGCGCGCACGTCCAGTCGATCATGTCCGGTGCCCGGCCAGGCGTCCGATCAGGCGCCGCCACGGCAGCAGCAGCAGCGCGCCCAGCACCGCGCCGCCGATCGCGCCGTACAGGTGCGAGTCCACCACCACGTGGCCGCCGGCCATCGACTCGCTGCCGGGCAACGCGCCACCGATCTGCTCCCAGCCGAGCTTGGCGGCGATGCCCGCCAGCAGCCACGCGGCCGAGCGTGGCCACACGGCAAGGTCGGCCAGCGTGCCGGCCACCAGCAGACCGTGCAGCGTGCCGCTGAACCCCACGTACCAGCCCACCTCCGGGTTGAAGTGCCACAGGCCCGCGCCCACGCCCAGACTGCAGCCGAGGGTCAGGATCGACCATTGCCACGCCTTGAAACGCGGCCAGACCAGCACCACCACCAGACCGAGTCCGAGCAGGTTCATCCACAGGTGCCCGGAGCCGAGGTGCACGAAATTACCGCTCAGCAACAGCCACGCCTTCCCGCGGCCGATGGCATCCCGATCGAAGCGCAACGTCTCGGCAAGGCCCGCGGCTTGCAAGCCCGTGCACAGCAGCGCGATACCGACGGCCAGGTGCAGGGCGCGGTCGGACGACAGGGCGTGCAGTGCCTGTCGCGCCCGGTGTCGTGCCTCTGGAATCATTCGTCATCGCCCGGGTCACACCCGAAATCCCGGTGCTATCCTCGACAGGTTGTGCCGCGCCCGCACGGTCGTGTCGCGAGCGTCGCCTAAGGAACGGATCAAGAATAGATGAATCCCGCATACCCGATTGCCCGCCGCCACGTCCCGCGACCCTCCGCCGCCCGCGCTGCGCGCGCCGCCCGGGGTCCGGCCCGGGGCTTCACGCTGATCGAGATCATGGTCGTGGTGGCGATCATCGCCATCCTGGGCGCCACCGTGGTGCCGCTGATCATGGACCGGCCCAACGAGGCCCGCGTGGTGCGTGCCAAGCAGGATATCGCCAACTACAGCTCGGCGCTGGAGCTGTACCGGCTGGACAACTTCAGCTACCCCTCGACCGAGCAGGGGCTGGAGGCGCTGGTGGAGAAGCCGAGCGGGGACCCCGAGCCCGGCAACTGGAAGAGCTACGTCAAGAAGTTGTCGCAGGACCCGTGGGGTCGCGACTACCTGTACGTCAGCGAGGGCAACGACTTCGAGATCGTCTCGCTGGGCAACGACGGCACCGAAGGGGGCGAGGAGTTCGACGCGGACATCTCGAGCGCCGAGTGATCGCCCGGAGCGTGCCCGCCGCCGATACGGTACGGGGCTAGAGGTGAGCGCGCGTGCGCCGCAGGGGTACGCCCGGCGTGCGCTGCACCGGGCAAGCGCGCCCGGGTTCACGCTGATCGAGCTGCTGGTCACGGTCGCCATCATCGCGATCCTGGTCGGGGCGGTGGTGCTCAGCATCGATTTTCGCAACGTCGGCGGCAGCATCCGCGACACCGCGCTGCGCACCGGGCTGGTCATGAACCTCGCCGCCGATCAGGCGGTCTATTCGCGCCAGCAGTTCGGCGTGCGCTTTCACCCGGACAGCTACGAGTTCTGGATGCTGGCCCCCAAGGAGCCCGGCGAGGGCGAGAAGGCGGGCGAGGACGAACTCGAATGGCAACCGGTGCTCGACGAGCGGCTCGGGTTCCGGCCGACCGGCGTGGCCACCGAGTTCGAGCTGGAACTGTCCGGCGTGCCGGTGCTGCTCGCGCCGCTGGACGAGGAATTGCGGGGGGAGAGCGACGAGGACCCGATCAAGCCGCACGTGCTGTTCCTGTCCAACGGCGAGGCGCTGCCCGATTTCCGCATCGTCATCACCGATGGCGAGGCCGAGTTCCGCTGGCAGGTCGCCACCGGCGAGCTCGAGCCCCTGGTGGTCGAGCAGCTGGAGGGCGGACCGTGAGGCGCGGTGCTTCACGCTGATCGAGGTGCTGGTCGCGATGACGATCCTCGCCGTGGGCGTGGCGGCGCTGGTGATCTCGGCCGCGGCCAGCACCTCGCGGGCGGACATGCTGAGAAACCGCGAGATGGCCCGCTGGGTGGCCAGCAACGCGCTGGCGGAGTGGCAGGCGGTGCCGGCCTGGCCGGACCTGGGCACCACCAACATCGAGACCGACATGGCGCAGCGGCGCTGGTTCGTGCGCACGCGGGTGCAGAAGGTGGCCGACGACGACCTGCGACGCGTCGACATCGAGGTGCGGCTGGAGCGTGATGCCGAAGGCTACCTCTACGCGGTCAAGGGATTCCTGGGCAACCCGGAGCTGCGCTCGTGAGAGCGGCACGCGGCTTCACGCTGATCGAGCTGCTGGTGGCGATGTTCCTGCTGGCGATACTGGGCACGGCAGGCTTTCGCATGCTCACCCAGATCAACCAGACCCGCGAGGCGATCGACACCCAGGCCGACCGGCTGGAGTCCCTGCAACGCACCTTCTACTGGCTCGCCGAGGATCTCACCCAGGCGGTCGACCGGCCGATCCGCTCGGCGGTCGATGCGCCGCTGCCCGCCTTCCAGGTCAACCTGGCGGGGGGTTCGCTGCTGGACCTGACCCGTGCCGGCTGGGCGAACCCCGCCGGCGACGTGCTGCCCCCGCGCTCGGACCTGCAGCGCGTGTCCTGGTCGCTGGAGGGGGACCGGCTGATCCGCGGTTACTGGTACCACCTGGACCCGATCGACGAGTCGCCCAGTCGCCGCCGGCAGATGCTCGACCGGGTGGTCGACCTGAGACTGCGCTTCCTGGACCGCGCCGGTGCGTGGCAGCAGAGCTGGCCGGCGGACGATGCGCAGCTGGACGACGACCCGCCGGCGTTGCCGCTGGCGGTCGAGCTGACCTTCACGCTGCAGGACATGGGCGAGGTGCGCCGCGTGTTCGCGCTGCCGTCATGACGAATCGATCACCCGGGTCACCCGGGCGCCAGCGCGGCATCGCCATCGTGACCGCCATGCTGGTCGTGGCCCTGGGCACCATCACCATGGTGTCGATCGTCAGCCGCCAGCAACTGGTGCTGCAACGCGAGCGCAACGAGGCGGCCATCGGCCTGGCGCGCGATCTGGCCGTGAGCGGCGAGCGCTTCGCCGCCGCCATCCTGTACCGGGACCGTCAGGACG
>Ga0209831_1004023_pt1 | contig 11798 bp, 8 predicted proteins | sample Maine_Asex4_meta_FD_187451 | JGI IMG/M metagenome (GOLD analysis project Ga0209831, IMG submission 187451) | Marine algal microbial communities from Maine, USA - Maine_Asex4_metaG (SPAdes) (version 2) | ecosystem: Host-associated > Algae > Red algae > Unclassified | place: Maine, USA | collected...
TCGCTAGCTTATGCACTTCTATCTGGTGAGCTAGCAGGGTGTTGACAAAACGATTAAGTTTATACGTATCTCTATCTTTGAAGATATAGCCTTTGACATTTTCTGACTGAGCTCTTTTTTCTGCCTTATTGTAAAAATCATTTTTGTACTGCAGTAATTTATCTTTCATACTTACAGACGCTCTCTGTGTAGACAAAGAGGTTACTACCTGATTTCTTATCGTAAAAGGGAAGCTGAGTAATCCGTTAGCACTCTCTTGTAGGTGTCCCCGAGAGCTAGCTTGCTCGAAGAGTATGCCCACACATCCATTTGCATCAGGGTAGGTAGATCCTTTGCCATAATAGAAATCATCGAACGATTCTTTACTGTAATATAATGATCCGATCTGGTCCAGCGCAGAGGCATGGTAAGTTCCGATTTCTTCTGTCAGGTCTTGGTTGATTTGTGGCGTATTAGGATTTGTTCTAGAGGGAATTCCTGGCTGAAAAAAGAAGGTGGAATTCGTTCCCATTTCATGATGATCCGTGAGCACATTAGGATTCCATTCATGGAAATTGCTAATCCTTCCTTTTGATTCGGGATGGGTAAGTAATAGCCAGTCTCTATTCAGGTCAAACCAGTAATGATTCGTTCTCCCTCTAGGCCACGGTTCGTTAAATTCTCTGCTCTGCGAGTCAGATATAAGATTTGTATATCTATTACTATTTGCCCAGTTAGCAAATCGTGTTAGGCCGTCTGGATTGTAGCAAGGGTCTAGTAAGATCACTAGATTTTCTAAGGTTTTTTGTACCTCTGTTCCCTGTCCAGCAGCTAAGTAATAAGCGACAAGCACGGCTGCATTACTGCCACTGGATTCATTACCATGTATACTGTAACCCTGATACACAATAGCAGGGTGATTATCCATATTTATTTTTTCTCCCTTGGAGAGTTTTGCTTGGTTCTTTTTAATGGCTGCTATATTGTTTTGGTGCTTAGGGGCGGTAATGGTAAGCAGTTGCAGTGGCCTATGCTCATGTGAATGGGCGTAAGTTTTTATAGTGATCCGATCAGATACCTGGGCTAAATACTCCATATAGAATTTGAGCTGATCATGGCTGATATGCCATTCGCCTACCTGGTACCCGAGAAAAGCCTTTGGAGTCATTATATCAGGATTGTAAGTCTGTTCTGGTAGATAGTAAGTAAGATCTTTCTTCTGGGCAAAACTAACATTGCACATTATATTAAAAATAAATATAATACTTAATAATCTGTAAATATGAGACTTAGTATATTTCATGTGGCTGTACTTTCTTTTAAGTTCTGGTGAGTCCTGCACTGGTTTTATAGTTAGGAACTTAGTGTTCTAACTTATTAATTTTAAACTACCTTTGGACTTCCAATTAACATATTTAATGTACACAAATTTATTAAGCTTTATTGCGATCGGATTTATAATTTTACTCTCGTTTAATCTATATCTTAGATTGAGCGTTTTTAAATATTATAGGATTCTGTCAAAGCAAAATGTAGATTTTTCCATGAGCCAATTGCTGAGCAAAAAGAGAATAAATGAAGAAGTGCTACCCCGATATCCTAAGTACAAGGATGAAATAAGTAAATTGTCTCGTAACGTCAGAATATCCATAAGATTAGCATCGATAATCTTAGTTGGTATTATTGTTTTAGGTATTGTCATAATGAGAAATAGTTAAGATATCATGTGTAGGATAGGTATAATAGGGACAGGTCATCTAGGAAAGATACATATTAAGTGTTTACAGAATACTCCTTTTACAATTATAGGCGCCTATGACACAGACCCAGAGATACTTTCTAAGGTTACAGGGGAACTTGGGGTAAAAGCATTCGATAGTTATAAGCAATTGCTCAGTGAGGTAGACGCTGTAGATATAGTATGTTCTACAAAAGATCATTACGAAGTAGCCATACAAGCGTTAAGACAGAACAAGCACTTGTTTATAGAGAAGCCTATTACAGCTACAGTAGATCAGGCTTATGACTTGCAGCGCCTATCGGAAAAGTATCCAGCTGCAAAAATACAAATAGGTCACGTAGAACGATATAATCCAGCTTTCAGAGATCTAGACAAAAATAACTTAAGACCTCAGTTTATAGAGATACACAGACTGGCAGGATATAATGATAGAGGTACCGATGTTTCCGTCATACTAGACCTTATGATCCATGATCTAGATGTGTTACTGAGTATTGTAAATGCTGATATAGAACACATATCTGCTAAGGGGGTAAGTATACTAAGTGATACTTTTGATATATGCAATGCAAGAATACAGTTCACTAATGCTTGTGTAGCCAATGTTACAGCAAGTAGAATCAGTCTCAAGGAAATGCGTAAGATGCGAATCTTTCAGGAAGATGCTTACATCAATATTGATTTTCTAAACAAATCAAATCAGCTTATAAAATTAGAAGATCAGCCAGGCGATGATCAGCAATTTATAAAGCTGAATTCTAAGAAAGGGGAGAAATATTTGTCCATTTCGACAACTGAAGGCAAAGAAATCAATGCAATCGAACAAGAACTAGACGATTTCTACAATACGATCGTTAATAATAAACCAGTATCTATAGGTTTGCAGGATGGTATCAGAGTACTAGACCTGGCCTGTAAAATTGAAAAAATAGCTAACGAAACTTCATGAAGTATATTTGTATTATTCTTATTGTGTTCTTATCAGCATGTTCATTGACAGATAGTTTCGATGAATTACCAGCTAGACTCAATATTCCTTCGGTAAGTGTACAACCCAAAGACGGGGAGGGTAGTGGCAGACATAAGATTAAAGACCTCTGGGTGTTTGTTAACGAATTTTCTCTCGGCGTCTATGAGTTACCACAAGTTATTCCTGTTTTCAGAGAGTCTAATCCTTCTCAGATGACCTTTTTTGCAGGTATCAGAGCTAACGGTTCTGTAGCTAATCCGGTGCAGTATCCTTTCTATCAACCTATACAGATAGATAAGGCACTAGAGCCGGGATCTGAAGAAACACTAGACCTAAAGTTTGGGTACAGACCAGAGTGTGTCTTTGAGTTTGTAGAGGATTTCGAGAATAGTAATATATTTACTTTTGATGAAGATGGGGATGAAAATACTTTTATAGATCAGCATTCCGTGGACCCTCTAGAAGGTCAGAATTCTGGGTACGCTACATTCGTAGAAGGGGATACCTTAGAAGTTGCTACAGCTCTTGTCTATACGGATCTACCGCAGAATGGCACGGCGATATACCTGGAGATGGAATACAAAAGTAACGTAAGTATTAACGTAGGTCTTATCGGAATTCTGGATAATGAATCTTTTAAGAATTACAAAATTGTACTGAAACCAAAAGAAGAATGGAATAAGATATACATAGATTTTACAGAAGATGTCTTGCTATCGGCATTAGATGGATACAGGGTTGCCATAGGAGCATTATACGATGAGGTAGAGACCGATGGTCAGGCTGCAGAAGTATCCCTTGATAATCTGAAACTGATCCATTTTTAACACGCCGTCTCCACTTATGAAAAGCCAACGACAGCTAGAATTACTTATCTATCGGATAGCGGATTTTTTCTCCGCTATGGTCGCGTGGTTTTTGTTTTTTATTTACAGAAAAAAAATAGAAGTCCCAGGTATCTCCTTGCAAGAAATATTTGCAGATACTAAGCTGAGCATGGGACTCTTGTTTATTCCACTAGGGTGGCTGATTCTCTATTCAGTATTTGACAAATACAAAGATATCTATAGATTCTCTAGATTCGCTACCTTACAAAGAACATTCTGGTTAAGCCTGCTAGGCGTATCTATCCTTTTTTTCACCGTAATGTTAGATGATCTCGTGCTTAACTATACGAGGTACCTCTATCCGTTTCTAAGATTATTTCTTCTGCATTTTCTTATCACTGCTATTGTGCGTATGATATTGCTGACGGTAGCAAAGAAAAGGCTAAAGAGTGGCAAGGTAAGGTACAACACCATCATGATAGGTGGAGATGCTAATGCTGTAGAACTGTATCATGAGATAACGAACAAACCATATAGCTTAGGACATAATTTCATAGGATTTATAGACTCAAATGGTCTGTCAAAAAACCTCTTAGAAGAACATATTCCTAAACTAGGAAAACTAGATACCCTTCATAATATTATTCGGGATAATAATGTAGAAGAGGTTATCATTGCGATAGAAACCTCTGACCATAATAAGCTTAAAAATATCCTTGATACTCTTTATGATTTTAGTGATTCTGTACTGGTCAAAATTATCCCAGACATGTATGATATTATGCTAGGTAGTGTGAAGTTAAATCATGTCTACGGAGAGATTCTATTAGAGATAGAGCATAAGTTCATGCCACGGTGGGAGCGCTTACTTAAGCGTGCCCTAGACATATTTGTAGCATTGCTTATTCCTATTTTATTATTTCCATTATTTATAATAGCGATACTTAGAACTAAGTTTAGCTCGGATGGTCCTGTCTTTTTCTATCAAGAAAGAATAGGCAAAAATGGAAAACCTTTTGACATAATAAAATTCAGATCCATGTTTACTAACGCAGAGGACATGGGGCCACAATTATCCTCTGATGATGATCATAGAACGACTCCCTGGGGTAAGGTCATGAGGAAGTGGAGGATAGACGAGTTGCCGCAGTTTGTCAATGTTCTGAAAGGAGATATGTCATTGGTAGGTCCCAGACCAGAAAGAGCATATTATATAGAAAAGATAAGTGCTATAGCTCCGCATTACCGACATTTACTGAAAGTAAGACCCGGTATAACAAGCTGGGGGCAAGTGAAGTATGGCTATGCCTCTAATGTCGAGCAGATGTTGCAGCGACTAAAGTATGACATGATTTATATTGAAAACATGTCCTTTAGTCTAGATATCAAAATCCTATTTTACACCTTGCTCGTCCTTATACAAGGAAAAGGAAAGTAAATCCATAGATTGATGATTCTTGCTATTTAATAATTCTATTTTTGAATACTTTATGTACCTTCATTTCAGATCGATGATATAATTATGAACCAGCAACATTTCGGAATTTTAGGCTATCCTTTGAGCCATAGTTTTTCCCCACAATATTTTAAGAAAAAATTCGAAGAAGAAGGATGTAAAGGATGCACCTATAGGGCTTTCCCTATTTCTGATATAGAAGGATACAATCATATAGATAGATCTAATATTTCAGGATTTAATGTGACCATACCCTACAAGGAAACGATTATACCTTTTCTGGATGAGCTAGAGGAGGAGGCAACAAAGATAGGAGCAGTGAATACCATCCATATCCAAGATGGTATATCCAGAGGCTATAATACGGATGTATATGGATTTGAAAATTCTCTATCACCTTTACTGAAAGATCATCATCAGAAAGCGCTGATCCTAGGTAATGGCGGAGCTGCTAAAGCTATAAAATATGTCTTAACTAAACTGGGGATAGAATTTTCTATTGTCTCCAGAAAGAGCGAAAAGTTAAATTATAAAAAGCTTAATGCTGAGCTAATAGAAGACCACAAAATTATTATCAACACGACTCCATTAGGGATGGCTCCAAATGTAAAGAAACAACCTAATCTTCCTTATCAGCATATATCTTCAGATCATTTATTATTCGATCTCATTTATAATCCGCAAAAAACACTATTTTTGAAACAAGGCGAACGGCAGGGAGCCACTATAAAAAATGGCTACGAAATGCTCTTACTACAAGCCGAAAAATCATGGGAAATATGGAATCAAACCAAATAAATAATGACTGATCCAGAACCAAAATTCTCAGCCTTAGATTTCTCTAATACCTCGATTGCATTCTCTAAAAAGACAGATAAGCAGCTGAAACAATCTGCTATGCTCTTCAGGATGATGAACAATCCTTTCCTTACAGGCATAGGCACTAACCTGGCCTTATTAGCCATTAAGTTACGGATACCTTTTACAAATACAATAATTAGAAAAACGATATTTAAGCAATTTTGTGGTGGAGAAAATCTGCTCGATTGTCAGGACGCGATAGATAATCTATATGAGCACAATGCACTCACTATCCTAGATTATGGTGCTGAGTCAAAATCCTCTGAAGAGGAGTTAGATTATGTAATGGAAGAGACCATAAGAGCCATAGAATTAGCTGCGTCTAATAATTCAGTGCCTGTTGTTTCTACTAAGATTACAGGGCTAGGAGATAATGATCTTCTGATCAAGATAGATGCAGGAAAGACCTTGTCAGAGAAAGAAAAAGAAGATTATGATAAGTTGCTGGTAAGAGTAGATAAGATATGTGCTCAGGCGCACGAACTAGGTGTAGGCGTATTTGTCGATGCAGAAGAAAGTTGGATGCAAGAAGCTATCGACGCCATCGTCTATACTATGATGGAAAAGTATAATAAGAAAAACGTAATCGTATTTAATACATATCAGTTGTACCGTCATGATAAGCTGGCGCAGATGAAGGCGGATTACAAGCAAGCGATTGCTAAGGATTATATGCTAGGCGCTAAGATTGTGCGAGGTGCCTACATGGAAAAAGAAAGAGCCAGAGCTACAGAGCAGAATTATCCCAGTCCTATACATAAGGACAAGCCATCGGTAGATAAGGACTTTGATGAGGCGGTTCAGTTTTGTGTAGAACATTACGGAAACATGGGATCTTGTTGCGCTACCCATAATGTAAAAAGTAATATGCTCCAGGCGCGCCTTATAGATGAGCATAATATACCTAAGGATCATCCGCATCTAAATTTTTGCCAGCTATATGGTATGAGTGATAACATAACATTTAACATTGCCCATGCGGGATACAATGTAGCTAAGTATGTACCATACGGTCCTATAAGAGACGTTATACCTTATCTGATCCGAAGAGCTAAAGAAAATACATCTGTCACTGGAGAAATGAGTAGAGAACTTCAGCTTATTTCTAAAGAGTTAAAACGAAGAGATCTAGAATAGTTATCATGTTGTCTTGGGCATGACCCACTCCTACGTCGGGGTCGGGCCCTTACAGACTCGTCTATCGACTCGGTCTCCTGCCACCCACAACCTCCTCACACAGACTACATCTTTCAGGCACCTCATGCGGCCATACGCAAGGCAAGAGATTTATTTTCATATTGACTCTTTTGCTTATTATACCATTTTTATTTTTAGATGACGGAAAAGGATTTAGAATTGTTCAAAATGGATCAAGGCAAAAAACGTAGTCGAACCCATAGGTTCTGCGAGGCTTTTTAACGAAGTAACATGAAGAACAAAATAAATAATTACCGTCATTTTAAACTAGAATTGGTATTACTTTTAATCTGAAATTCCATCCGCTAATAATCATCTTTTATGATACTAAGCAATTCATGAGATTTATATAAATTTGTATCCAAAGTTTGTGCTATGATAAATTACAACTTATATAATTCTACAATATCTAAATTATTTATTCTTCTTCTTTCTCTTGCACCATTCCTTTGCTCTGCTCAGTTAAGTTCAGAATGTCAGTTAGATATAGGTGTAAATTTAGGTGGACTTGCTGACTTCGGCACAGAGTTGCCTTTTGTGGATCTCATGAAAAATTGTCGTACCTGGTATACCAGAGATGTTGGTAATCCTGATGCACCCTTCGATAGTGAGCATACCTCTGACCTGAGTTATAGAGCGGATGGATACCCGACACATGCTCCACAGGTAATTCCAGAGTCTGAATTTCCTCAGATCCCGACTACCATATGGGCGATAACTACAGGATGGCCTATAGGAGAATATACCCTGTTATGGGATGGTACAGGAAAACTTGATTTTTGGGGTTCTTATGAAAACCTAGAAGAGCAGGAAGTGGGGAGAATAACTTTTGACATGCTAGATCCGTTCGAAGGAGTAGTAGAAATGATGATTACAGAATCGGATATAGATGATCCGATTAGGAATATAAGATTACTAATGCCAGGCTCGGAATCCACTTATGAGTCACAGCCTTTTAATCCTATATTTTTAGAAAAGTTGAGTTCATTCCAGACGGTAAGATTTATGGACTGGGGTCAGACAAATAACTGGGGTCAGAAATCTCCTTATGTATGGAATGATCCTAGCTTATTTGACTGGGCAGATCGTTCTCAGATGGATCATTATACCTGGGCTTACGAGAAAGGTATTCCTTATGAGATGATGATACAGTTGATGAATGATTTTGATCTAGATGGATGGGTTTGTGTGCCTTACAAAGCTAATGATAATTATATGTCTAATATGGCAGACTTATTCAGAGATCAGTTAGAGGTGGACAGGCACTTGACAGTAGAATATAGTAACGAAAATTGGAATTGGATATTTGGGCAAGCTCAGTGGCTTAACGAATACGGTTGTATACAACAAGGTTTAGATTGGCCAGAAGGTCTTGCCCCATACGTACAGAATTGTCTAGACCATTTTACAAATTCATTTGAGGGACAGCTAGATAGAATTACTAGAGTGGTAGGAGCTTTTACAGGATGGCTAGATATAACTCAACGTATTACAGAAAATTTAGAACCTGCTAGTTTTGATGCGATTGCGGCCACATTTTATTTTGGATTTTCGGATGAGGGAGAGGCAATATTAGACGGCTTAGGAGAGCATGCTACGATAGAAGATGTTGCACTTCATGCAAGAGAAGGTATGGTCCAGAACTTAGCGTATATACAAAGTCATAAAGATGAAATCGCTGATGTTTTTAATGTTCCGCTAGTATTTTATGAGGGCGGACAACATCTTACGCCACAACCTTTTGGTGAAACTCCGACCTATGCCCAGGCATTAGAAGATGTTCAGAGAGACACCTCTATGTATAATATGTACAACGAGTGGTTTGATCAGTTAAGAACGATGCAGGAAGGAGATGATCCCTTGCAGTTGATGCATTTTAGTTTTGTAAGTGATAGAAGCGCACGGTATGGAAGTTGGGGAATGCTAGAGACAATGGATCAGGATACCGCACTGATACCAGCACCTAAGTATAGATCTATATTAGAAAATCTGGCTCCAGCCGAGTGCTTGACAGTATCTGGATTTGATGTATTAGAAGAGAAATTTTCTGACATAAATTTTGACTTATTTCCTAATCCAACACGTGATCATATTATTATAAAAACGAAAAATAACATTGATAATGGAGTCCTAAATATTTTCAATACTAATGGACAAAAAGTACTATCACAAGAGATATCAAAATTACCAGCTGGCCAAAGTCTAAATATACGTATTGCTCATTTATCCTATGGTCTGTATCATGCTCAGTTCATAAAAGAGAATAAAGCAAGCTCTGATATAAAGTTTTTCAAATCTGAATAATCCAGAAATTACATTAAGCTTTCCGTAAGATTAGACATAATATTATCCTAAATAGAGCATTAGTTTGTCTGGGATAGTTTTCTAAGTTTATATTTATGATGAACTATACAGCTGATCCTTATGAGACTATTTATTTTCCTTTTAGCCATTGCATTTTCTTTAGATGTACAAGCACAGAATATTACTATAAGTGGTTACCTAGAAGATGCTGCATCGGGAGAAAAACTGATAGCTGCTAATGTATATGATAGCAATTCTGCTAAGGGTACCATATCTAATAATTTTGGATTTTATAGTCTTACTATTCCCGTGGGAAAAGTGTCTTTAGACTTCTCTTACATCGGTTATACTAGCCAGAATATCATACTAGATATATCCGAAGATAGAGTGCTGAACATTGCATTACAGCAAGCGCATACCCTAGATGTTGTAGAGATTATTGCCGAAGAATCTAAACGTATTGCAGAGGAAACACAGATGAGTGTTGTAGAAATTCCTGTACAATAGATTAAGGAAATTCCCGCCTTCCTAGGAGAAGTAGATGTTCTGAAAGCATTACAATTATTACCCGGTGTACAGTCTGGTGTCTTCGGAACAGAATTTAATGATGAAGCAATAAGAGAAGAAATTTCCCTAAACTATATTTCTGGTATCAGGGACTTAAGCGCTAAGATAGATTTTGATTATTTGCCTAGTCCTGAACATTTTATAAGGTTTGGACTGCACACTACTAACCACTTGTTTAAGCCAGGTGTTTTTGATCTACTAGATATAAATACGGAAGAGGAATTCAACTTTGAGCAGAAGGTAGGTCAGCGTAATATTACAGCATTGGAGATGAGTGCTTACCTGGAGGATGACTGGAAAGTAAGCGATCAGCTAAAGTTGAATCTCGGCCTACATTATTCTGCTTTTGCAGTAGAAGGAAAGTTTTACAATGCCCTTCAGCCTAGATTAAGTGGTAGATATCTGATAAATGATGAGCTATCGCTCAAGGGCTCTTTTTCTACGATGCGGCAGTACATTCACTTGCTAGCATTCGAGGGGGTAGGTCTGCCTACAGATCTTTGGCTGCCCACTACAGAAAGTATAAAACCTCAAGACGCCTATCAGTTTGCTGCTGGTGTAGCTAAGAATATCGGAAAGAAGTATGAGTTGACCATAGAAGGTTACTACAAAAAAATGAAAAATTTAATTAGCTACAAAGAGGGCAGAGGATTGTTTGAGTTTACAGATTGGCAAACTAGGGTGACTCAAGGGGATGGTTCATCCTATGGAGCCGAATTATTTTTACAAAAGAAAACTGGAAGATTTACGGGTTGGATCGGTTATACGCTATCATGGACATACAGACAGTTTGCTGATGTCAATTTTGGAAAGAAATTTCCATACAGATACGACCGAAGACATGATATTTCTCTTGTCGGTCAGTATAAGTTGTCTAAGAAAATAAACATAGGTGGAACTTGGGTTTATGGAACAGGAAATGCCGTTACTCTACCTAATGCAAAAGTGCTTGGCTTTTCTCAAGGTCAAGAAAATTTTAGCAGCAATTATATTGAGAATTACTATAGCGAAAGAAATGGATATAGAATGCGTTCTTATCATAGATTTGACCTAGGCATAAGTTTTGTCAAAAAGAAGAAAAGACACACTCGTACCTGGTCGATAGGTGCATACAATACATATAACAGGCAGAATCCTTTTTTCGTGTTTGAGGATACAGATAACGTTAACGGAGAACGCGAGTACATGCTAAAACAGGCAAGCTTATTTCCTATTATACCTTATATTAATTATAGTTTCAAATTCTAAATTTAGATAAGATGCAACGATACTTATATCATATAATTTGCTTATTGAGCTTAGCCATTGTTTCTTCCTGTGGTGACTTTTTCGAGAGTACACTGGACTTGGAAATTCCCAAAGCTGAACGAGCTATGGTCATTCATGCTTTTCCAAGTTATGCTGATAATCGACTTAATATTTCAGTAATGAGGCCTATTCCTATAGATGTGGATGATAGTGATATTATAGATTTTGAGTCACCCTATTCTCTGATAGATGCGGAAGTGCGACTCGTTAATACAAGAACAGGAGAGATCCGGCAAGGCGTAAGCCCCGAGGAGGAAAAGTTTTTTAATGTCTTTCCTGTTAATTTCCAGATAGAGAGCATCGGAGAATTTTTCCGAGCAGGGGATGTTTATGAATTACAAGTAGATCATCCTGATTTTCCTTCAGCTATTGCGACTCAAACTATGCCCGAGCAGGTAGACATTGCTGATCCTATTGTATTCATAGAACAGGGTGGTATCGACGAGTCGGGTAATGAGCAGAGCGTAATAGATGTAGTAATAGAAGATCCTGTCGGGACAAACTATTATGAAATATCTGTTCTTAGAGCAAGACTTTCTGGTAAGCTAGATATTAAGTATGCTAGCTCTAATGATCCCAGTACGTTAA
>Ga0209831_1004027_pt1 | contig 11786 bp, 12 predicted proteins | sample Maine_Asex4_meta_FD_187451 | JGI IMG/M metagenome (GOLD analysis project Ga0209831, IMG submission 187451) | Marine algal microbial communities from Maine, USA - Maine_Asex4_metaG (SPAdes) (version 2) | ecosystem: Host-associated > Algae > Red algae > Unclassified | place: Maine, USA | collected...
GGGCGTGCTGCGCTTCGGGGACGTGTTCCTGCGCATGCACGCCTCCACCAAGGCCGGCACCCTCGGGGTGGGGTTCATCATGATCGGCACCGCCATCGCGCTGAGCGGAGGGGGGGCGACCGCCCGCGCGGTGCTGATCATCGCCTTCCTCCTGCTCACCGCCCCGGTCGCTGCGCACCTGGTCGGACGGGCGGCCTGGCGCAACGGCACGCCGCTGGCCGACGAGGACAAGGTCATCGACGAATGGCGTGACGGACGGTCCGACACGACACCCTGAGGCCGGTTCCGGAACGGTTCCACGAGACCCGGTCGCGGCGATGCGACACCTGAACTACGGCCAGCTTCGACAGTTTCACGAGGTGGCCCGCGAGGGCAGCGTGGCAAAGGCGGCCCAGCGGCTGCACGTCACCCCGCAGACCATCAGCGGCCAGGTGAAGCAGCTCGAGGCCACGGTGGGCGAGCCGCTGCTGCAGCGCGCCGGGCGCGGGCTGACGCTGACCGCGACCGGGCGCATGGTGTACGGCTACACCGAGCGGCTGTTCGCGATCGGCGAGGAGCTGGTCGATCAGCTCGATCACCGCAGCGGCGCGCGCGAGGTGGTGCGCATCGGGCTGGTGGATGCGGTGCCCAAGCTGCTGGCCTGCCGGGTGCTGTCGCCCGCGCTGGGCATGGTGGTCGGGCCGGGCGGTGGTCGGGACGCGGGTAGCGTGGACGACGATCCGGGCGAGGGTGGCGAGGCTCGCACCGCCTATCGGCTGCACTGCATCGACGGCACGCTCGACACGCTGCTGGGCAGGCTCGCGGCTCACGAGCTGGATCTGGTGTTGTCGGACCGGCCGGTGCCGCCCGGGCACGGCGTGCGCGCCTGGAACCACGTGATCGGCGAGGGCGGCACCGCGTTCTACGCGGTGCCCGCGCTGGCGGACGGTCTGCGGGCGGGCTTTCCCGCCTCGCTGCACGGCGCGCCGATGCTGCTGCCCGACGAGAGCCACGCCCTGCGCCGGCGGCTGGACACCTGGTTCGACCAGCACGGCATCGTGCCGCGCATCGTGGGCGAGTTCGCCGACAGCTCGCTGATGAAGACGTTCGGGGATACCGGGGCCGGCGCGTTTCCCTCGCCGCTGTCGATGCGCGCGGCGATCGAGCACAGTTTCCATGCCGATCTGGTCGGGGTGTGCGACGGCGTGGGCGAGCAGCTGATCGCGATCGCGCCCGAGCGGCGGTTGCGCCACCCGGCGGTGGTGACCATCGCCTCCGCGGCGCGCGACGCGTTCGCCTGATGAGCGGCGGCGTGCGTGCCGCCGGCATACGCCATCGTATGGTCGCGGCACGGCGCCGGCGATGCGTCGCGCCGATAGTGGGTGGCACACCGTTGCCACGAGATCGCCGCCGCCATGCGCCCGTTCATCTCCCCGATCCTGCTCGCCGCCACGCTCGTCCCCCTGCTCACCGCCGCGTCCGGTGCCGGCGCACTGGTTCACGATCGCCTGCCCGAACCCGCGCCGCCCGCGACATCGGCGCTACCATGGGATGCGGGCACGTTTCCGTCACCGACACCGACACGGCCGGACACGCGCGCCGTGCCCGTCGATGCCGAGTGGCGAGAGAGCGGCGATGCCGAACCGGGCCGTTGAGCGCAGGCCGGTGCGCGTAGCGCCGTCGCACCGTCCGGACAACGAGGAGCACGTCATGCACATCCTGCTGGTCGAGGACGATGTCCGGACATCGGAGTACGCCGCACGCGGGTTCAGCGAGGCGGGTCACGTGGTCGATGCGCTGGCCAACGGCCGCGAGGCGATGATCCAGTGCATGCAGACCGACTACGACGTCATGGTGGTCGATCGCATGCTGCCCGGCATGGACGGGCTGTCGCTGCTCAAGGCGTTGCGCGCCTCGGGCAACAAGACGCCGGCCATCTTCCTGACCGCGGTGTCGGGGGTGGACGATCGGGTCGAGGGGCTGGAAGCCGGGGCGGACGACTACCTGACCAAGCCGTTCGCGTTCTCCGAGCTGCTGGCGCGGGTCAACGCGCTGTCGCGCCGGCCGGTCACCTCGGTGGAGACCACCATGCTGCAGGTCGCCGACCTGACGCTCGACCTGCTCAAGCGCACCGCCCGGCGCGGGGAGGTGGAGATCGAGCTGCAGCCGCGCGAGTTCACGCTGCTGGAGGTGCTGATGCGCAACGCCGATCGGGTGGTGAGCCGCACGATGCTGCTCGAACAGGTGTGGGACTTCCACTTCGATCCCAAGACCAGCGTGGTGGAGACGCACATCAGCCGCCTGCGCGCCAAGCTGGACAAGCCGTTCGAGACGCAGCTGCTGCACACCGTGCGCAACCTGGGCTACAGCCTGCATGCGCCGCGCTGAGCCGATGCGCTCGGGTGGGCAGGCGGGTGGGCAGGCGCTGGTGATGCCCGCCGGGGAAGCGCAAGCCCGTACCGAGACGCTCGGTGCGCCGTTGCGCGCCCGGGGCCGTGACTGCCCCTCGCCGGCCACGCTGTGGCAGCACGTGCGGCGCTGGAGCTACCAGCAGGTTCCCCTGCTGCGCAGCACCGCGTTCCGCATGGCGGTCGGCTTCTGGCTGTTGATGATGCTGTGCACCGGCACGGCCGGCTTCTTCTTCCACGAACGGCTGCAGCAGACCGCGATGAGCAAGATCGACGAGACCATCCGTGACCGGATGTCGGTGATCGGTTCCATCTACGGTGTGCAGGGCGTGGAGGGCGTGATCGGCCTGGCGCGTTCGCGGGCCTCCGAACCGATGCGCTCGGAGTTCGGCATGCACCTGGCGGGTCCGGACGGGGTCCGCCTGTACGGCAACATGCCGGACGCGATTCCCGTCAGCGGCTGGTCGACCCGAAACGCCGACGACATCGGGCTCGACGGTCACGATCGGTACCGCTTCTTCACCGGAGCGATGGGCGACAACCGGCTGAGCATCGGCATGAGCCTGGGCGCGCTCGACCAGCTGCGCGCGGTGGCGGTGCAATGTCTGCTGTGGGCGTTCGCCGTCTCGATGCTGCTGTCGCTGCTGGCCGCCTGGTGGGTGATGCGCCACTCGCGCCGACGCATGCTCGGGTTTGAAAGCGCGCTGGAGCGGCTGGCCGACGGCAACCTGTCGGCACGCGTGCCGGTCAGCACCGCGGGCGACGACGTGGACCTTATGGCCATGACCATGAACGCGGCGCTGGACCGGTTGAAGGGCAACGTGGACAGCCTGCGGCAGGTCAGCACCGACATCGCGCACGATCTGAAGACACCGCTGAACCGGCTCTACATCCACCTGGACGATGCCGCGAGCCGTGCGGCCGGTCTGGATCAGGAGGGCGCCGGCGAGATCGTCTCGGCGCTGGAGGACGGGCTGGCGGAGGCCGGACAGATCAACGCCACCTTCGAGGCCCTGCTGCGCATCGCGCAGATCGAGGCCGGTTCGCGGCGCGCAAGCTTTGCGCACTTCGATCTGGCCGAGACGCTGGCCACCGCCTGCGAGATCTACACCGCGGTGGTGGAGGAGGACGGCAACGTGCTCGCCGTGGCGTTCGATGCCGCACGCTCGCTGCCGATGTACGGGGACCGGGAACTGGTCCTGCAGCTGGTGGTGAACCTGATCGAGAACGCCATCCGCCACGCCGGCAAGGGGGGCGGTACCGGGCGGGCGATCACCATCGGCGTGCAGGCCGGACAGCGCGATGGCGAGCAGGTGTGGCTGGCGGTGACGGATGACGGGCCGGGCATCCCGGAAGCCGAACGCGACAAGGTGTTCCAGCGCCTCTACCGCCTGGAGAGAAGTCGCACCACCAGCGGTACCGGACTGGGCCTGAGCCTGGTGCGCGCGATCGCCGACCTGCACTGCGGCTCGATCCGGCTGGGCGATCAGGCGCCGGGGCTGCGCTTCGAGGTGACGTTCGACCGCGACTGCCCGCTGGAGAAGGCGCGCCGCGGCTGACGGGCGGGCACGTTGCCGCACCGTGGACGTCAGGCGTAGACGTCCACCAGGCCGCCGAGCCGCTGCCCGTCGTTGCGACTCGCGATCTCGTCCTTCAACAGGTCGCGGATCCCCTCGATCAGACCCTTCTCCCGCGACGAATGCCCGCCCAGCAGCACCTTCTCGAGCGTGTCGTCACCCTGCTGGAGCGCTTTCACGAACGCACGGCGCTCACGCTCGTCGAGCGTGAAGAGGTCGGTCGCGTCCTGCACGGCATCCAGTCCGAGCCGCTCCAGCTTGTCGGCCCCGAACTCGTCGATCACCTCGTCGAACAGGCTCCCGAGCGCTGCCCGGAACGTGCCCGATCCCGGGTCGGCGAGGAGCTTGTCGAACACGCGGTCGATGCTCTCGAGCGTGCCGGCGACCCGGCTGGAGCGCATCCGGCCCGCGCGGTCGTCCTCACCACCCGATCCGGTCCGCCCCACGCCCTCGACACGAGCATCGCCGGACGGCTCCGCTACCGCGTCCTGCCGGACAGGGCTCGATCGCGCGTGGGTCTGGTGGCTTGTCGAGATCGGGAACACGGCGTCTCCTGTGGCTGGACAAGACGTGGCTGGACGAGACGAGGTCGTCGCGACGCGACATCCTCGTTCCTGACATAGCGGGATCGCCGGGAGGCGTTTTCAGTCGCGAGGGGCACTTCCCGGGCTCAGCTCACATCTGCAACCTGCCGGGGAGCGCTTCGTCACGGCGAGAACGAGGACGAGCGCAAGGGATCGGCGACGGGCGCGCCGGCAGCGCCGATGATGTCCGCCGTCTCTCACGACCCGGGAAACGACCCGTGAAACGACCCATGAAAAAGGCCGGACCCCTCGCGGGATCCGGCCTCGATGTCACTTGCTCGACGCGACTCGGGCGCTTCTCGTCGAATCACCCGGCGGGCAGCCGGGCGAGGCGTGTCACGCGGCCATGAGACGCGTCTTCAGCTTCTTCATCGCCGCCTTCTCGATCTGGCGGATGCGCTCGGCCGACACGCCGTACTCGCCGGCCAGCTCGTGCAGCGTGGACTTGTCGTCCTGCAACCAGCGGCGCTCCAGGATGGTGCGGCTGCGATCGTCGAGCGTCTCGATGCCGGCCGCCAGGCTCTGCATCGACTTCTCGTAGCCATCGGCCCGTTCGACCACGTTGGACGGATCGTCCGTCTCGTGGAACAGCAGGTCGGAGGGCGACAGGCTGACCCTGTCCTCGCCGGCGCCGACCGGTGCATCGAACGCACTGTCGTGCCCGTGCATGCGCGACTCCATCTCGACCACGACCTTGGCATCCACGCCCAGGTCACCGGCCACCCGCTCCACCTCGTCGTGGCTGAACCAGTTGAGCGCCTTCTTCTCGCTGCGCAGCTTGAAGAACAGCTTGCGTTGCGCCTTGGTGGTGGCGACCTTGACGATGCGCCAGTTGCGGATCACGTACTCGTGGATCTCGGCGCGGATCCAGTGCACCGCGAACGAGATCAGGCGCACACCGACGTCGGGGTCGAACCGCTTGACCGCCTTCATCAGGCCGATGTTGCCCTCCTGGACCAGATCGGCCATCGGCAGGCCGTAGCCCTTGTAGCTGCGGGCGATGTGCACGACGAAGCGCAGCTGGGACATGACCAGCTGGCGTGCCGCGTCCAGGTCCTCGTCGCTGCGCAGGCGCCGTGCCAGCGTCTGCTCCTCCTCGACGGAGAGCAGCTGGATGTTCGCGATGCGCGAAAAGTAGCCGTTCAGGTCGTCGGTGACGGCGGGAAGGGCAATCGAGGTGTTGTTGACGCTCAGTGAAGTCCCCATGATTCGCATTACTCCGAAAATCGGTGATGCAACGATGCTAGCAGTCGGCAGGTAGGAGTGCCAGAAGGCGTGCGAGTTCCTGAAATTCGTGCTCGCCGGTGTTCCGTCGCCCTGCCGTGCATTCGTTGGCGGTTTACAATAACTTCTACGCTATCAACGGCTTGGCGGATCTCCGTCTTTAGCCCTTTCAACGCTGCGCGCGGACTTTCACCCGTGACGGTCCGTACAGGCCTGACAATGCACCGGTGATGCCGAGTGCCAGTCCGACGGCCGGTATCAGCACCAGCAGCGCCAGGGGGGGCAGCAGCGGCAGCGCATCACCGCCGTAGAGGGTGGCCAGCTCGTCCGCCGGCACCTTGACGATGGCCCGGGCCACCAGCGACAGCGCCAGCGCGAGCAACCCGGCGAGCAGGCCGAACAGGGCGCCGGTGTACAGGAACGGCCGGTCACGGAAGCTGGCGCTCGCGCCGAGCAGGTCGGCGACCTCGCGCTCGGCGCGCCGGCGCAGCAACTCCAGCCGGATGGTGTTGCCGATCACCGTGAGGGCGGTCAGCAACAGCAAGGCGGTCAGCAGCACGGTGGCGATGCTCAGCAACGACAGCACGGCCCCCAGCCGTTCCACCCACACCAGGTCGTAGTGCACCTGGTCGACACCGGGTTCGGCCGACAACCGCTCGACCAGCGCACCGATGCGCCGGCGCGCCTCGCCCGGCTGGTCCGGCAACGCGTCCGGGTAGATGACGATGGAGCCCGGCAGGGGGTTGTCGCCCAGCTCGCCGAGCACGTCGCCCAGCTCGTCCGAACGCTGCAGCGTGGCCAGCGCCTCGTCGCGCGACAGGTAGCGGGTGCTCTCGACACCGGGCCGCGAGGCGAGTTCGCCGGCACGCTCCGCACCCTGCAGGTCGCTCAGCGACGGGTCCAGGTAGACGGTGACGCTGGGGCGCATCGTGTCGCGTTGCGCCAGCCCGCCGAGCGCGTCGTCGGCGAACAGCAGCAGGGCGGGCAGGGCCAGCACCAGCGCCAGCACCGACAGCGTGACGGTGGTGGCGATCGGGCGGGTGCGCAGTTGCGCCACGCTGCGCGCCAGGGCGTAGCCGCGGTGGGTGTGCGCCAGGCGGGTGACGAGACGGGCGATCGGGCGAGTGCTCACGAACGGTTGCGTCCGGTGCGCGGCGGGGAGGGGGAGGCGTGCGACGGTTCGGCGGCCCGCTCCGGTTCCCGCCCCGCCAGTCGACCGTTCGACAGCGTCAGGCGGGGCAGGTCGTGGTGCTCCAGCAGCGCGGTGTCGTGAGTGGCGAGCAGCACGGTGACGCCGGCGTGGTTGAAATCGAGCAGCAGGTCCATGATCTCCCGGCTCATGTCCGCATCCAGGTTGCCGGTCGGCTCGTCGGCCAGCAGCAGGCGCGGTCGGGCGACCAGCGCACGCGCGATGCCCACGCGCTGCTGCTCGCCGCCGGACAGGGTCGCCGGGTGCGCACCGCCCAGCCCGCCCAGCCCGACGCGCTCCAGCGCCATCGGCACCCGCCGCCGGATGTCGCTCCACGAGAACCGGCCGATGATCAGCGGCAGCGCCACGTTGTCGAACACGTCGCGGTCGAGCAGCAGCTGATTGTCCTGGAAGATCAGGCCCATGCGGCGGCGCAGCGCGGTCACCCGGCGCGGCTTCAGCGAGGCGTAGCGCACCCCGTCGACATGGATCTCGCCGCTGCTCGGGGTCTCCAGACCGGCGATCAGCCTGAGCAGCGAACTCTTGCCGGCGCCGGAACGGCCGGTCAGGAACGTGAAGGCGCCGTCCGGGATGTCGAAGCTGATCCGGTCGATGGCGGACCGCTCCGCACCGCGTCCACCGTAGGCGAGCGACACAGCGTCGAACGTGATCACGGCGCGATCACCTCGGGGCGTCCTGCCCGGTGTCCAGCAACGCGTCCACGAACCGTCCGGCCTCGAACACCTCCAGGTCGAACACCCGCTCGCCGACGCCGATGAAGCGGATCGGCAGCCCCAGCGCGCCGGCGATCGAGAACACCACGCCGCCGCGCGCGGTGCCGTCCAGCTTGGTCACCGCCATGCCGGTCAGCCCGACGGCTGCGTGGAACTGGCGCGCCTGCGCCAGCGCGTTCTGCCCGGTGCCGCCGTCCAGCACGATGAGCGTCTCGTGCGGGGCGTCCGGGTCGAGCTTGCCGAGCACCCGCTTCACCTTGGCCAGCTCGTCCATCAGGTTGGCCTGGGTGTGCAGCCGGCCCGCGGTGTCGGCGATCAGCACGTCGATGCCACGCGCGGTGGCCGATTGCAGCGCATCGAACACCACCGAGGCGCTGTCCGCACCGGCGCCCTGGGAGACCACCGGCACCCCGTTGCGCGCCCCCCAGGCCTGTAGCTGCTCGGTGGCGGCGGCGCGGAAGGTGTCGCCGGCGGCCAGCATGACCGACAGGCCGCCGTCGCCCAGCTGCTTGGCCAGCTTGCCGATCGTGGTGGTCTTGCCCGAGCCGTTGACGCCGACCACCAGGATCACGAACGGGGTGTTGCGCTCGGGAATCTCCAGCGGCGCCTCCACCGGCACCAGCAGCTCCACCAGCGCCTCTCGCAGGGCGGCGCGCAGCGTCTGCGCATCGTTCACGTCGGAGCGGGCGACGCGTTCGTTCAGCGTGGCCATCACCCGCTGCGTGGCCTCGATGCCCACGTCGGCCATGATCAGCTGGGTCTCGAGCTCCTCGAGCAGCGCATCGTCGATCGGCTTGTCGCCGAGCAGGAAATCGAGCAGGTTGTCGCGAAAGCGCGAGCGGGTGCGGCCGAGCTTGGCCTGCAGCGGGCGGGCGGCGGCAGCGGCCTCGAGCGCCTGTTCACCGGCCGCGTCGGTGGCCTGGACCGTGGCCGTGCCGGTGTCCGCGTCGGCGGTCGCGTCGGTGGCCGTGTCGATACGTTCGGCGGGTTCGGCCGGCGGCTCGCCGGGCGGTAGGCTTGGCGTGTCCGGTGCCGGCGGCTCGACGACCTCGTCGCGTTTCGCCTTCTGCCGCTTGAGAAAACTGAAGATGCCCATGCGGTTGTCGAGGCTACGGGGAGCGGTGTGCGCGAACGGCCAGCGATGCTATCACCTCGCTTGCCGGGGGGCGGCGCGGTGAGACGGCGCCCGGTGAACCGGGCCTCCGTCGGGCAGGTGCGGCTGATCGGCGGGCGCTGGCGCGGGCGCCGGCTGGAGGTGATCGAGGCCCCGGGCCTGCGGCCCTCGCCGGACCGGCTGCGCGAGACGCTGTTCAACTGGCTCGCCCCCCGGCTGCCCGGTGCCAACTGTCTCGACCTGTTCGCCGGCACCGGGGCGCTCGGGTTCGAGGCCGCCTCGCGCGGGGCTGCCTCGGTCACGCTGGTCGAGCGGCATCCGGTGGCGGCCGATGCCCTGCGCGCCTCGGTCGGGATGCTGGACGCGGGCGACACCGTGTCGGTGGTGCAGGGCGATGCGGGCGATGCGCTGGACGGAATCTCCGGCGGTGCCGGGTCCGGTGCCCGGCTCGATGCCCGTGACTGGGACATCGTGTTCATCGATCCGCCGTTCGAGCGGGGCGGGCAGGCGCAGGTGCTGGCGCGGCTGCTGGAGGGGGGGCTCGCCCCCGATGCCCGCGTGCACGTGGAGAGTGCGGTGGGCGACGAGAGCGTGCTGCCGGACGGGTTCGAGGTGCTGCGCGACAAGCGCTTCGGACAGGCCCGTGCGCGGCTGCTGACGCCGCTGCCGGGACCGCTGCCGGGCCCGGGTTCATGACGTGCGCCAGGACTGCTGCCGGGCGATCAATTGCGCCGCACGGGTGATTCACGCACACTCGCGAGCGCGATCGGACTTGCCGGGTATCCCTGCTGCATGAGCACTTGAACGTCACGGCCATCTATCCGGGCACCTTCGACCCGATGACCATCGGCCATGCCGACGTCGCCGAACGCGCCAGCCGCATGTTCGACGACCTGGTCATCGGCGTGGCGGCCAGCCGCACCAAGCACCCGTTCTTCTCGCTCGAGGAGCGCGTCGCGCTCGCGCGGCGCATCACCGGGTCGCTGGGCAACGTCACGGTGCAACCGTTCGAGGGGCTGCTGGTCGACTTCGCGGCCTCGGTGAACAGCCACGTGGTGGTGCGCGGGTTGCGGGCGATCTCGGATTTCGAGTTCGAGGTGCAGATCGCCGGCGTGAACCGCCACCTGGACCCGACGGTGGAGACGGTGTTCATCGCCGCGGCCCAGGAGTACACCTTCCTGTCCTCGAGCATCGTGCGCGAGGTGGCCCGTCACGACGGCGACGTGACCGACTTCGTGCACCCGATCGTGGCCGAGGCGTTCGACCGCAAGTACGAACGTGCCGGGCGCGCCCCGCGCCCCCCTCGACACATCGCACCGGAGAGCTGAACGACACCATGGCACTGCTGATCACCGACGAGTGCATCAACTGCGACGTGTGCGAGCCCGAGTGCCCGAACGCGGCCATCTACCAGGGCGAGGAGATCTACGAGATCCACCATCACCTGTGCACCGAGTGCGTCGGTCACCATGACGCGTCGCAGTGCGTGGTGGTGTGCCCGGTCGACTGCATCCACGTCGACCCGGAGCACACCGAGACGCAGGGCGAACTCAGGCTGAAGTACGAGGGCCTGATGCGGGCCGCGGGCGAGGAGCCGTCCCCGGTCGGCTGACCGCTCGCAGGGCCTTGCGCGCTCGTCACGATGCCTGTGAATCCGGTTCGGGAAAATGTTGCAAACGTGTGCAACTCCGGTTACCTTCCGAATCAAGCCATGCCCCTCCGCCGAGCGTCGGCCGGTGGTCCGCACCGTCGAGTCTCGGTCGGGCGGGCGACAGCGCTCTGTCAATCCAACGGAAGCTATCGACGATGATGCTCAAGACGAAGACGGCCGCCGCCCTGTGCGCGCTGCTGGTCACCAGCGGTGCCGCCTGGGCCGATTGCGGGATCGAGAAGGGTTCGGTACGCATCCTGTCCAACGACTTCCCGGCGTTGAAGGCCATCGGCGCCGCCGCGATGACCTGCGCCAGCGACACGGTCGAGGTCACCGCGAACGCCACCACCGAGCACCAGAACATCCAGGTGGCCGCACTGACCGCCGATCCGGCGACCTACACCGTCGCGGTGGTGTCGACCAGCTCGCTGGTCCCGCTGCTGAACGAGAACCTGATCCGCCCGCTGGACGAGTACGTGGAGAAGTACGGCCAGGGGCTGCAGGAGAGCCAGCTGATCAAGGTCGGCGGCAACACGGTGGCCATCGCCTTCATGGCGAACGCGCAGCACCTGTTCTACCGCGAGGACGTGCTGGCCGAGAACGACATCCCCGTCCCTTCCACCTACGAGGAGATGTTCGCGGCCGCGCAGACGCTGCGCGACAACGGGGTGATGCAGAATCCGATCTCGTCCAACTTCATGCCCGGCTGGAACATCGCCACGGAATTCATCAACACCTATCTCGGCACCGGCAACGAGTTCTTCGAGCCCGGCTCGGCGAATCTCGCCATCGACAACGAGGACGGCCTGGCGGTGCTGGAGAACATGAAGGCCATGACCGGCTACATGGATCAGGACTGGGCCACCTACGACAGCAACGCGCAGACGCCGGTGTGGGAGGCGGGCGAGGTGGCGCTGTCGATCGCCTGGGGATCGCGAACCGGGGCCTACATCGGCGAGGACAGCCCGGTACCCGAGGTCGCGGCCGCGACGCAGTTCGCCGCGGCGCCGACCATCGGCGAGGGCACCGTTCCGGCGGCCGCGCTGTGGTGGGACGGCTTCACCATCGCCGCCAACATCTCCGACGAGGATGCCGAGGCGTCCTTCCAGGCGATGGTGACCGGCATCTCGCCCGAGATGATGCAGGAGAACGCCGATGCCGCGGTCTGGCTGATCGAGGGCTACGAGCCGACGCGTGCGGCCGGCGGGGTCACGGCCAACCTGGCCGCGGGGGCGCGTGCGTACCCGATGCTGCCCTACATGGGGCTCCTGCACACCGCACTGGGGGACAACCTGGTCGACTACCTGCAGGGCAACGAGAGTGCCG
>Ga0209831_1004029_pt1 | contig 11782 bp, 9 predicted proteins | sample Maine_Asex4_meta_FD_187451 | JGI IMG/M metagenome (GOLD analysis project Ga0209831, IMG submission 187451) | Marine algal microbial communities from Maine, USA - Maine_Asex4_metaG (SPAdes) (version 2) | ecosystem: Host-associated > Algae > Red algae > Unclassified | place: Maine, USA | collected...
TTGTTCTTTTCCCTTCTAAAAAACACAAAAAATAGTTCCGTAGCTATGGCTATGCAACGATTTTTTGAATTCTTTAGAAGAAAAAATTACGGCGCATTATGGAACAATTTATTTAATTTCTTTCACTAAATGATGCTCAACATGCCTATTACGGAGGATACTGTGATTATTTTGTTGCTTCTGACAAAAAGTTATTGTTCAGAGCAAAAGGTATGTATGAAGAGTTTGGAATAGGAACTAAAGCTCTTAATGTCAAGGAACTTGTAGATGACTTGAAATCAGTTATACATACACCAAATAATTTAGAATCTTTTGTTGATAAGTGCTTCAGTGTGCTAAATGAAAAGTACTCATATGAAGACGAATTATCAAAGGCTATTAAAAATACTTTAGTTTTCAAATTTCCTTTTTTCCTTCTGAATTATTTTAACTGCGGCATTCTGAGTTTCGACGAAGAGCAAGGTATAGTATTGCAGTTTAGGAGAGTATTCCAAAATCTTTCAAGATTTGTTTATTACACAGAGGATATAAAGTTATTAGAAATGCTCTTCGAACTATTTGATTATCAGCCTAATGATGAAAAAGAGATTGATAATTTCATACATGGTAGAAGCACAAATAAAACATATTCCTTTCAGATGTATTCTCATTCGTATTTTCTTATTAAACGAGAAGTTGAAGAACAAAGGCTTTCTATAGTTTTCTTGCTTTCCTTAAAGAATATTCAAAATTGGGGTGATTTTACAAATCAAGTGTGAATGTTGTCATTATTCAAATAATACAAAAGTCTTAAATCCTCAATACTGTTTCTTATCAAGATACTACCGCATATCAAAGAAGCCCTATCCACGAAAAGCATAGAAGCCTTAGCGAATTACATGGGCTTCACCACCGAATCACAGCTTATCCGTTGTATGTGAGGTAAAGATACAGGTAATTTCGATTTTGCTAAATCAAGTTTTTTTTGTAAATTGAGTTATCAAATTCTAAATAGATTATGACGCAACATTTGGACGACAGAAAGAAACGCATTATCCGCGAAATTATGAAGATAAATGACGAATCTTCTTTGGAAGCTATTGAAAATCAATTGGCTGTAAAACCTTCGTCTGTGTTGCGTGAAAAAATACTGCGTCCTGTGCGTGCCACAATTTCTTTGGAAGAAATGAACAGGAGCAAAATTACCAACCTATCGAAAGAGAAGAATTTTTTGAATTGGCAGCCGCTATTGGTATCGAAGAATCTATTGAAGAACTACTCGCCCAACTTGACTAAACGATGGATTACCTACTGGATACCAACATCTTAGTGATTTACAGTCGCGCCAATGACATCACCCGACAGATTGAAAATGACCTGAAATTATTGAGCCTTGAAAATAATCTTACCGTATCAGTGAGGAAGTAATCTGCCTTTCTTATTTTTTAGCCATTTTATTTTGTTGCAAATGCCAAGCAAGCCGCTGAGGATGTGGGCGAAACGGGCTTCGTAGTCTTGGTGGGTGGCTTTTTTCATAGTTTGGTGCGTGGATTTGGCGGATTAAACGGATTTTCGCGGATTTTTTTTATTTGATGATAAAGGTAGGAAAAACATCGTATAAGTAGTGGGACAAAAATAGGCTTACAATTTTGACGTGATTATTTTTTTGATATTTTTTCTTACAAAAACCGCACATAGCCTACGCTACGTAAGGATTTTTGTAGGGAAAAATAGCGGAAAAAGAAACCGTCAAAAAGTAAGGATATTTTTGTCCCACTACTTACGCCATGCGATTCGTACTGACGACTTTAGCCGTCAGGTGACGTGAGACGGCTGAAGTCGTCTGTACAGAACATTTCGCCGATAATAAATTGCTATTAGTGGCGAAATGTATGTATATTTGCATGAATTTCGCCAGCAATAGGTTTTTATTAGTAGCGAAATGTGGTGTTTTGGATATACATTTGGTCAATAATAAATTTTTTGTTATGCAAAAAGATATTTTCATTGGTAGGGAAAAAGAAAGGGAAATTTTACAAGAAGCCTTAGACTCGCGGGAGGCGGAAATGGTGGCGGTGATAGGCAGAAGGCGTGTCGGGAAGACTTTTTTGATTAAAGAATTTTACAAAGATAGATTGCTTTTTGATGTGACGGGCGTACAAGATGCGCCTATGGACGAGCAATTGGAAACCTTCGCGTATCGCATCCAAAAACTATCTAAATCAAGGCTGCCTGTAGCGGTCCCGGACAAGTGGTTGCAGGCATTTATGTTGCTGATAGATTATTTGGAAGGCTTTGATTTTGAGGAAAAAAAGGTGGTATTTTTCGATGAATTGTCTTGGCTTTCTACGCACAAATCGGGCTTTTTGAGGGCTTTGGGATTTTTTTGGAACTCTTGGGCAGTCAATCAAAATATTGTGGTGGTGATATGCGGTTCGGCGGCTTCGTGGATGATTCAGAAGGTGGTCAATAATCGCGGCGGTTTGCATAATCGCATCACCAAACGCATTTTTTTACAGCCGTTTACGCTTGCCGAAACTAAGACATATCTCGAATCCCGACAGTTACATTTTAAGCATTTTCAAATCGTTCAATTATATATGTCGCTTGGTGGTGTGCCGCATTATTTGAAGGAAATAAAAGGCAATAAAAGTGCGGTGCAGAATATTGACGACATTTGTTTTTCGCCTGCGGGTTTGCTCAAAAATGAATTTGACCGACTCTATCCTTCGCTTTTTGATAATGCGGATAACCACATTATTGCGATACGAACATTGGCGCAAAGTCGGCAGGGCATGACACGCGGACAACTCGTGGCAGCAAGCGGACTGCCCGAAGGCGGCAGTACAAGTCGGCTTTTGGAGGAGTTGGAACAGTCGGGTTTTATCTCGGTGTATTATCCTTTCGGGAAGAAAAAAAAGGACATGCTGTACCGTCTGACGGATGAGTATTCGCTGTTTTATTTGCATTTTATGGAGCGTCAAAAACAAGACGGAGCCGGTACATGGAAGCACCTCAGCCAAACGCAAGCCTACAAAATATGGTGCGGTTATGCTTACGAAAATGTTTGTTTTAAGCATCTGCCACAAATCAAAAAGGCATTGAGTATCGGCGGGGTATATTCGATGTCGTCTTCTTTTTACAAGAAGGGAACAGCCGACATGCCCGGTGCTCAAATCGACCTCCTGATAGACCGCAACGACCAGATTATCAACATTTTTGAAATTAAATTTTATAACAAACCATTCACGATAAGCAAAGCCTACGCCGAACAACTCCGCAATAAATTAGATGTGTTTGAGGAAAGCACCAAAACCCAAAAACAGCTTTTTCTCACCCTCATCACCACCTTTGGTTTGAAGCATAATAAACACAGTCTTGGCTTGGTGCAGCAGGTCTTGACTTTGGAGGATTTGTTTGAGAAATAGGATAGAGCGCGGATTTTGGCGGATTTTTTTTATTCGATGACAAAGGTAGGAAAAAACATCGTATGCACCACGCGATTCGTACTGACGACTTTAGTCGTCAAGTGGCGTGAGGCGGCTGAAGTCGTCTGTACAGGACTTGGAAGATTTATTTGAAATATAATTAGTTAATGCCAACTAAGAGTTGAATTTTTACTAAATTTTTGATTATCAGTAATTTTTAAATTTATTTAAATAGAATGTTTTTTTTACAAATTAACTAAAAAATACTTTTTGATTGACAATCAATAATATACACATATTTTTAAAATGTTAAAAATTGATTATAATATTTTACATATAATTGATAATCAATTAGTTTTAACTCTTAGTTGGCATAGTTATATCTTTTGCTTTTGGTTAGGAAAGAGGAAAAAAATAATCTACCCGTCTGAATTGTTCTTTTTCTTATATGTTTCACTAAATTTTCCTTACATAGCTCGGCTATGCGCGTCAAATTTAGCCAAACATATGAAAAAAATAACTTCTTCATTTGGGGTAGATTATTTTCTTCCTCTTCCCTAAATCAGTACTCTCAAAGCTACCGATTTATCCTCCTTTTCATCTAACGACTCTTATCAGGGTGTTGCCACGTATCGAATAGAAACACAAACCCCTTGATAATCAATAACTTCCTATCCACCATTGATATTCCTAAAAAAATTACGTAAATTTAAGTTCCACTACGACTAAAGAACATATCAAAGAAGAGTTGTCTGCGAGAAGTATAGAAGCCTTATTATCAGTTATTTATGCGTGTTTTAGTTGATTTTATTTAAATGAAAAATAAATACATTTAAATAATTTAAATTTAAAACATACAATGTACAAATTGGTTAGTTTTTGTAGTCATCTTATTATTAAAAAATAATATTTAAATCGTACTGATACAACTCTCTGAAGGTCAGTAAATCAAGAGTCTTAATGTAGAACTAATTATGGTTCACAATTTTTTTTAATCTATTTTGTTTGTAAATAATTAAAAAGTTTATACATTTGTACTACATAACTAATACGTTTATTAAGGGAAGACGAAAAAAATAACATTTTTTACTCCTAATAAAACATACACATAATTATTTTATAACCATTTAAAAATTGACAAATGAGTCCTTTTAATTATTTCAAAGAATGTTTCACTCAAAAATATGCAGACTTTAATGGTCGCGCAAGAAGAAGCGAATATTGGTATTTTGTACTTTTTAGTACTATATTCTCAATTGTTGCAAGCGTAATTGACGGTTTGACAGGCTACCCTATTTTGGCAACTATTTACGGTTTAGCTGCGTTTATACCCGGTTTAGCTGTTGCTGTAAGACGACTACACGATACTGGTAGAAGCGGGTGGTGGTATCTTTTGGTATTTACAATCATCGGAATTATTCCATTGATTATATTTTTCGCTATGGAAGGTACACCCGGTCCGAATGAATATGGCAGAAACCCAAAAGGTATGGGCAGCGACGAGCCTGCTGACCATTTAATTTCAGAAGATTTTTAATCAAAAAAATCAAGATAAGTAGTGGGACAAAAATAGGCTTACAATTTTGACGTGGTTATTTTTTCGATATTTTTTCTTACAAAAACCGCACATAGCCTACGCTACGTAAGGATTTTTGTAGGGAAAAATAGCGGAAAAAGAAACCGTCAAAAAGTAAGGATATTTTTGTCTCACTACTTAAAACGAGGGGAGATTGCATAGCAGTCTCCCCTTTTTTTGTATCTCATTTTTTAGAACATGTTCAATTGGAAAGCTTCCTAAAAAATCTCTCGCAGTACCAAATGTGCGTTGAGTTCCTTCATATTATTTACATGATAGCGGTAGAAAAGAATCAATTTATCGAGCAAATTTTGTCTCAATTCATTGGTAAGTTCGACAGTGTGTGCTTGTGTGATGGGTAGCGCGATAAATTGGGACAAAACCGCTGCGGCAGCCGCCTCTACGCAGTATAATGGTTCGGGTTTTTCGGCAGTAAAAAAGCCTTCGCGGAGGTCAAAGTAGGGCGTTTCGTCCGAATATTCGCCATCAGGCACAAAACCCAGAAAATAGGACAGTTGCACCATAAAGTATAAGTGAATATTGGCGGGATTATGCGGCGTTTCATCCAGAAAAAGGAAGCTATTGCGGAGGAAGGTAAAGAGTTCGGGCTGGTGTTCGGCTTCGCGGATGGTTTTGCGGAGTAACTCGGTCATAAATGTGCCGACCGCCCGTTTGCCGACCTCAAAAGGAATGGAACGATATAGGTAATCGGCTTTGATTTCTTTGGTGCGATTGAGGTCGCGGTCTTTACGATTATAGACCACCAAATCCAAAAGCGTCATTATCTGCAACAAACTCGCATTGACCGTCGCTTTCTGCTTGCGTACACCCGATATGAGGTAGGTGCGCAAACCCAATTCTTCTGTGTAAATATCACAAATCAAACTGGTTTCAGCGTATTTGATGCTGCGTAAAACGATGCCTTTGGTTTTTATTAGCATAAAAAATTCCATAGTCGATAGTCCATAGTCGATAGGTAGCCGCGAGGTCTTTTTTTCGCTACGCGAAAAAAAAACTATGGACTATGGACTATCGACCATCGACTATGGACTAATTTTAATTAGAAAATTGGTCGTAAGTAATCGTAATGTGTGACATTCTACCGATGATGGCTGCGCCATAATTGGTGATGTAATTATTATTCGTCAAGTTGTTGACACCGAGTTTGATGGTCGTTTTGGCTTTGGGGATGCGATAGCCAATTTGTGCATCAACGGCATAATACGAAGGTATCATACCCTCTCCAAACGAACCAAACCAGTAAAATTCATCCTGCCATTTCAAGTTGACACCAAAAGAAAGATTTTTAGCAATCTTGCGGTTGGAAAGTCCGACGTTGATTTTGTGTTTCGGTGTATTGAAACCCGGATCGAAACCCTCAAAACCCGTTGGTAAATTATCTGTGTCAAAAGAAAAATCATTATAAGAATAATTGCCGCCCAATTTCCAATTATCTCTCAACACATAATCCAAACTACCCGTTATACCGAAGGCATTCACGTCGATAGGTGCATTAAAATAAGGTCTGAAAACTGTACCTGCCGGAAGGAGATTGCCCTGATGCGAGCTTTCTTCTTTTGAATAAACATTATCCTGCTGAATAAAATCTTTATAAATACTATAATATCCATTTACATCAATAAATAACTTTTTATTCGTAATTCCTTTATAACCAATATCAATAGATTGCAATTTTTCGGGCTGAACGTAATCCAAATAAATGTCCCTCAAATCAGCGTCATCGCCTGTCGAAAGGTAAGTCAAATACGAATCTTCCGACCATGCGCCACCTTCAAATACACCATAACGCTCTGCATTCTCGCGTGTACCGCCGAGTAGAATACTTGTTGTCGGGAAATAAATATATTGTCCCTGCGTGGTTGGATTTCTGAAACCGGTTTGGTACGAGGCACGGATATTATGCTGCTTTTTTTCTCCGATAGAATATACCATAGAAACACGCGGCGAAAACTGCCCTTCAAAGTTTTGATTTTTGTCATAACGTACTGAACCCGTTAGTTTTAATTGTTCGTTCAATACAGATTTAGAGGCTTGTAAATATCCGCCATATTCGCCGATTTTTATACGTTCAAATACGCCATCGCCATCTGGGTCTTCATTAAAAATTGTACCTGCGGTATAGAGGTCGTAGAGTCGGTAATTTGCACCAACTTGCAAGCTAACCACGTCATTGACCAAGCTCGTCAGGTCGTAATTTCCTTCGACATGATTCAAGTTAGAATCGTCAATAAATCCTGCGCCACCTTTTTGAAAAAGTCCGCTTCTGACGGCTTCGATAGCTGCTTCAGCCTCCGGCGATGGGTTGCCCTCTGCATCGTTGCGGGGCGAGCCTGTGAAAGCTGCCAATACAAAATCTGCTTGCGCCTCGGGCAAGCCCAAAAATGCTTTGAAGAGGTCGCCAACCGCAGCCGGATAAGCTGCAAAACCGCCATTATCGGCAAATTCACGGGCTGCATCGTGATCGCCACCGGGGATACCAAATAGTGCGAATGCACCATCAAAGGTTTGCGAATAAGCCGCCGCCCAGCCACCTACAATTCCTTGAAATGCACCGGGAATAATCAAGGATTCCGGCACTGAAATCGCAGAAGGGAAGAGTGCTTCGTTGGCAAATGCGCCGAGTGCGGTCATATTATAGGAGTCGCCATCGTCGGTCATCGAGCGATAGGCGCGGATGTTCCATTTGTCAGAATTGAGTTCGACTTTGGCAAATTGTTGTACCAAACCACGCAAAGCGTAACGCTCGCTACCCTGATATACACTTGACCCTGTGCCGTATTTGTAACTCACATTGGCTTCGAGATTGTCGGTGATGCGATAGTGGAGCGCAGCATCGTATTTGAAACTTTCGGCAGCGCGACTTTCTTGCAATTGCTGCTCTGTCCAACCGGTACGCCTGACGCCGCCGGCTACCGGAATGAGCGATTCATCGCCATACACATTGATGCCGTCAAAAGTCGGGTCGCCGGGTGCGGAATTGCCGAATACAGTGGGTGAGCGTTGTCCGTCGTAATCGTTGGCATCCCAATCTTTGGCGAGCAAGCCACTAAAATTTACTTTGAATGCCAATTTATCATTAAAGGCTTTTGCATAACGAATGCTTCCACCGTAAAAGGGGTCGGAATTGAGCGAACCTTCCGTCAGACCGCTTTTCAATTGTACGCTAAGTCCTTGATATATAAAGGGGTCTTTGCTTTCCATGAGCAAAATACCGTTGAAGGCATTTGGTCCGTAAAGCGCAGAAGATGCGCCCGGAATGAGTTCGACACTTTTAATATCCAATTCAGAAATACCGACAATATTTCCCGTAGGGAAATTCAAAAGTGGTGCGGCATTGTCCATCCCGTCCTGCAATTGTACGAATCGCGTATTACCGTGTCCGGCGAAACCGCGTGCGTTAATGGAGTTGAAAGTAAGGCTTGCCTGTGTATTGTGTACGCCTTTCAATTTTGTGATTTCATCGTAGTAATCCGCCGAAGCCGATTGCTGAATGGCGATTAAATCCAATTTCTCAATCGTCACTGGCGATTGCAAAATAGATTCCTCGACCCGCGAAGCCGATACCACCACTTCGTCTTTCATAATCGCGCTTGTGCCGATGGCTACGTCGATTTTGGCATCGCCTGTTACTTGCCTTTTGATGGTCTCGTAACCTGTGTATGAGTACGTTAGCGTTGCGGGGGTCTGTCTGACTTTGAGGCTGTAATTGCCATTAAAATCGGTAATCGTCCCCGTGATTGTTCCATCTATGAGGATGCTCGCGCCGATGAGGGTTTCGCCTGTTTCGGCGTCCGTCACGACACCCCTTATGGTGGCTTGTGCCACTGCTACTCCGCTGGTAGCGAGCGAGATAAGGAGCGTTAGAAAAAAACTTGTAAAGATGTTGTTGTTCATACTATAATAATTTTTGTAGTTCTTTGACCAATTCAGTGTTTGCTCGTTTCTCGCGTAAGGGATAGTAGGTGTTGTTTGAACGTAACGCAGCGATAGCGGAGTGGAGAGAGTGCCGGATAGCCCGACCCCCGACTGATAAGGAGGGGGATACGCCCAATTATTATTCATTTTACTGGATTTATCAAAGAACCATTTTTGTTTGTCAAAAGTAGATAATTGTTTTGGTTTTAAAAAGTTAAATTTTAGGAAGTGCTTGAGTTTTGTACTCTGACATACTTGTTTTCGTATATTTTTTAATGTTTCTATCTAAAGATGCAGGAATAAATAGTAAAGTAGCAAACACTTTTTTCAAAAAAAGGGATATTCAATTAAGGTAAATTTTTAATTTAACCAATTGATTTTCAATTAATTAACATCACCTTTTAAGTATTTTTATTTGATAAACATGGTTCTTTGACAAATCCAGTAAAATGAATAATAATTGGGCGTGTCCCCCTCCTTATCAGTCGGGGGTCGGGCTATCCGGCACTCTCTTCATTCCGCTATCGCTACATTTCGTTCAAACAACACCTCCTATCCCTCACGCAAAAAACGAGCAATCACGGGATTTGTCAAAGAACCATAAAAATTATATGAGTGTGTAAAATATTAGGGGAACTTTAATCTGTTTGAATGTATCATAAGTTCGTGGCATTAAAGGTACGTTAGGGAAGAGGAAGAAAATAATCTACCCCAAATGAAGAAGTTATTTTTTTTCTTTCACTAAGTGAAACATATAAGAAAAAGAACGATTCAGACGGGTAGATTACTTTTTTCGTCTTCCCTAAATAAAACCTACGACTTGGTGGTATTGGAGTCCAATAAGGAATAGTCGCAAGGTGTGTTAGCATCGCCCCCGTTTATATGGTGAAAGTAACACAGGCTGGAAGTCTGTGTTACTTTTCCTCGAAAATGAATTTTATTCTATATTAGAGATGAGCGACAAGTTCAGCATGACATTGTTTTTTGAGTTTTTTAGTTCTCACAAGTAACTGAATATCAATTTTTTACAAAAACCTACTCAGACATAAAAAAGATGTGAGGTATTGTTGGATTTACAAAATGTAGGGCAAGTTTGAGTATTACATTTGTCCGTATCCGCCTACATTATGCGTTCTAAAGGCAAACACGGGTTGGAAGCATTGTGCTACTTGTAAAAAATTCATCATTCATCGTTCATCATTCATCATTATTTACATACCTTTGCGGATGGAAAATACAACACCACACAAGTTCCTTGGCGAAGCACTCACTTTTGATGATGTGTTACTCGTACCGGCGTACTCTCAAGTGCTGCCTAGGTCGGTCAATATCAGTGCTCAACTCACCCGTAATATTCGACTCAATGTACCGATAGTTTCTGCTGCGATGGATACCGTTACAGAGTACAAACTGGCGATAGCGATAGCGCGTCAGGGTGGTTTGGGTTTTGTTCATAAAAATATGACGATAGCCGAACAAGCGGAGCAAGTGCGCCGCGTAAAACGTTCGGAAAGCGGCATGATACTCGACCCCGTGACGATGACTGCCGATGCGCGGGTAGGCGATGCACAAGAGTTGATGAAAAGATACAAAATTGGTGGCATTCCGATTGTAAATAGAAACGGCAAACTCACGGGAATACTCACGAATCGCGACTTGCGGTTTGAGGGCAACCCGAATAGACCGATTACGGAATTGATGACGACAGAAAACCTCATCACTGCTCCCGAAGGCACCACGCTTGACCAAGCCCGTAAGATTCTTCAGCAACATAAAATTGAGAAATTACCCGTTGTGGATAAGTATAATACGCTGATAGGATTAATTACCTATAGAGATATTATGAAACTCATCGACTATCCAAATGCCTGTAAAGACAGTTACGGGCGACTTGTAGTAGGTGCAGCCGTAGGCGTGACGCAGGATATGCTCGAACGCATCAGCGCACTACGCGAAATGGCGGTGGATGTGGTGTGTATTGATACGGCGCATGGTCACTCTCAGGGCGTATTGGATGCGGTGCGTTTGGCGAAGAAGGAGTTTCCTGACCTCGATGTGATTGGCGGAAATGTCGCTACGGGCGCAGGCGCGAAAGCCCTCGTAGATGCGGGCGTGGATGGCGTGAAAGTCGGTATCGGTCCGGGCAGTATTTGTACGACGCGGATTGTGGCGGGTGTTGGTGTACCTCAATTGTATGCGATTCATGAAGCGGCTAAGGCGATAAAAGGTTCGGGCGTGCCGATTATAGGCGATGGTGGCATCCGGCATACGGGCGATATTGCGAAGGCAATCGCCGGGGGCGCGAGTACGATCATGGCGGGTTCGCTCTTTGCAGGGGTGGAGGAGTCGCCGGGCGAAACGGTGCTTTATGATGGGCGTAAGTTTAAAATTTATAGAGGAATGGGTTCGATAGGCGCGATGCAGCAAGGCTCGAAAGACCGTTATTTTCAGGATATAGAGGAAGATATTAAAAAACTCGTCCCAGAGGGTATCGAAGGACGTATCGCTTATCGCGGCACACTGGCAGAGGTAATGGTGCAGTATACAGGCGGCTTGCGCGCCGGAATGGGCTATTGTGGTGCGGCAGATATTGAAGCATTACAGACCGCACAGTTTGTGAAAATCACATCGGCAGGGGTGCATGAAAGTCATCCGCACGATGTTACAATTACAAAGGAATCACCGAATTATACTAGGCGGTGAGTTGGTTGACTGGTGAATTGGTTGATTAGGTAATTGGGGATATTTTGCTTCGCAAAATCTTTTTACTCGTTACCCAATTACCCAGTCAACCAATTACCTAATTACCCAATTTCCTAAGCAATTTCTGTGCTGCTTCGTAATGCTCTGAACCTGTGGGAAT
>Ga0209831_1004030_pt1 | contig 11781 bp, 9 predicted proteins | sample Maine_Asex4_meta_FD_187451 | JGI IMG/M metagenome (GOLD analysis project Ga0209831, IMG submission 187451) | Marine algal microbial communities from Maine, USA - Maine_Asex4_metaG (SPAdes) (version 2) | ecosystem: Host-associated > Algae > Red algae > Unclassified | place: Maine, USA | collected...
GCACCGGAGCAAGAAACTGTCCGGGAAGGCCGGTGGGCCCGCCAATTTCCGTGGCAAGGACGGTGAACTCGAAGTAGTTGAAGGGATCGCGTTCCAGACCTTCGCCCGAGAGTGGGCCACCGACGGTCTCGCTTGCAAGCTCCTGCCAGCCGTCGTTGATGACCTTGCGGCCTTCGTACAGTCCGGCTCCAAGCCAGCCAACGAGCAGGCCGACAACAACAAGTTTGAGGACGAAACGGGTGGAGCCTCGGTCGGCGGCACCGGAGCGCCGCCGCCCGGCGGACATCAAGAGTCCGTAGGCGCCGATGCCGACGACGCCGAGCAGCAGTCCTCTGGTGCCCTTGGAGAAGATGAGAATGAGAATCGCGTACGTCGAAACAATAACGACTGTGCTCTTCCAATGTCGCCTGGCGCTCGAAGCGAAGAGTGCGGTCGACACCAACAGCAACCGACTACCGTGAGCTGCCAGGGCTGCGACAAGGGCGCCGTCGGAGCTGCGAGCGTCCAACCGTCCCGCTCCAAATGCGGCACCTATGTTGCCGTGGGTTGCGATGGCACCGCCGACGACAAAGACGAGCCCTACGGCGCCGGACAACAGAGCGAGTTTTCGACCGGATGACGACGAGGCCTTGGAAGTTGACATCGACAGGCTTCGGCTCGCCTTTGTAAAACTCTGGCGCATTGTCGTGTGATGCCACAATCCCACTGCAGTCGAAATGCCGAGGATGGAGGCGAGCGCCCACCGGCTTGCGGTCGTAATAGCCGATTCATCGAACTGATCCAGTGCCAAGAACGGTGGAATGACAAAGAACGTTGCTGCGTAGGTTGCCAACAAAATGACAGGAAGAAGACCAACTGACGGGTTGCGAAGGAGTGACTTGATACACAACGCCGATGCGGTGACTCCCAATACGCTCGCCAACAACATGTCAGCCAGCGTAGCGCCCATGCTTTTCGGTGCGTACCGCGTTCGGGCTGAGCAGGCACGATGACTCAGGGGCGAAAACCGAATGTACCTCCTACACAGCTGGGAGGCTGCCAACCCGTCGGGCAGATCCAACGACGGCAAGAGACACCAGGGTGTAGGAAACCGAGCTGGCAATCGCGGCGCCGGGTACGCCCATGGCCGGAATCAGGAGAACGTTTCCAACGGCGTTGACGAACAGGCCGCCGAGCATGATTCCGGCAAGCAACCATGCCTTGTCGCTGACGATGAGCAGGTTCCGGGCGGTAGGCAGAGCACTGTACGCGACTACTCCCACAAGTAGGAACGCAAAGAACGTGGCCACATCACCATAGTCATCCCCGAGAATTCCAGATCCAATCGCAAGTGCCCCAATCATGAAAAAGCCAGCGACAAACGTAAGTGCGACGTCAGAGGTCTGAACAGCGAAGCCGGGACTATGCCGCTTGGCGCTCTCGACGATGAATGCCTGGCCCCGAGCCAGCGGAATGAACCACAACAATTCCCCAACCTTCAGGGCCACGGCGTACTGTCCAATCTCGCTTTTCTCGACATCAAACGCGAGCAGGAGGAGGACATCCAGGCGAAGAAGCCCGGCCAGCAGAAACACGTTTATCGTCGTGGGCAGGGTGACTTCGAACAGCGCCCGAATCGTGCTCCACAGATTGACTCGCGTCAGGACCACCGAAGTCTGTTGCAGTGTCCAGGCCAGGTACAACACCGCCACCACAGCCCACGATCCAATGAGCACGACGACCACCCAGCGAGGCGTCATCACACCCAGAACGAAAAGGCCGGCAAAAACGACCATTCGCACGGTTGATTGAGCGGCCTCGACGAAGCTTGATGCGGTGGAGTTTCCCGATGTCCACGTGATGCTTGTGGCGATGGTGGTGAGCCAGATAACTGGCAGGAGTCCAAACGCGAGAAGCCCGGTGGAGGCTCCCAGTTCTGGTGGACTTGTGGCGACGATGACCACGCCTGCGACAACGGACAAGGCCATGGTAATCCCAGCCAGCGTGACGACGGCGCTCACGACGGTTGACTGATCAACCCCCCGGCGCATAGTTGTCACGGCGCCGTGTGTCAACGAGAATGATGTGAGTGGTACCAACAGAAGCGGCCAAATGGTCGCGTCTTCAATCAGGCCCTGACCTTCTGAGCCGACGCCACGAGCGACGAGGAAGGTAACGGCGACCGTCGCGATGGCCTGAATGACCTTGGCCGCTGCGATGCTGCTTACGGCGGACCGAGGACTCGCCACGAGCGTTACTTGAGCGCAGTCTTAGTGAAGATGTAGAAGTCCGAGATGCTGCTGTTCGCCCCGTCTGTAGGGTCGAAGGGGTACCGCGCAGGAACATGTCTTGAGAGTTCCCATTCGCTGCCGAATCTGCTTTGAGCGATACGGGGCACTGGCCAGTGTTTCAGATGAGCTCGCTCTGTGACCGTCGCCGGAAGGTTGTCACTGTCTGAACTGTAAATGACGACCAGCTTTGAGGCACTGCCAAAGAGGAGGTCAAGGTGAGCGTCAAAATCTGACTTCTCGAGGATGTGGTACACAACGTCGAGGCTGACGGCCATGTCAGCGCTGAGCACTCCGAGCTTGTCGACGATGGCAGAAGTGTTCATGCAGAGAAACGAGACGTTCTGGGCGTCGGCGTGACGCTCCGAGCTGACATGAACGGCCGTGGGAGAGATGTCGATGCCAAGGTATTCGGGATAGTTCGCCAGTGTGAGCTGCTGACCGTCACCGCTGCCGACCTCAAGCACTCGCGTTACATCGAACTCTTCGACCAGGCCGTTGAGTATCTCTGCCTTGAACTCGGCGAGGCGACCAATCGAACCTTCACCTGACAAGCCGCCTTTCTTGAAACGGGCTTCCCAGTACTCGGCCGCGCCGCCACTTCGCAGACTCGTGAGCCGTGTATAGGCATCGGCGAGCGCTTCCTTGATTTTTTGCTGGTTCACCGATTCAGCCTATATGTCGGTAGATCGGTTGCCTCGGGACGTATGGGGTACCAAAGCGCCATGAATCTGATGAATCAGTCGCTCAGGAGTTCTACGATTTCTTCGTAGGCCGTATCGCCCGACTCGCCCCATCCGAGGTGGGCGATGTCGCTCGTTGTGGACAGGGATTCCGATACGAGCTGCTCGAGGGCGTCGAGGTCGCCGACGTCGAAGAGTCTTGCTCCGGAGGGTCGGTCGCAAACGTTCGTGGCCACGACCTGGGTACCCAGGAAAAGGGCCTCGGCAACAGCGACGCCGTAGCTGTCATGGGAGGTGTTGCGGACATAAACCTTGGCGTTGCGGACGGCTCGGAGAAACGGCTCCTGATCGCAGTCCTCGAAGATGCGAATGCCTGACTCTCCATCAGCCGCCATGCGAATCTTTGGCCAGTAGTCCTCGTCGGTATTTCCGTATACGTAGAGGTGTAGTTCGGCATCGGGGTGCTCCTTCGCGAGGGCCTTCCACGTGTTGACCAGTTCCTCGTACCGGTAGATCGGGGTTCGGTAGCCACTTGAAACGATGACCGGCGGTCTTTGCCCCGCGGATTCCTGGCTGGCGAGGTCTTCTATGGTTGCGTCGGTGATGAACGAGGCTCCGCGTAGCGTTTGGCGTGCACCTGCTTCCTGCATCACCTGTTCGAGTCTGCTGCTGAAACACAAACATGTTGCTGCGCGTCGGATGAGCCAGCGATGAACCAAGCGGGCTGGCCCTTTGGCGTTGAGGACCTTGTCGTAGCCGCCACTGTGCTGCACAAGAGCGAGCCGACTCGCCGGGGCCGCAAGAGCTGCCGCTGCAACGCGCAAGGTCTTGGTGAGACTCGTGGAACCTGAGTAGTGCAGAAACACGATGGCTCCATCGCGTCTCGCCTGCAGGAGCCTGGTCACCGCTTGCGAACCAGTGATCTGTCCTTCGGTTGACGGCTGGCCGGGGCGTGGGTCTATGACTGCCACGTCGTGTCCCAAGCGTCGCTGCGCCCGCAGGATTCGCGAGCAATGCACGGTCACCCCGCCAATCGGGGGAGGTAGGGCACCGACGTGCAGGATCTTTCGAACCGAAGCTGGAGATGTTTCGCTCATCGATTGAGGTTGCGGTCGGAGAGCCAATCTCGCCAGGCGCAGGTTGATTCTAGCGGACTGCGCAGATGTCCGGGCAATAGGGACGTCGGTCTCCGGGCAATAGGGACGTCGGGCCTTCCGCTATAGTAGGTACCTCGACTCATCACAAGAATCTGTCTCAGGGCAGAATTGTTTGAGGCGTGGGCTTTTTGCCCACGCCTTTTTTGCTACCAGAGCAGCGAAGCAGACCGAAGAAAGGACGATGCCCATGAACGTGGAAGACCGTGTACGCGAGCTCATCGATCCGATCCTGACCGATCTGGATGTTGAGCTCTTCGATGTGGAGCTGAACGGCGGGCGACTCCTCGTCACCGTCGACAGCGAGAAGGGCTTGGATACCGGCACGCTGTATCTCACCACCCGCGCAATTTCACGGGAGCTGGACCAGACCGACCCAGTGCCCGGCAGCTACACCCTCGAAGTGTCGAGCCCGGGTCTTGAGCGCAAGCTGCGCCGTCCTGTGCACTGGCAGAAGTCCATTGGTTCCGATGTCACCGTCAAGGTCCGCCAGGACTTCCACGATGAACGGCGCCTCACTGGTCGCATCGTGTCAGCCGGCATGGACTCCGCCGTGGTCGCTTTGGCAGGGGCTGATGGTGATGCGAGTGAGCTGACCATTCCCTACGAGGTTGTGCAGAAGGCCAGGACCATCTTCGAATGGGGCCCGACACCCAAGAAGGGCGGCAGGAACAGCAACAAGAAGAGCGCCGCAAACAAGACTGCCGGCGGCAGGAAGAACAGCACCGAGAACGCCAGAAACAAGAACGCTGACAAGAAGAACAGCAACACGAAACACGCAGCGGACGAAATGGACGAACCGGCCCTGCGGGGAGCGGACGCCACAACCGATTCATCGAACTCGAAAGACGCAGACGCATCATGAACGCAGAAATGATGGAAGCGCTCCAGGCGCTTGCCAGTGAAAAAGGAATCTCGGTCGACACACTGTTTGCCGCTCTGGCCGATGCGCTGGAGTCCGCGTACAAGCGGATGGATAACGCCTATGAGTATTCCTGGGTGACCATCGATCCGGACACGATGGACATTCGGGTCTTCGCTCAGGAACTCGACGAGGACGGTGAGCCGTTCGGCGACGAGTTCGATGTCACGCCGGACAACTTTGGTCGAATCGCGGCCCAGACGGCTCGTCAGGTGATGACCCAGCGCATCCGAGAAGCCGAACGCGAACTGAAGTACGAGGAGTATGCAGGGCGCGAAGGCGACATCGTGACTGGCATCATCCAGCAGAGCGACAGCCGGTACACGCTGCTTGACCTTGGTCGGGTGGAGGCGCTGTTGCCGCAGGCAGAGCAGGTTCCCCACGAGCGTCCGGATCCCAACAGCCGTCTCAAGGCGTACATCGTCGAGGTCCGCAACACGGCCAAGGGTCCGCAGATTGTTGTGTCCCGGACCCACCCGGGTCTTGTGAAACGGCTCTTCGAGCTTGAAGTCCCCGAGATCGCTGATGGTGTTGTCGAGATCATGGCCTGTGCTCGTGAACCCGGACATCGCACAAAGATCGCGGTGCGCTCCAACGATTCCAATGTGGATCCGGTTGGTGCCTGTGTGGGTGGTCGTGGTGCCCGTGTCCGCATGGTCGTGAACGAGTTGCGCGGTGAAAAGATTGACATTGTTCCGTTCTCGGATCAGCCGTCTGACTTCGTGATGAAGGCGCTGTCACCGGCCAAGGTGAACGAGGTGCTCATCGATGAGAACACCGGAACAGCCACAGTCGTCGTGCCCGACTACCAGCTGTCACTTGCCATTGGTAAGGAAGGACAGAACGCCCGTCTTTCTGCCCGCCTCACGGGCTGGCGCGTCGACATCAAGAGCGAAACGCAGATGGCTGAAGAAGCGGCGTATGCCGACGTTGACTGGGCCGAGGGTGAGTGGATCACCGACGCTGAGTCTGGCGAGCAGATGTGGCAGCCCAGTGGTGGTGGAGATCCGATCTCCGCCTCCGAATGGTCCACGCTCGTTGCTGAAGGCGAAGCTGGTGCAGAGGGCGAAGCTGGTGCAGAGGGCGAAGCTGGCACGGAAGGCGAATCTGGTACTGCCGGCGACGCTGCCACGGAAGGCGAAGCTGGAGCTGAAGGCGAAGCCGAATCAACAGATGCAAACGCTGATGCTGATGCCACAACGGGCGAAGACGCTGGCGCCGAGGCGCCAGTTGTTACCGAGGATCACTCCGACCCGGAGGACGCGGCTGAAGCATCCGCAGGGGCCGACCATGGCGCAGCTGATGAAACTGGCGCAGCTGATGAAACTGGCGCAGCTGATAAAGCTGGCGCAGCTGATGAAGCTGGCGCAGCCGGTGGAGCCGATGCAGCAGGCGAAGAGGAGTAGCCCGCAACGAACCTGCATCGGATGCCGGACAGTCCGTTCGGCCGACGAGATGTTTCGGGTTGTACTCGGACAACACGACGAGGTTGTGCTCAGCGTCAGCTCCGCTGGACGGGGTGCGTGGCTGTGTCGCAGCATGACGTGCGTGGCGGTTGCAGCGAAGAAGGGCGGGTTCGCCCGAGCGTTTCGACGTCGCTGCGATACGTCAACGATCGAGGCTCAGGTATTCGACAGACTGGCTGCGTCCAGCGACGGATCCCCACTGCCCGACGAAGAGTGAACTCGATGCCACGGTGCGCGTTAACGTGTATCGGCCGGTGCGAAAAGGCGCGAACATAGAAACTTGAGCAAACCTTGCCATTTGGGGAGGACATGCTCAAAGAACCCCCGATACTAAGTGGTCGGTTTGGCCACGGGGGTCAGGCACGACCATGAGAAGAACACTAAGGAACACCCTTTGGCTAAGAAGATGCGGGTTTACGAGTTGGCTCGTGAGCTCGGCCTTTCAAATGCGGAATGCCTGGAACTCTGCGAGTCCCTCGGCGTTGGCGTGAAGAGCCACTCCTCATCAATGGAGGAGGCTCACGCGGACCGCGTCCGTCGTAAGGCCGAACGGGAGGGCCTTATCCGCAAGCCCGAGCCGGAACCAGAGCCCGAAGCGCCGGTCGAGGCTGCTGAGCCGAAGAATGTTGTTTCCTCGAGGAAGCCGCCGCCCCGCAAGCCTGCGTCTGCCGCCGAGGCTCCTGTTGCACCCGGTGGCGAAGCTGCATCATCGGCACCCGCCGCTCCTCCTGCGACGCCGCCGGCCGCCCCGAAGCGTGTCGTCACGTCTTCTGGAAGCGCTGGTCCTGTCCGCGCTCCGGCGCCGGTCGAGGCACCAGCACCGCCGGCCGCTGCGCCGCCTGCTGCTCCCGCTCCGACCACAGCTCCCGGCTCCGCCGACAAGGCTGCGGCCAAGCCTGCCGCAGCCAAGGGCGCACCGCCCGCGGCGCCGCAACGCCCGGATCCTGCCTCGGTCCCCACATCTCTCTCCGGTAAGCCGATCCCTCCTCCGCCTCCGCCGCGATCGTTGTCCGGTAAGCCAATTCCGCCTCCTCCCGGTATGGGTGGCCGCAAGGCTGCGCCTCGTCCGGCTGGTGGTGGTGCACGTCCTCGTCCTGGTGGCGGTGCTGGTGCCCCTCGTCCCGGTGGTGCCCCTGGTGGTCCTCGTCCCGGTGGCGGGCCTCCCGGCCGAGGCCGCGGTGGCCCACAGCGTCAGCCGCGTCGCCGCAAGAGTCGTCGTCGTCGTCGTTCACTGGAAGAACTTCAGCCAGTCGACGTTCCGATGTACACGCCGGACAATGCGCCGGTTCCTGATGGACTCACCGTCATCGAGCGTCATTCAACTCCAGCGGAGCTTGGTGCGAAACTGAATCGAACCGCAGCAGACGTTGTCCGTTTCCTGCTCACCAACGGTGAGATGGTGACAGCTACGCAGTCGCTCAGCGACGATCTCATCGAGCTGTTTGCGGCCGATATCGGCGCGGAGATTCGCCTGGTCGACCTCGGTGAAGAGCGCGAAGAGGAAATGAAAGTTCTGCTCGAGGCGCCGGACTTCGACGGTCAGGATCAGGTTGATCGCCCACCGGTGATCACGGTCATGGGTCACGTTGACCACGGCAAGACCAAGCTTCTTGACTACATCCGCAATGCGGACGTCGTCGCTGGTGAAGCCGGTGGTATTACCCAGCACATCGGTGCGTATCAGGTCGACCGTGACGGTCAGCTCCTGACCTTCATCGACACCCCGGGTCACGAGGCATTTACCGCCATCCGCGCCCGAGGCGCAATGGCGACAGACATTGTCATCCTCGTGGTGGCTGCTGACGATGGCGTCATGCCTCAAACGGTGGAAGCCATCAACCACGCCCGGGCTGCTGACCGCCCAATCGTGGTCGCAGTGAACAAGATGGACCGGGAGAACGCAAACCCGGACCGCGTGCTCACGCAGTTGGCCGAATACAACCTGGTTCCCGAGGAGTGGGGCGGCGACACCATTGTCGTCAAGATCTCTGCTCTGCTCGGCGACGGGGTGGACGAGCTGCTCGACGCATTGCTTCTGGTGGCCGATGTGGAGGAGCTCACCGCTGTTCCCAACGGTCGTGCCGCGGGTGTGGTTCTCGAATCGAATCTCGATGTCGGACGTGGTCCGGTGTCCACCATTCTTGTGCAGCAGGGCGTGCTGGAGGTGGGCCAGCCACTCATTGCTGGCGCCGCCTGGGGTCGTGTGCGTGCACTGATCAACGACAAGGGTGAGCAGGTAAAAAAGGCTGGGCCATCCGCTCCGGTTGAGGTGCTCGGCCTGTCTGATGTCACTCGGTCCGGTGATGATTTCCTGGTTGCAAAGAACGAGAAGATTGCTGGCAAGGTTGCCGCCACTCGTGAACACTGGCAGAGGGTCGCCGGCCTGGGCCGTGACTCCGGTGCAGCGGCCGCTGGTGGCGGTGCTCGCCTGGAAGATCTGTTCCGCGAGATTCAGTCCGGCAAGACTGCTCAGCTCAACCTGATTGTGAAGGCCGATGTGCAGGGCTCGCTCGAAGCACTTCTTGAGAGTCTTCGCAAGCTGGAACGCCCCGACGTCAAGCTGTCCATTGTGCACTCTGGCGTGGGTGGCATGAATGAGAAGGACATCAGTCTGGCTCAGGCATCCAATGCGACAATCATCGGCTTCAACGTCCGTCCGGACCGCAACGCCCGTGATCTTGCTCGCACTGAGGGTGTGGAGATCCGCACCTACGAGATCATCTACAAGGTCATCGAAGAGATCGAAGCGGCCATGCTCGGCATGCTCGAACCGGTCTTTGAAGAAGTTGTCACCGGCGAGGCTGAGGTTCGTGAGCTGTTCCGCATCAAGGGTGTGGGCGCAGTTGCTGGTTGCTTCGTGAATGAGGGCACCATCCGAAAGGGCGACAAGGTTCGCTTCCTGCGTGACGGTGCTGTCATCTGGAAGGGCATTCTGGAGACGCTCAAGCGGTTCCAGGATGATGTCGACGAGGTGCGTAACGGCTCTGAGTGCGGCGTCAGCCTGAGTGACTTCCAGGATCTCAAGCAGGGCGACGTCATAGAGACGTACGAGGAACGGGAAATCCCGCACACCTGATCTTGGAAGCGCCGACTCGCCACCCCCGCACGGTCATCGACGTTGCTTGGCGGCCAGGGATCCTGTGACGGGGCATGTGCTGGCGTTCACTGTCGACGTTCAATTCCCGCGCTCGCAGTCGCTGAAAGAGAAGCGATCGCAATTGCGTCCGGTAATTGAGGGTGCGCGGAACCGCTTTTGCGTCTCGGTGGCCGAGACTGATCACCAGGACACATGGCAGCGAAGCGAAATTGTGTTTGTGGTGGTCAGCTCGAACTTGGGAGTGGCCGAACAACAAGTTGACGAGATCGCACGATTTGTGTGGTCGTTCCCGGAACTGGCCGTGCTCCACGAGCATCGCCAATGGATGGAGATGGACTGATGAGTGATCGAGGACGACAGAGCGGTGGAGGACGACAGAGCGGTGGAGGACGCAGTGGCGGACGGAATCAGTTTGAGCGCACCGACCGGGTGGGCGAACTCATAAGGGAGATCGTCGCCGACGAACTGCGTCGCATCGACGATGACGACCTGCAGTACGTGACGGTGACCGGGGTGGACGTTGACCGGGAGCTGTTCCGGGCGAGCGTCTTCCTTTCGACCCTGGATCTTGATCCGGCTGACATCGAGCCGATCGCCAAGCATTCGAAGCGACTGCGCAAGGCTGTAGCCAGTCAGGCCCGATTGCGCAAGACGCCCGAGCTCGTCTTTGAGATTGATCCCGGACTCATATCGGGTCAACGCGTTGACGCGCTCCTCGCCGACCAGGCAGATCCGGCTTCGGTCGCCGAGGACGAGGACTCCGATAACGCCATCCCAGCCGCATGGGCTGACTATGACCCCGCTGTCGATGGCCCTACCAACTCGGCGGCCGAACAAGAGTGAGTAAGCGCAACCCGCGGGACCCCAATCAGGGCCCCCACGGATTCGTCATTGTTGACAAGGAACCCGGGTGGACGTCTCACGATGTGGTGGCGAAGGCCCGGGGCATTCTTGGAACTCGCAAGGTCGGCCATTCCGGAACTCTTGATCCGGGTGCGACTGGAGTGCTGGTGCTCGGCGCTGGGCGGGCCACGAAGTTGCTGCGTTTCATCACGTCCCTTCGAAAGGTCTATGTCGCTGAGGTCACACTGGGCGTGGAGACGGACTCGCTTGATGCTGATGGCGACGTCACGGTCACGCACGACATGGGGGAGATCACCCTCGCGCAGATCCGTGCCGCGGCTGCAGCCTTCATTGGCCCAATCGAGCAGATCCCGCCCATGGTGTCGGCGGTGAAAGTTGATGGCAGGCGTCTGCACCAGTTGGCACGGGAAGGCAAGACCGTGGACCGCAAGCCGCGTCCCGTCACCATCCACCGCCTCGAAGTTTCCGAGATCGAAGGCGAGTCAACGTCCTCGGTGTTCCGCATGGAAGTTGAGTGTTCCTCCGGCACCTACATCCGCACCCTTGGCGCCGACATCGGTACGGCTCTTGGTGGAGGTGCGCATCTTCGTGCGCTGCGCCGCACCGGAATCGGTTCGTTGACCGAGGACCGGGCGCAGGCCCTGAATGACGACATCACCGTTGTCCCGATGCTCGAGGCGCTGACCGACTATCCGGCCATCACCGTTGACCCTGAACAGCACATCCTTGTGACACACGGCCGCGCGATCTCCGAAGACCTGGTGGACCCGAATGTGCATGGCGCCGGACCCTGGCTGATCGTCTCTGAAGAGGACGAACTCCTCGCCATCCACGAGCGCGCGGACGGCAAAATCAAACCTGCCGTGGTCATCGTCTCCTCCGGGAGCTGACTTGACGGCCAGGTGGTGGAGCATCACCTTGCCAAGGTGAGGGTCGCGGGTTCAAATCTCGTCATCCGCTCAACAAGAAGGGCCCGGAATCTCAATGGTTTCGGGTCTTTCTGGTTTTCGCCGCACCTCGATGTGCGATCACGAAGACGGCGAGGGGTTGTCGGCTACCCAGGGTCCTTCGGTCGAGCGGTCCTTCGGCCAATCGGGCGGTCCTGTGCGTCGTTTGGCCCCAGACCGTTTGGGCGGTGCGTCAATCGGGCGGTTCTGTGCGTCGTTTGGTGGGTCTTCGCCTTGTGTGATTGCGTTTGGGGGCGATTTCGTCGGGGGTGGCGGGTCGGGTTTTCCAGGTGCCGTCGTCGAGGCGTTCGAGGGTGAGTTCCTGGCTGTGGATGTAGGTGTGTTCTTCGGTGCAGACCATGGCGAGTTGGTCGATGTCGG
>Ga0209831_1004032_pt1 | contig 11779 bp, 7 predicted proteins | sample Maine_Asex4_meta_FD_187451 | JGI IMG/M metagenome (GOLD analysis project Ga0209831, IMG submission 187451) | Marine algal microbial communities from Maine, USA - Maine_Asex4_metaG (SPAdes) (version 2) | ecosystem: Host-associated > Algae > Red algae > Unclassified | place: Maine, USA | collected...
ATCAGACGTTGAATATAACGTCTGGTAAACATCTAGCAAATTCTCCATTCTCCATTCTCCATTCTCAATTAATCAGACGTTGAATATAACGTCTGGTAAACATCTAGCAAATTCTCAATTCTCAATTCTCAATTAATCAGACGTTGAATATAACGTCTGGTAAACATCTAGCAAATTCTCAATTCTCAATTCTCAATTCTCAATTATTTAGTCTTCTTTCAACAAATCCAACAAGACTCCATTCGTCCAACCAAAACCATCTTGAACAGGGTATTCTCCACCTGCTGCTTCTAGGGTCATATCCACTACATCGTATTTTTCTACTAATTTACCTGTATTTTTATACACCTTTTTATTCAAATTTATCCATCTAGTTTTAATGGTATTCGCCAAGGCATTTTGCTGATAATTCCGCAGACCAGCTATAGTCATCCATTGAAGCGGCGCCCAACCATTTGGATAGTCCCATTGCTCTCCCGTGGGATTAAGGGTAGAAACAACCCCTCCAGCTTTTAAAAATTTTGCTTTTACTAGGCTGGCTACTTTTTGAGCTTGCTCAGGTGTAGCAATGCCGCTTTCAAGTGGAAATAACCCTGCTAAAGATAGAACAGGCGTATGTTTTTTAGCAACAAAATCATAGTCCATAAAAAAACCTATTTCCTCATTCCAGCAATATTTTAAAATAGCTGCTTTCCGCTTTTTTGCCAGATTGTTGTAGGAGGCTGCTTTATTTGTATTCCCTTTTAAGGCATATCCTTCCGCAAGTGTTTCTTCCAAATCATATAATAGGGTATTTAAATCTACAGGAATTATCTCTGTGGTATGAATGGTCGTTAAGTTTTCAGAATCTCTAAACCAACGGCTACTAAAATCCCATCCAGATTCACAGGCAGACCGTAACTCTTTGTAAACAGCCCGAGGTAATCTATTACTTTTAGAAACAGTTTCTATATCTTCCTTATAACTTTCTGCACGAGGATATGCTCCCTTATCCCAATACCGATTTAAGTAGGTCTCCTCTTCTAAATATACTACTTTCTTTTCTGTCACTTGTTCTGCATTTACTTTTTCTAGACCGTCCATCCAAAACTGATACTCTTTTTCTAATTGAGGAAGAAACGTTTCTATCACTTGATTGCCCTTTGCATCCGCCAATAAGCGAACCATTTTGCTAAAAAAAGGAGGTTGAGAGCGACTCAAAAAATAGGTTCTATTACCATTTGGAATAAAGCCAATTTTATCAATCAGGTAGGCAAAATTTTTGACCATATTCTCTATCATCTCTATTTTTCCATCTGCTTTTAGGCCAAGCATAGTGAAATAGCTATCCCAATAATAAATTTCTCCAAAGCGGCCACCGGGAACAATATAAGGATGCGGTAAAGGAAAAAGCGAGCCTTTATCTGCCTTATCTGGTTGTCTAGTTAAAACATCCCACAATAAGTTAATGTGTTGTTCTACTGGAAGAGAAACATCCGATTTAAATCCAGTACTATATTTTTTGGGCGGGTCAAAATAGATATTGACAAATTGAGTGAGGTTAAAATCTGGTTCGCTTCTTAACTGCTGATATTGCATCATGATCTCATCGGTGACTTTTTTTGGAGTGGCATCTACAAATGTTTTCCCGTCAGGAAATACTTGATTCATTTGCACAGCTTCAAATAAGTCACCATATCGTTCATTAGGAGGAAGCTCTCTTTTAGTTTCTATATTTGAAGTAAGCACTGGTGCTACGTTTTTACAAGCAACTACGGCAATGAGCAATACAAATAATAATAAGAAATGCTTCATTGTATGTATTATTTTGTTGGAGAACGGAAATAAAATAAGGTAACTACTTAGGTGTAAAGACCAATGGCTAAAGTCGAGTTGATAGTAGTAGCATGCTTACTAAAACTAAGCGTTTTAGTAAGCAAGTCGCCATCTAATTCTTGACATACCCCTATTGATCTCTATATAATAGACTTGTCACTTTTTAAGAAACACCTATCTGAAATGCTCTTTTTCCGTTAGTTTTCTCTAAAAAATACTTCAATAGAACAACTATTCAAGGATTTTTTAGAGAAAACTAATGAAAAAATAGCTATTTCAGATAGGCATTTCTTAAAGGGTAACAAGTCTAATCAGAAAATAAGTAAAGCTACTTATTTATTGTCTAGTATTAAAATTTTGTTTAAAAAATGAAGAAGTTTTTTTTTTGGTTTTTTGCATGTAGCAGCTACTTTAGTCCCCTAGTGCATAAGTCGGCGACTAAAGTCACCGCTACATGCAAAAATTGACAAAGAATCATTTTTTTGTTAAAACAAGCGTTTTTAGGTTTGAGTTTATAATGATAGTCTATTAAAATGGGCGAAATAAAAATCGAGACATCTACCTTGTCACGAATTCCTATTTATTGTTAAATAAAGTAAGTGTTTTCTTTTTATTTTTGGAGAGCCTATCAATATTGCCACCTTGTTATATTATAAATATATAAATATGTGTGTTCATTATAGAGTTAATCAGTTTTTAAACAAAAAAAAAATCTTCTGTCTTTTTTTAAGTATTGTTGTTTTGTCTATCTTCTTTGCTAGTACAATATTACTTGCACAAACTGCTAATATTCGATTTTCCAATATTAAAAAAGAAGATGGACTACCTAATCATACGGTGCATGCTATTACCAAAGATAATCTTGGTTTTATTTGGATAGCAACTGAAGATGGCTTGTGTCGATATGATGGCGTGGGGAAAATGAAAGTGTATTTTAAAAACCCAACAGACACGAGCAAACTACAGTCTAGTAATATACGTACTTTATATACAGATAGTCAAGATAACTTATGGATAGGTACTAGACTTGGTGGTTTAACTCGTTTGAATCAATCAACTGGTAAATGGACTACTTATCTGCATCAAGCGCAGAATCCTAAGAGTATTAGTAATAACGAGATATTATCAATAACAGAGGATAGACAAGGTCGTATATGGGTTGGTACAGAGAATGGACTAAATATTTTTGACCCAGCAACGGAAAGCTTTACTACGTTTTTAATGGATCGTGACAATCCAACCGCTTTACAATCAACAGCTATTTTGGATATTACGGAGGACGAAAATGGGGATATCTGGATAGGTACTTGGGCTGGAGGACTGTATCTTTTTTTGCCAGATGAATCAGATTTGGCACTTAGCCAATTTAAACAGATGTTGCCAGATAGCAATGGGGCCTCCCATAATGTATGGAAAATATTACAAGATCAACAAAAAAGGTATTGGATTGGTACGCATGAAGGGGGGCTTTATTTGATGCAGCTTCCAAAAAATAGGTCGACAGAAATAGGCAAGCAAGATTGGCAGCCTACTTTTCATAAATATATAATGGATAGTGCAACTCCTTTTCAACTATCAAACAACGCAGTCTTTGATATATTACAAGACAAAACAGGCAATATTTGGATAGGAACTGCTAAGGGGCTTAATTTTTTGGAGGCAAGTTCTTTGCCAAGTGAACATTTTTTAATACCAACTGAAGAAAAACCTGAACTTAAATTTCATGTCTATTACGCTGATTTAGTGAATACAAATTCCTTAGTAGATAATGTAGTGAATACACTTTTTCAGGATGAACAAGAATTAATATGGATAGGTACGCTTAGAGGTATTAGTCAGTATAATTGTCAAAACCATCAGTTTATTATAGATCAATATAAGAATTTTGATGATCTTTCATCCTCTCATAATATTCTTCAGGTTACTAACAAAGGCACCATTTTATTGGGTACACTTTCCAATGGTTTAGTTCAGTATGATTTACAATCAAAATCTACTGAGCCAGTACTTCCAGAAATAAATCTTTTTTTAAAAAATAAACCTATTACCTATTTATACAGTCCTTCGGAATCTGATTTATATTTGGGAACTAATAAGGGGATTGTTTTTGTAGATTTAAAAACACAGAAGTTTGAAACTTACCCAATACCTGATAGCATAAAAGAAAATATTTTTGAATTTCATATTAAGTGTATGTATAGGGATGAACAAAAGCATCTTTGGGTTGGTACTGCTTTGGGGTTGTTTGTTATAGATCCTGCAACAGGTCAATACATACAGTTTGCTCATGATCCTTTAAATGCTAATAGTATAAGTGATAATTCTATCAATTCTATTTTATATGATAAACAGGGATTTTTATGGATTGCTACCTATAATGGGCTTAATAGATTTAAGGCGAAAGGACTAGACTATCAGGATTTAAAAACCGTTCAATTTGAGCGATTCGTAGTTAAAGATTATTTCTCGAATCGAGTTACAGCTATAGAAGAAGTTAAAGATAAGCTTTTTATAGGTACAACCAGTGGCTTTTTCGCTTATGATCAGGTAACGAAAAAGTTCATTGATTACACAACAGATGGGTCTAAATTTTGGATAAAAAGTATAGAACAAACAAGAGAGGGTAATCTATGGGCGAGTACGCAAGAAGGTATTTTTTATTTTAATACTCGAACAAAAAACTTCAATATATTTGGGAACAAAGATGGCTTAGCATCTATTTCTTTTCGTCATGGTTCAAGTTTTAAAGATAAAGAGGGCTATATTTATTTTGGTAGTAAAAAAGGTTTAGTAAGATTACATCCAGATAGAATTAAGCGGAATGAAGTACCTCCTCCTGTATATATTACAGATATTAAACGAATGAATTTTGAAGGAGAAAGCTATAAGAACACTATTAATCAAGAACAAATAAGTTTAGCTTATGATGACTATTATTTAGCAATTAATTTTGCTGCATTAAATTACAATCGGCCTGAAAAGAATAAATTTGCTTACAAATTAGAGGGTTTTGAGGAAAATTGGAGTTATACTTCTTTAACTACCCCAGTGACTTATACCAATCTACAACCAGGGGAATATACGTTTAAAGTGAAGGCAGCTAATAATGATGGTTATTGGAATGAAGAAGCAGCTACTATCAAAATTATTAAAAAGCCAGCTTTTTGGGAAACGAACGCTTTTTACCTATCTCTCTTTCTGTTATTTTCTACAATTTTATTTTTAGGTTTTCAATTCTATTCTAAATACCTTTATAAACATTACCATAAAATAGAATTATATAACCAGAAATTAAATAAAGAAATTGAGGAACGGCAACGAGTGGAAAAAATCCTTCAAGCAAAAAATACCGAATTGATGCGGTCTAATAATGATTTAGAACAATTCGCTTACATTGCCTCTCATGATTTGCAGGCTCCATTAAGAACGATTAGTAGTTTTTCTATGCTTTTAGAAAGAAGCTTGCCTGCTAAAATGACTTTGAGAGAACAGGAATTCTTTCATTTCATAACAGATAGCGTAGGCAATATGCAAGCTTTGGTAGATGATCTATTAACTTTCTCTAGGGTAAATAGTCAAAAATTAAAAATTCAGGCTATTAATCCAGCTAAATTGGTAGATAATATTTTATTGGAATTAGATAGTACGCTCAAAGAAACCAAAGCGAGAATTATGCTAAGTAATTTTCCAGAACTTATCAGCGCAGATAAAATTAAACTCAAACAATTACTTCAAAATTTAATAACGAACGGGATAAAATTTTCTAAACCGGGCGTAATACCTACCGTTCAAATTACCTGCAAAGAAAAGAAGGACTATTGGCAGTTTGAAGTTCAAGACAATGGTATTGGTATCTCTAAGGAATTTAATGATAAAATTTTTAAATTATTTCAAAGACTTCATACTTCTTCCGAATATAAAGGTACAGGGATTGGTCTCACTTTGTGTAAAAAAATAGTAGAACAGCATGATGGGGAAATCATCGTGGACAGTGCGCTCGGGGAGGGGAGTAATTTTATTTTTACTATTAGTCGCTCGTTAAATTAGAAAAAATTAAAACACAAGTATCAATTTCAAATCTACACAAGACCCTAACAATCCGATTTTAAAAAACCAGAGTCACTCTATTTGATATAGTTTTAAATTTACCCTTCCCGTTGTTTTGTGAAAACATCAAGCAGGCAGATTATCCAATTTATCCAATTGTTTAACATGAATAAGTCCATCCGTTTTAAATTCAGTAAGCATACGGATGACACTTTCTTTAGCCGTTCCTACCTTTTAGATTCTATGCCATGATGTTAACCACTATTGTTTTAGGATTTTTGGGTGTTAACTGTGTGCTTATTGCCTTTATTACTTATCCCTTAGCTTTTACCACTATTCTTGGGCTAAGCTTTGAATTGCCTAATACAGCGAAGAAAGTAGAACGGGTTACTACTATGTCCTCCGTTAAGGGGAGGGGTGATTGGTTCTAATATTTTACGGAGTAATGGGAAATTCTATAGATACCCCACATCTTTTGGGTGGGGCAAAAAATCATACATCATAAATCTTACATCATAAATCCATTTTGTGCTATTTAGGTTGCTGCTTGCTCATTTTACCTATTTACAAGTAAAATGGATTTAAGATTTATGATTTATGACAAAAATCAATAGAGAGACTGATATATATCAGCAGATACTATTCCGATTCCTTCTAATTTGCAAGTAATTACTAATAGACTTGTTTGTAAATAAGAATTGAGTATATGAAATTTATATTTTTTCTTGTAAGGAATGACTTTTTTCAATGCATATCCTACGATATGGATTTAAAAAATCATTTCTTAGAAGGAAAAAAGATATTTTCATATACCAATTTGTTATTTACAAACAAGTCTAATATCCTAAAAAAGAAATCTATGAAGTCAATAAGCCCCTCTACCAGAAAGTGCGATACGGCATTAAAAGCAATATTATTGAGAAGTCCTATTTTATTGGATGTCCGAACACATGCTGAATATGTGGGATGTAATATACCAAATTCAAGAAATATTACGCCCTTCGAAATACCTGTTCGTTTAGCAGAAATTAAAAGCTGGAATAAACCAGTAGTGCTATATAGTCAGTACGGATTGAGAAGTAAACTCGTATATAAAATATTGAAAAGGGCGAAAGTCGAAGTGTACGATGCTTGTTCTAAAAACAGGGTAGCTGCTCTTTTAAACTTTGCATCTTAAGGATAAAATTATTCATTCGTTGTGAAATTACCAAGCATGAAAAAAATATTACTCTCACTAGACTATGCAAGTCATAGTCCAAAAGTATTAAACTATACCTTCTTTTTGGCAAGAGCACTTCAGGCAAAATTATTAGTACTGCATATATACGATGTGCCAAAGGATTGATTTTGAATAAAACACAAGACTAACAAGTAGTGACTTTTCTCACTTACTAAGACGATTTATCTCCTATATTCTAAGTCGTTGATTTTAGATTTTTGTATTGACAGCTATTAGTCAATACTAACAAAATTTTGCAGTACTCGAAGAACTTGGCTGCGGTCAAATCTGTTGCTAAGGGGCGGTCATAGCGAATGAAAAAACTATCCTCTTTTCTAGTTTTTAATGTCACAAATTTACTCCTTATTTAATAATTTAGCTCCTTCATTGCTCTTTCCTTTTGTACAATGTTAGATGGGTAGCCGAGAACAATAAAACAATAAAGCAATAAGACAATTTTGACCATTCAATATACTACTTCAATGCAATCTTCTTTCGTTTGTATACGTCCTCTATTTTAATAATACGTTCTTGAGCCCCTTTATATCTAAGCCGAGCCCGAGTGGACCTTGCAAAATCTTTCATAGCGATTTTATCAGCTTTAGACATATTTAAGGATTGCTGATTACCTAATTCAAAAGCGGAAATAGGCAATACTCTATAAATAGGCTTTTGATTGCTTTGTTGGATATATCTCCAAATGGGAATAAAACGACTCTTAGAAATAAAAGTTTTTTGTTGTTGCTTATTTTTGGTTAATTCCACTTCTAAAATAATACCGCCGTCCGTATTTTTCTTATTCTGATTAGAAACGAAATTACCTAAGGAATAGGCTATTAAGACTTTGTGCGGCTTCCCATTTGCGGGAGTTATCATTTTTTCTTCAATGGGTTGTACAACATGGGGGTGCGCCCCAATGACCAAATCTACCCCTCGTGTTACCAACCAATCGGCCAAGAAACGCTGTCGTTTATTTTCTATCAACTGGTATTCGTCTCCCCAATGCATCATCACTATAATGGCATCTACTTTCAATTTTTTTGCTTTCTCTATGTCCTTTTGGATCGCATGCAAGTAAATACCATTGACAATAGTTGGCGGTCTTGTACGGATACCGTTCGTATCATAGGTATAGTTTAAAATGGCTAATTTAATTCCATTTTTATTAATTATTAAGGGATAAAATAAAGCTCTTTCTTTTTTGTTTTTAAAAGTGCCTGTTTGGTGAAAGCCTAGATTTTTAAGGGTTTCTATCGTCCGAATAAGACCAACATCTCTAGCATCATTTGCGTGGTTATTGGCAGTCATTAATATATCAAATCCGGCCCACTTTAAGTCTTTTGCCAAGTCATTAGGACTCCTAAATATAGGGTAGCCTCGGTAGGGAGGTTTTCCCGGTAGGGTTACTTCCAAATTGCCAATTGCCAAATCTGCTTGCTTAATAATTGGCGCAATATATTGAAAACAAGGTTTATAGTTATAGCTGTTATTTTTCTGTACCTCTGCCGATTTTATCTGAGGTTCATGGCCCATAATGTCTCCCACAAATAATAGCTTGAGAGTTCGAAGCGTATCCGCTGTGGGCAATGTCGTTCCTTTAAGTGGTATAGGGAAAAAACAAAAGGAAATAAAAAAGAGATTAATTATAGATTTACGCAATAGTGGGAATGTTTTTTTGACTTGCAGGTGATTAGCTATTGGTCTTTAGCTATTAGCCATTAGTCTTTGGTACGCTTTTGCTTGATAGTAGGAATTAACTAAATACTTGGCTAATTCCTACTGCCAAGCAAAAGCGTACCAAAGACCAATAGCTAAAACTTATACTTCATTAAAACTTGTTTCAAAGAAAAAAGGTGCATGGCTAAGGCAAAAGGAACAATAAAACCTGGAATCCAAATAAAAGGAGCTTCTGCTATAAAAGTATTTACAGGTTCATTTTTAAAAATTTGCAAAGGCGAAGGTGTAGAAATTGTTGCGATAAATAAAATATTAATCAGTAAAAAAATGCCAAATATATTCCATATAATGGATTCAGGTCGTAAAAAACGTTTTTTGCCAAAAAACACGAAGCCAGCGAACAAGGCACTAATACCCGCAATGATGTCCATATTAAATCCCTCAAAAGTCATTTGAAAAGGGACAAATCCTCCGATAAAACCTAACCAAAGCATCAACTCCATGACAATTCTAAAACTTTGAATTTGTATCAACCATTTTGGAGGAATATGTTGCAAGATTTTAGCAAATTTTTTAGAAAAAAGAAGACTAATACTTAGTAATGTAGCAGGTATTAAAGCAAACAGGAAAATTCTGGGAGGGAGCACCTCAAAATTTCTAAAAAATCCCATATACGCAGAAAGCCAGAGTATAAATAGCCAAGAAATAAGTCCCCAAAATACCCATTTAATCAATTGGTTTTGTAGCTGTAGGTCCATCTTCATGTCTAGATAGGCGCGTCTTAAACCATAGGTAGTAAAAGCAACTAAAAAGAAGGCAATTAGAACGACTATTACCTGACATAGAATAAATATACTCAGATTCATATATAGTTTCTTTGCGCTAGTGAGATTGGATGGATTTTTTAGAGGGAGGAGATTTGATTTGTTTTTTACAAAAAACAAATCAAATCTCCTCCCTCTAAAAATCTATCTGCCAAATATACTTTAGAATCAATAATCAATCAAACCACTAAAACTTTTTTAGAACATCTGGGCTATCTGTAATTTTGAGGTCTAATGTTTGTTCTAATTTTAAGCCCTCTTTAAGCGTACCTTGTTCTCCTTGGTAATAAAGCCCTTTCATCGCCGCAATCGTTTGGCTGCTATTTCTTAGCATCTTTTTAACAAACTTATTAACCGTATCATCTAAAATTTCAAGTGGAACAGCTTTATTAACTAAGCCAATTCTTGCCGCTTCTTTGCCGGATATAGGTTCACATGTAAAAGACAGTTCTCTAGCTTTAATCGGACCTACTAATTTACTTAGGCGTTGGGTCATACCCCATCCCGGTAGTATTCCCCACTTAGCATGTGTATCGCCAATCATCGCTTCTTCCGCTGCTATTATGCAATCGAAAGCCATCATTAATTCGAGGGCACCTGTATAGCAATGGCCATTAACGGCTGCTATTACTGGTTTAGGCATGGTTTGAATTAAATCAATAATAGCAAGGCCCGATTCATTGACCTTCTTCGCATCGTAATTGCCTTTCTCCAATCCCTCCTGTAATGCCTTTAAATCTAAACCAGCAGACCAAGCTTCTCCCGCGCCCGTTACAATAACTACCTCCACACTTTCATCTGCTGCTGCGAGTTTTAGAGCTGCTAATAACTCTTCGATAAAAGAAGGACTCAAAGCATTCATTGATTCTGGCCGATTAAAAATAATGGCTAGCATGGATTCATGTTGATGATATGCAATATGTTGAAATTCAGACATCTGTATCTTATTTGTATTGTAACTATTTAGTTGGTCTTTAGCTTTTGGTTTTTCGGCTTTGGTGCGCAATAGCTTGGATGCAGGAGTATAATCGTATTTTCTCTAAGGTTGCCTAAAAATAAGGACTGTAAGAAAAATAATTTCTACTGCCAAGTAGAAGCGTACCAAAGACTAAAGACCAATAGCTAAAGACCAGCCTCCTAGTATTTTAAAAGATAGGCGTGAAAGTAGCAAAATTGCAGGGAAAGATATTAAGTATAGCGGAAATATTTACTATTTATGTTTGATTAGGTAGTGTCTCTTTTTATTCTTGAATAAATCGGTCTTCATACTCTGGAATCGTATAGGCAGATTTCTTGCGAAATTCTAAAGGTTTAGTACCTCTATATTTTTTAAATAACCGATTAAAATTAGATAGATTGTTGTAACCACAGTTATGGGCTATTTCTTTAACGCTCAATTGGGTACTATTCAATAATTGACAAGCATGACTCAATCGGATTTCCGTTAGAAATTTTATATAACTTCTATTGGTGGACTTTTTGAAAAAATGACTAAAGGCCGACTCACTCATATTGGCAATCGCCGCTACTTCTTTTATGGTAATTTGTTGATGAAAATTCTGTAACATATATTGGTATACTTCATCAATTCTTTTATTTTCCTTCATCACAATTTTCGTAGAATAGCCTGGACTTGCAATTAATTTCTTTTCATCAGAATGGGCTAAAAAATTTAACAAGTCAAGAAAATGCAGGCAAGCCTCAAAATCTTTTAGTTGCGTAAGTGCGCGCATTCGTTCCATTGCGCTTATCCGTGTTTGTCCTGTAAATTCAATTCCTCTAGAGGCATATTGTAGCATTATTTTGATAGGGTGAAAAGCTTCTTTGTTTAAAAAATGCTCAAAGAGATGCTCTTCAAACTGAATAAAAGTAACAGCAGTTTTAGGATGTATTTGCTTGTTGATGTCAGAATTATCCCAATAATGAGATAAATTAGATCCTAATAAGACTAAATCCATGTTCACATATTTTTCTACTTTGTCTCCTATAATTCTATTGCCTGCCCCATTGCATATCAGATTGATCTCATATTCGGGATGGCTATGCAAGGGATAGCCAAAGTTAGAATCTGAATAGTTAAAAATTCCAAAAACTTCTTTTGATTGAAGTGGCGTTATTTCTCTATATTTTTTCATAATGGTTGTCTTAAGTACCTAACCATAAATAATCGTCACTTTATGAAGAGACTCTTTTTCCA
>Ga0209831_1004033_pt1 | contig 11775 bp, 10 predicted proteins | sample Maine_Asex4_meta_FD_187451 | JGI IMG/M metagenome (GOLD analysis project Ga0209831, IMG submission 187451) | Marine algal microbial communities from Maine, USA - Maine_Asex4_metaG (SPAdes) (version 2) | ecosystem: Host-associated > Algae > Red algae > Unclassified | place: Maine, USA | collected...
AAAACTCTGTATTTCATGAATATCCTATTTTGCAAAATAATTATTTATATCATAGGTATCATTGTATATCCCACCAAACTTTAGCATTGATACTATTGCCATCTGTAGCTTGTGCTGCTACACTAAAGTTGTCGCCGTTGAGTGCTTCTTCGTCTGTAGGATAAGGCATCCTTACTGGAATCAAATTATTATTAAGACTAGCCGCAACAGTTTTAAATTCTGGAAATCCTGTTCTTCTATATTCTATCCAGCCTTCATAACCATTGATGATATTAGAGATCCACTTCTGTGTAATAATTTGCTTCAATGGATCAGCCTCTGGCCCACTTAGTACAAATGCTGCTGGCCCTGAGGTCAAATAATCTTGTGGCATTTCTGTATTCCAAAATTCAAAAGCCAATTCTGTAGCTCTATTATAGTAAGTCGTTGCATTTCCAAAAAAGGCGCCTACCACTGCTGCTTCGGCTATAAGATATTCCGTCTCCCAAGCTGTCATAAAGTTAGCCTGTAGTAAGCTTGTCTGTTCTCTGAATACAGTTCCAGAAAGAGAGTAATCAGCTATAGAGACAGATGTCTCGGATGCGTTAGGTCCATTAAGCAATCCATTATATACGCTATCATCTGCACCCGTTGGCCTAAAGAATGTCTCTATTCTGGGGTCATTATATTCCACTAATATCTCCTCCATCGTTTCTGACATGACATATAGATTAAAATCTCCAACTCTTGCTGTCGCCAATCTGAAATTATTAGGCGGCCCATCAGTAAATGAGAAAGTCGCATTCTCACTATTATCACTTATGAAGCCTCCTTCACTTATAAGATCAAAAAGTTCAAAGGTGACATTAGCTACATCCTTTATTCTCATCAGATACTTTAGCTTAAGCGACTTTGCAAATTTTATCCAATTATCCAAATTCCCATCATATAATACATCGCCTCGAAGTGTCTGTGTTCCTGAGTATGACTCTAAAGCTATAATTGCTTTGTCAAGGTTATCGATAATACCCTCATCTCCGAGATATATATCTTCTTGTAGATCATAGACAGGAGTGACATTTCCATCTTTACCTTGGAGTGCTTCTCCGTATGGTACATCACCAAATATATCTGTCAATGCTGCAGTCATATACGCCTTAAGGATTCTTGCAGGACCTTCGTAGACTGCATCTATAGGGTTCTCCAATGATGCCTTAAGTATAAGTTCATTGTCTCTTAAATTGGTATAAATTATTGGCCACGGATTACCGCCAAACTGTGGCTCTGACAAACTGTGTCTATCAAATAAATTAAAATCTACCGCAGTAAAATATTGCCCCAACAGATTACCTGCAGCGAATCCCTCATAAGACATCTGCTCTCCATAATCATAGATGACTTGTCTTAGTAAGAACTCTGTTTCGACTTCTATAGGTGCATTAGGATTAGTATTGATATTCTGAAAGTCATCGGTACAAGATGACATTATTATTATTGAAATAGTAATAAGCGTGCTATATATAAATTTCATTGTAGTCATTATTATTTACTATTTTAAAAATTAGCGTTAAGCGAGACACCTACACTTCTTGCCGTCGGATAAGACATATCTTCTACGCCATTGACAAAACTATTCCCTTGGACAGCTATCTGCTCTGGATCAAAATGTGGAATATCAGATATAGCGAATACGTTACGAGCTATAAAGGAAACCTTACAATCTTCCAATCTACTGAGAAATGTATTAGCTAATAGTGATTTAGAAAAATTATAACTCAATTGTAATTCCCTAAGTTTTAGATAACTCGCATCGTACATATTATTCTCTTCATGATTTCTATCATAGAACTGACGGTAATATGTTTCTGGACTGATAGCAATATCATTAGCAACGTATACAGGTTCTGACTCTGTTCCAGTATTGACGACACCAGGAAATATTAATCCCTCATCCGGTCTAAATTCAGTCTCGGCTAATTGTCCACCTACTCCAGCGAGTGCCTGCGTTCTACTTACTATCTGCCCTCCATAACGCCAATCAAATGTAAAGCCTAAACTGAAATTCTTATACTCAACATTATTCGTCATACCCAAAATGAAATCTGGATTATAATTGCCTAATTTCTTAAGATTATTATCCACAGTCAGTCTACCGTCTTGAGCTATAACAAAGTCGCCGTCCTCATTCTTAAGATATCCCGTCCCCCAGATATCTCCTATCTCACCACCTTCTTCTACGATAAACCATACTGTCTGATTAGGATTATCATAGACACGAGAATAACCTAATGTTAAGGAACCGCCATCATTAGGAAGGTCTTTGACTGTAGACTTATTAGTACTAAAATTAAAATTAGTATACCACTTAACGTTACGAGACCTTACTGGATGAAGGTGTAGTAAAGCTTCTATACCTCTGGAATGTACAGTACCACCATTAGTCACCTGCTGTCTATATCCTGAAGATATCGCTATCGGTAATGAAAGTATCTGATTCTTATTATTACTGGAATAATATGTCAGATCTAATCCAATACGATCATCAAAAAATCTAAAATCAAAACCTAACTCTATGGCTGTAGCCTGTTCTGGTAACAGACTTTCATTAGCGATAAAATCTTGTTCGGAAAAAGTAGGATTACCGCCAACTGGTGTCTGCGGCTGGAATACGCCTACCGTCTGATAAGGATTAGTATCATTACCTACTTGTGCCCAGCTTGCTCTCAACTTTGCAAAAGAAATCAATTCAGGTATCTCAATTACTTGAGACAGCAATAAACTTGCCGACACAGATGGGTAGAAGAAACTTGTATTATCAGATCCTTGCGGAGTAGCTAGTGCACTGGACCAGTCATTACGACCTGTCACATCTACATATAAGAAGTCATCATAAGAAAACTTAGCAAGACCATATATGCTATTAATCCTCTTATCACTATCATTCTGAAATACTTCAAGTGGCGAAGCACCATTAGACAACTTAAATATGCCTGGCTGTGCCAGACCTATTGCTTGCGTCTGTAAGGTACGAGCTGATTGGTCTAATCTATTAGCGCCTGCAGATATGTCGTATCTTATTTTCTTATTGATCCGATTATTATAATTGATAAGTATATCTGTGTTAGTCTCTCGGTAGTCTACTTGATGCTCAGCATATGCTCCATTACTGAATCTATTACTGCTGAATGATCTTCTGAATGTCCTATCCTCACCTGAAGAATCCAGACCACTTCTGAGCATAACAGATAAGTGGTCAGAGATGCTATAAGTTGCAGCAATATTTCCAAAAAACCGATTTCTATTAAATGCATTTCTATTCTCTAATAATATAAAATTAGGATTATCAAAAAAGGTGTAATTAAATGAATACTGCTGTATGCCTTCGAGACCTGGCTGCCAATAATCTCTTAGTGACTCTATATTCGTCTGCCTGCCCATCCATGCTACGAGACTATAATTAATATTCTCAGAGCCATAACCACTTGCTGGTCTATTATCAGAAGAAGAATAGATATAATTTAGAGAACTGCTTACTTTCAGCTTATCAGTTGGAGAAAAATTAAATTTTCCTGATACCGTCTGCCGATTAAGATTGACACCTGGAATATAAGAATCACTTCTCATATCTGTCATTGAAAGCCTATAGCTTCCTAAGCTATTCTGATTACTTATAGAAATATTATTGATCAATGTATTACCAGTCTCATAGAAGTTCTTAAGATTATTAGGATTAGATATGAATGGTGTAGGTGTTATAGATTCATCCCCATAAAGGGCTGTATCACCCCCACGTACAACAGTACCGTCAGCTAATGTTACTGGACTATCAAATTGTGCAATATTCAATCCTGCATCTAATTGCGGACCCCAACTATAGGTAATGTTATCATTAATACCTCCACCTAATCCATCTACATATTCAAAAGCGCCTGAGTTACCTTGACCAAAAGAATTCTGAAAATCTGGAAGTGCAAAAGGAGAATCTACAAAGTAGGAACTATTATAAGATACGCCTAAGCCTTTACTTTCTGTACCATCCTTAGTTGTGATAACGATAACTCCATTAGATGCACGTGTGCCATAAAGTGCTGCAGCACTTGGCCCTTTGAGCACCGTAAGAGAAGCGATATCATCAGGGTTAATATCCATAGCGCCATTACCAAAATCTACCTCTTGAAATCCGGCAGCCGCTTCATTAGTCACATTAATGATAGAATTATTATTAATAGGAATTCCATCAACTACAAATAGAGGATTATTATTATTAAATGAGGACTCACCACGTATCGTAATCTTAGATGTAGAGCCTACACCAGTAGCACCCTGCGTTACCGTTACCCCAGCAAGTTTGCCAGATAAGTTATCGAGAAAATTGACTGCTTTGATACTTGAGATCTCTTCGGCCTCCAGCTTCTGTATAGCATAGCCTAAGTCTTTTGTATTACGCTCAAGACCTAATGCTGTAACGACGATCTCTCCGACTTCGAGTGATGCTACATCTAATGTGGCATTATAATTAGTCGCCTCCGTTACTGTGATCTCATAGGATCTATATCCGAGATAACTTACTGTTAATCTATCACCGATATCTGCTGAAATTTCAAAAAATCCTACATCATCAGTAATAGTTCCTTGACCACCTGAATCATTATATACGGTAGCACCTATTGCATAATCGCCTTCTGCGGTGATAACTCCAGACACCACATTAGATTGTCCAAAGGCAATCGTACTCAGAGTAAGTGCACTAAGCACTAACAATAATTTATACATATAAAAATAGTTATGAATAGAAAATATTAAATCAGTAACACCCAAACAGGTGATATTACTAAATGGAAATTTGATTTATAATCTTATTTGATTATATGAAGGAGAGCGGGGGTGCACGTAATGGCAGTAGCTTACTGTAGTAGGCCCTTTTAGATAATAGACCTACATGAGTAGTAGGAAATATATATGAGATCAAATTTTGAAAGTATAATCCTAAGTGGCGCCTGGTAGATGCTATCCACGTATTTAGATTCTCGCTTGTATTGATATCAGTTTTAATATCTAAAAAATAGATACTTGTAGTCGTAGACATCCATTGATACAGTTCTGAGCCCAACGTATTCTGACACCATGATAATCCACGAAATGAATCAGCATTGAAAGTATCTTTAGACAATGTAAACAGGTAGACGCCACCATTCTTAGTCTGACCTATGGTATGATGTCCTATCTCAAGTTGTGCCTGTGCATTGAGAAGATCTTCTTGTCGTAAGTCTATACAATCATTACCTACAACGATGATATTCTGATAACCTTGCAAAAAAACTTGCTCTACAGCATGACTCAGTCGAGTACCGAATCCAATGCCTTTTTGTTCAGCTTCATTGACCTCTATGATATCAATATTGGATGCAGATAAGACATCTTTAGTGTGTGCATACATCTTATGTATAAGCCTATAATTAGCCCTTCGGCTGCGGCTTAGGCGCTTTCTGTCGATTTCTGACTCAGGCGTCAGCGTAAAATATAGTATGCAGTTTTCTTTATTCACTGTGGCTTAAAAGTAATTCTATATATCGATTATGTCCTACTATTATATTTAAAAATATCAAATGATCATACGTAATGCACTTTCATGACAATTAATCTTCCGTTCTATAAGCCAATAACGAATTTGTTCTATGGTCAACCAATGTTTAGAATTGATGTTAGTAGTTCTCTTAAGGTTCTATATTATCTAATAACATAATCAATACAATGGCATCAGTTTTACTTACAGCATTATGTGTAAGTGTAGGCTTAAACCTTTCATTATTCATTATCGCCTACCTCCTACAGACTGATAAAGTGACAGATTTTAGCTACAGCCTATGCTTTTTTATTATAAATGGTGTGGGCTTTTATCTTTCTGATCGTAGTTCTATTGATCTTATAATGTTCTTACTTATTGCGGTCTGGGCATTTAGATTAGGAGGGTACTTATTTGTTAGAATTATGCATATGGGTAGAGATGCTCGCTTTGATAAATTCCGTAAGAAGTTGACTTCGTTTTTATTCTTTTGGGTCGTTCAAGCTATCAGCATATTCATAATCAGCTTATCATTCATTATTTTCTATAGTGTCAATAATTCTATTCCCACACCTATTTTTTGGGTAGGTTGTATCATAGCTATATCAGGATCGATATTAGAATCTATTGCTGACTACCAAAAGTTTCAATTCAAGAAAAAGAATCCTGATACCTTTATACAAAGTGGCTTGTGGAAGAAAGTTAGACATCCCAATTATACTGGAGAGATTTTGTTTTGGATTGGTGTATTTACTGCGACAGTATCCTACATTTCAGGATGGCAATGGATTGCTCTACTCTCTCCACTATGGATAATTCTGTTACTACTCAAGTTCTCAGGCATACCTCCCCTCGAAGAAAAATGGGCTGAGAAGTATGGTGAAAATCCTTCATTTTTAGAATATAAAAAAGAGAGTTACAAGCTTATTCCGGGGGTATATTGAGATTGGCTTTTCAGAAATAGTTTATCCTTAGGTCATGATACAATCATGATATCACCATGACGAAGGCGCAGCCATCGCCAAACGGGGAAGTATGGTGAAAATCCTGAATTTTTGGAATATAAAAAAGAGAGTTACAAGCTCATTCCGGGGGTATATTGAGATTGGCTTTTCAGAAATAGTATATCCTTAGGTCATGATACAATCATGATATCACCATGACGAAGGCGCAGCCATCGCCAAACGGTTTCGTCTGGCAAATCACATTAACTAATAATTAATAATAAAAGGAATGAAATAATGGCGTAGTTCTTCATGATTTTAAAATTGTTTTTACAAATATTTCATATTAATATTTTCCATTTACGTTATAAATTTTAATAATACAGGTATTTCAAATATATAATTACTACCCATACAAAGGCACCCCATCAAGATCATGTGTCAATATATCTGTCATGTAAGCAAAGAATGGTTGTATGTCTTTATAGACCTTATTCACTTTCTTAATGAAATCTGGTGACAAAACTTCCTTGTCATTAAACTCATGAAAAACATACATCGACTTATATCTTAGAAGATCTATAGCGGGATGTTCCTTATCAAATCCTTTGGGAGAAGTTTTTAGTTGAGCACCTTGTAACTCTCCGAATGTATCTTTGAATTTTTTTGACTTTAATATTTTTCTAAGTGGCTTATCATCAGCAGCTATTTGCTCTCTGATAAGCTTTAAGTCTGAGGCTTCGGGATTATAGAATCCGCCACCGACAAAGCTGGCTCCGGGTTCTATCTTAAGATAATATCCACCCCGCCTGTAGTCACCTGCTCTTCCAAACGACATTCTAAAGTTAGAAGAGTAAGGCGTCTTGTCTTTAGAGAATCGGACATCACGATATATTCTAAATAACTTTTTTCGTTCTATCTCATCGTACTTACTTAGATCAGAGTGTACCGATTCCATAAAGTCTTTGATCTCGGCTTGAGCCGTATCATACCGATCTTTATTTTCCTTAAACCAATCTCTATTATTATTTGCCCTTATATCTTTTAAGAACTTGAAAGTAGTTTTCGTTATCGTGGCCATAGTGTGTTATTATAAGGCAAATATAGAATTCTATTGGTTGACATATTCACAGTTATAAAAAGTAGGGTTTTTATTAGAAAAATCATTATGACATAGATTTTACTATCTTGGAATCTGAATTTTTATTAGATCAATGTTCTACAAGAAAATAAGCAACATATTAGGCCCCGGGTTACTATTCGCAAGTACAGCGATCGGGGTTTCTCATCTTGTGCAGAGTACAAGAGCAGGTGCAAATTATGGTTTTGCATTATTAGGAATTATTATCGCTGCCAACGTATTCAAGTATCCATTTTTTGAATATGGTTCTCGATATGCCAGCGCTACTGGCGAGAGTCTTATAGATGGCTATAAGAAATTAGGTAAACCTGTTATTTGGATTTATTTCTTAGTGACTTTAGGGTCTATGTTTTTTGTGACTTCCGCAGTAGGGTTTGTGACAGTAGGATTCTTAGATAACTTATTTAATATATCAGCGTGGTGGCCAGAATTCAAATTATTCCCAACCTTATTATTATTTACCATTTGTTCTGGTATACTCCTCATTGGCAAATTCAACATACTTGATCATCTCATCAAGATAATAGGCGTCGTATTATTGCTCTCTACTTTATTAGCTTTCATACTAACGCTAATACACGGACCTATAGAAAAAATTAATGGTTTTATTAAACCAGAGATTTTTGATGAGTTCGGCATACTTTTCATTATAGCACTAATGGGATGGATGCCTACAGCACTTGACCTGTGTACATGGAATAGCTTATGGACGATAGAAAAAATAAAGACAAGTGGTTATAAGCCAAGCTTAAAAGAGACTTTGTTTGAATTTAATTTAGGTTATGGGATGGCGGCTGGATTATCTATTTGCTTCCTGACGATGGGTGCCTATTTTCTTTATGGTTCTGGTATATCCATGCCATCAGGAAGCGGAGCATTTGCAAGTCAAGTGGTGACACTATATACAAATACTATAGGCGACTGGAGCTACATCATCATATCTGCATCTGCATTCTCGATTATGTTTAGCACCAGTATAACTGTATTCGATGGTTATGCCAGAGCATTAGAAAGAACTACCGAAATATTATTTCTATCAGATAAAGAATCGAAGAAAGCTCTTAATATTTCTAAGGCATATAATGCTTCCCTGATTGTTCTGAGCATAGGATCATTTCTAATTATTGCATTGTTTCTTAAGCACTTCAAAGTACTGATCGATCTGGCAACGACGATATCATTTCTTATAGCACCATTCGTAGCTGTTGTCAATTTGATTTTAGTTCAGAAGAAGTATGTAGGCGCAGAAGCTGTACCTCCGTTATGGATGAGAATTCTGAGTTATATTGGAATTATATTCTTATCAGGATTTGCCATTTTTTTCCTTTATGTGAAATTCATTGGGTAGGAATAATGGGTAGTGATTAATGGTGAATGGTTAAAGTCTCATAGAATTCCTCGACAGATTTTACCCATTATATATTCGTTACTCAAATAAATCTATACCATTATCGATTTCAACTTTAGCTGACTCAACCATATACATGTTTTCACAACTTGGACATACTAAGTAATATTTATAAAAATATTTTTTCTTCTTTTTAATTTTATGCTTTTTAGAAATTCGTTTAATTACAGAAGTTCCACACTTTCTACACGAATCTCCTTCCTTCAGAACTTTACCATAATTCTCTCCTCTTTCTAATCTATTTAGGTATTCTCTATCAACCAATTTATTTGTCAATTCTATACCTTGCGTTGCAAGCTCATCACATCGTTCATTTTCTGAATGCCCATTATGTCCTTTAACCCAATTAAATCTGACTTCATGCTCATCCAGAAGAATCAACAACCTTTCCCATAAATCAATATTCTCAGCTTTGTCTTTATTTTTAAACCAATTGTTATTTTTCCACTTAAATACCCACTTTAAATTTATCGAATCAACAACATATTTTGAATCCGAATAGACCTCGACATTTGACCTCTTTTTTAATTCTTCAAGACCTACGACCACAGCTAATATTTCCATACGATTATTAGTAGTCAACTCATAACCTCGAAATATTTCTTTCCGATGTTCTTTATATTTCAATACAACTCCTAATCCACCAACTCCAGGGTTCGGATCTGCTCCGCCATCAGTAAATAATTGAATTTTCGGTAACAACTCTTTCATATAAAGCAAGTTTTTTTTTGACTACAAGCCTTAATTTATTGTATCAATGTATTATACCATTTCATATTCAAATTGCCGCGTATATTTAGTATTAATCTTCATTATATATTGCTTAAAAACCTCGTCTTCGTTCCTAAGCATGTCTCTCACTTTCCTTGGCATGATATTATAAGAACTGTAGGAAACAGAGTGCTTTTTTTACATATCTCACATTTATATTTTTTTCATCTTAGCTTATCTATAACTAATAAATATCCCTTAGTCCTCCCCAAAAACCTCCCTTAGATCTATCTCTAAATCAGGAATCAAAATAGGCTTCATAAGCTCATCTTCAGTATAGACTTTGATACGACTATATTTGCCATCTACTAAGTAGAATACTTCTATTAGCTTCTCATTAGGCATGACTATCCAATATTCTAATACGCCGGATTCTTCATAGATACTATATTTGTCATTAAGGTCTTTCTTAGAAGTAGAAGGAGACAATATCTCTACTATAAGATCTGGAGCGCCTGTGCACCCAGCTGCATCTATCTTACTCAGATCACATATTATACAAATATCTGGTTGCACTACAGTAGTTGCTGTATTCTTCTTTTGGTTCTCCACTGGTAATACTACATCAAAAGGTGCATTGTAGACCTTACAAGATTTGCCTTTCAAGTAATTACTAAAGAGCACCAATAATTCTCGACTGATATCTTGATGAAAAGATGCAGGTGCAGGTGTCATCTTATATATCTTACCACGTATCAATTCTACCATATGATCGTAGTCGAACTTAAGGTAATCAGCATAGGTATATTGTACATCATAAAGTACATCAGGTTCTTTGGCAGTATCTATTATTTTATCTTCCATAATTTAGTTAGTACTACTCAATTTCAAAAACCTCCTTAAGATCAATCTCCAAGTCAGAAAATAATATAGGTGTGATAATCTCATCTGAAGTATATACTTTGACACGCATGTATTTACCTGATTCTAAGTAGAAAACTTCTACTATTTTCTCATTAGGCATGACTATCCAATATTCAGATACGCCGGATTCTTCATAGATACTATATTTGTCATTAAGGTCTTTCTTAGAAGTAGAAGGAGACAATATCTCTACTACAAGATCTGGAGCTCCTGTGCACCCAGCTGCATCTATCTTATCAAGGTTACAAATTACACATAAGTCAGGCTGCACTACCGTTGTAGCTGTATGTTTTTTTTGATTCTCTACTGGCAGCACTACATCGAATGGAGCAATGTAAATCTTACAAGGTTTTCCTTTCAAATAATTCTTGAAATAAGTAAAAATCTCTCCACATATATCTTGATGATATGAAGCAGGCGCTGGTGTCATTTTAAATATCTTACCACGTATTAATTCTACCATATGATCGTACTCGAACTTAAGGTAATCAGCATAGGTATAATGACCATCATATGAGATAGAAGGTTCTCTGGTTATATCTTTGACTTTGTCTTCCATTGATATAAATATAAGACTTTTGGCAGAAATAATTTTTCTGATAATGTTAGACTCTCATGGAATATAAAAAGAGCCCGTTGATATCAATCAGCGAGCTCTTTATAAATCTTTGCGTTTCTAATTTATTTTATAACTAAGAACTTCTTAGTTTTTATTTGACGTCCTACTGTAACTCTCATATAATATAATCCTTCATTTAAATTATCTAAAGAGATATCAGTTCTCATTTTATTATTATTGCTGAGAGTAGTGACAAGTCTGCTATTACTATCATAAATCTCTATACTTATAGGATCCTGTGATGGTTCCATAAGCTCTACACTTATCATTTCTGATGATGGCACTGGGAATAATCTATAAGAGAATTCTATCGGATTATTAGGCGTAGTAATATTGCTCATGCATAATCCAGAAGTTCCTATGGACCAATCCGTAGAAGCATCACCTTGTCCATCATACAGTAGACTGTTAGGAGCAGTAAAGCTTGTCACTGCATCGCCTGCAGTCCATATCCCAGCACCGATAGCTATATTAGTCCTGAGGTGC